>Ga0209536_100017921_pt1 | contig 10007 bp, 9 predicted proteins | sample DeeMarSeWOR28_12_FD_187461 | JGI IMG/M metagenome (GOLD analysis project Ga0209536, IMG submission 187461) | Marine sediment microbial communities from White Oak River estuary, North Carolina - WOR-2-8_12 (SPAdes) (version 2) | ecosystem: Environmental > Aquatic > Marine > Intertidal zone >...
GCCGGTTGGCGCAATGCCCATAAACTCGCCCTTGTGGGTGCCGCTCCAGGTGCCACGGACTACCACCTTGTCGCCTTCGGCGATCATGTCGTCAATGGTGGCTTTGAAGTCTGGGAAGGCGCTGCGGAACATGGTGCTCAACTGCTTGACGCCCTCACTACCAGCCGCTATTCCGGGTGGGAGTTCTTCGTGCTCAACGAAGTCGGGCGCAAACAACTCGTCGATCAGACTTATGTTTCCCCGATCGAAGACTTCCTCCATTAAGCGACGGAATAACGCTTTGTTTTGTTCAGTTGACATGGGTTAGGCTCCTTTCCTGAACAGGGTGCAACCCAAGCGATTCTGCTTACGCTTGTACCATCAACTCAATTATATGGCATTTGACCTTTTTAATCTATTTTGGATTTTCCCGCCTGGCTCCCTGGCCGGCACCTTCCCCTCTCGCATCTGCTCTGGGACAAATAGTCCATAAGGTCGGTCACAACAGCGTCAACCGGGTCCGAGAGGCGAAGCGCTGGTCCCCCTCCGGATGGCGTGGCTGCCAACGCAGTTGCCCGGCCCCTCACGTGGCTATTCCAGCTTCCTCGCCGGTGGCAGCTCCATGCCCTGGACCGTGAGGCTTAGTCCGGTTACCTGCCCGACAGCGTCCTTGACGAAAAGTACCCGGGCATCGTCCACCTCCGCGAAGAACTGGGTCTCGGACTCGGCGTACAGCGGCATCCACTCCTGGCCATCGCCAATCAAAAGACCCTTATCACCCAGCTTCACGTGTATCGACTCCTCTGGCGTCAGCTCATAAATGCCAACGTAGGCTTCCAGTGTAGCCGGGTCCAGCTCGATGGCCACCGGTTCCGGCGGAGGAACCTTCTGCTGGGACGGGTCAAAGGGAACGTAGCCCAGCCAGCCGAAGGGGGAATGGGTGTCGCCGATGGCCTTCTCCACGATCTCCTGGGCCACGCTCTCGAAGTTGTCGCTGTTGCTCAACAGGACAATACCGATGCCCTGACCGGGATAGGCCACGGTGTAGTTTTGCCAGCCGAAGTCGTGTCCGGTGTGGAAGAAGGCAGGGCCGTGCTCGGAATCGAATCTCCCCCAGCCCAGGCCCCACGAGAGACTGATGTCCCGGTCTTCATCCGCCTCCTGCCAGGCGCCCGGACCAAACATGCTCTGTGAGGTGATGGCTATCTGCGGCTCGAGCATCTTATCGATGCTCGCCTTTCTTTCCCCCTCGGCGTTGAGCAGCGCGGCCACAAACCGCGCGTAATCACCGGCCGTGGTCGCCATCGAGCCGGCCGCGTCCGCTGCCTGGCGCTTGTTCAGCCTTTGCCGTCGTCCGTATTCGTCGTGTGGCAGCGCGCAGTTGTCTGCGTACGCTTCCTGCCAGACGTAGCTGCTGCTGGTCATGGCCAACGGCCCGAAGATCTTCTCCCGGGCCAGCGCCTCCAGGTTCTGGCCGGTTATTTCTTCTACGACCATCTGTAGCAGGACGATGCCCTCGCCCGAATAACTGAACCTAGTCCCTGGCGGGAACATGATGCTCAGTTTTCCGTCCTCGGTCAGGAATCTCCAGTTGGGAAAGCCGGTGCTATGGCTGAGGACCATCCTGGCCGTAAGCTCCCGGTAGCGCTCATCGCCCTCCAGGTCCGCGTAACCCGGGTAGTCGGGTAGGGGCTGGCCCAGATACTCAACCAGCGGCTTGTCCAGGTCGATGACCCCTTCCTCGGCCAGCAGCATTACCAGGTAAGCGAACACCGGCTTACTGAAGGAGGCAGCGGCAAAGATCGTCTCCTCGTCGTTGGGGATGCCAGCCTCTGCGTCCCTGACGCCGAATGCCTTGTGGTAGACGATCTCCGAGTCGTTGATGATGGCGCACGACAGCCCCGTCACCCCGGCCTTTTCCATCGTCTCGACAATGAAAGCCTCCAGCTCGGCGGTTGACACCGCCTCGCCAGCCAGGGTCCTAAGTGAGTTCCCGGACCCGTCAGGCCCTGGGGTTGCGGACGGCATGCACGCCGCTAGTGTCACAAGCGTGGCCAGCAAGGCCAGCACGGATAAGATCCTGCCCTTTTTCACCACCGGACCTTCCATTCCTTTATAAGCTGAGTGAGGGGAATCTGTACAAAAAGCGGAGCAGCCAGATGGTGCCCGATAGGGAGATCAGCGCCCCCATCACGACAACGGCCAGCCGCAAAAGTACGCCGAGCAGATGACTCCCGGCGAAAATGATTACCATCAGCAGGGAATAGGCATGCAAACGCTTAATCCCGGACATAGCGGCGGGATGCTTGCGTTCCCAGTATATCCAAGAAAGCCCCCACTGTCATCGGATAAAGAGTGGATTCGTGATACGCAAAAAGGACCGCTTTGGGGGCGGCCCTTTTACACGCTGAGCGTAGGGGCTACCTACGACATTTGTTGTAGCACCACTGAACGTGTCATAGTACTCTCCCAACATGGCTCAAAACGCGCGCTGGCTAACGAATTGCTCCCACTCATGGTTCGGACGAACTCAAGGCGACAAAGGGGGTGGCCGATCTGTGAGGCGTACCATTTATCCACCACCAGAATGAAGTGACTTGTTCAGCTCGCGATCACAGGGCCAACAGAGCCGGTAACACGCCAAACGCCGTCATACTGTTCCAACACATAGTTCTTGCCGATTCCGCACATTTGGGCGCAGGTCATGAAGAAGGATAGTTGGACCGAGCCGTCGTCTTGAGGATGGATGTTGCCCAAGGTGATGATCATGCCATCGCCCTCCGCTATTGTCCAGCCCTCCACATCTCGCCAGTTGGCCGGATCAAAGGGGGCGTCATCGAACCCCTCAATCCAGATCAGCTCGTACGGTTCATCGGCTAGCTCGGCCGTGATCGCTTCCTGAAGATCGGCCGGAAGTAATTGCGAGGGAGCCGTCGGCGCATCGAAAATGGTGTAGTCTTCGGTTGTGGTGACCACGTACACCAAGCCTCTGGACCGTTCGAAGGAGTGGATCTCGCGGATGGCGGCGGCGTAAATTTGGGCATCGTCGTTGGTACCGGCCGATTTGGGATCGTCGTCTGTGTCGTCGACCGCCGTGCAACCGGCGACCGCCAGTAGGAGCAGTAGGGCCAACAGAAGGTTTGTTAATCGTATCATGTTGTGTCCCTTCAGGAACGGATAGTGCCCCACTTAAGTGTTGTTAAAGTGCAACGCACCTCAATCCTTAGTCAAGCCTGTCTAAAACTTTTCGAGAATCTGAGTCTTCTGGCAGGTGCGTTGCACTTTCTTCTTCACCAACACTCTACCGGGGGCCTACCCAGGAACCAATCTCGTATTAAGTAGACGCCATAAAGTGGTTATCATACGCAAACCCAGCAACGACCGTCAGCAGCAGCGATGCGATCACGAAGAAGAAAAGGTTGCTAAACAGAACTCAGGTTAATACTCCTGTCGATAGGCAGCCCAGGCGATCTCGTTCTCCCAGATCTTCACGGTGACGGCGCTCAGATTGGGCGCGTGGATGCGGCCTAGAAGGGCATGACACAAAATGCGCGCGAAGTGTTCAATGCTGGGATTGAGTCCCTCGAACTCGGGCAGATCGTTCAATGTCTTATCCCGGTAATAGTCTACCAGGGTCTCCAAATGCGTCTCAATATCAACGATGTCGACCAGGTAGCCGTGCTTATCCAGAGCAGTTCCCTCCAGTTGAAGCTCTACATAGTAATGGTGAGAGTGCCATTCATTCTCTGAGCCCCAATCGCCGCCGACAAGGAAATGCTGAGCAACGAAGTCTCGCCTGACGGCGACGTTATACGAGGCAAGGGCCTGGGAACCCGGTGCTGCACCGGTCTCGGCAGCACAGTATTGCAGCGCGCCGATGTCGGGGCTGGCGTCCCGGTTGCCAGCACCCCTGAAGTCGTCGACCAGGCCAGGCGCCGACAACCCGGCGTCGATCAGGGCGCTGTCGGCGGGCAAGCGAATGGGCGCAGTGAACTGGGTACCAGCCACCTCCCAGGTGTAGTCCTCCAGGCCGGGGTTGCTGCCGCTCACATCGCCTGGTCCAGACACGGTGTCGGTGGTAGAGAACCAGCCGTTATGGTCTACCGTGGCCAGTGATCCTTCGTTATGTGCCACGCCTGCCTCATACAGGAGATTATTTCGGAAGCTGGTACCGGTCAGGGTCACCGATGCCCCCGCTAACCAGCACGTAGTATCAATGATGGTGTTGTGGTAGAAGCCCGCTCCTGTCAAGTTTGCGCCTGATGAGCCACCGATGGCCCAGGAGGGGTAGCTGGCTCCGTACTGCTGGATGGCGTGAAATACGTTGTTTTGAATGACGATATTGGCATGCCTCGCTGCGCCCCAGCTAATGCCGCGCACCACTGAATAGAAATAGTTACCGTCGACGGTCACGCCTTCACAACCATTGTCCAATACCAACGCTGTGCCGTTGCCACCGCCGGAGCCACCCCTGCTGGTGTCGGTGGTGCGAAACCCATACATCACGTTGCCCTTGACCAACAGGGTGCCGGTGCTGCTGCCCACCTTGATGTCAATCGCGTTCTCGCAGCTCCAGGCATCGGTGTCCGTCACATACATCAGATTGCTCAGAATGTACGTGTCGCCGGCGTCGACTCCTGGAGATCCGAACTGGATGCAGTCCCCCTCGCAGTCGTAAATCTCACAGTTCTGGACGGTGCTGTCGTGGTGCTTCGCGAAGTAGATACCGTGGTTGTCGGAGTTGGGTGGGGCATCGAGGCTATGGATAGTACACGAGTCAATGAGCATCCCGGTGGGGGTGCCATCCACACCCAGTACCCATATGCCGTAGTTGTTGCTGCCATTCTTGATGGTACAATTGCTGATAGTGCAATAGTCACTATCCCTGACTTTTACGAAAGCGCTCTCTGCCGTGGCCAGGGTATCCCCATCGTGCACAAAGCCGTCCCACTTGATATAGGTACACTCTTTGATGCGCACCGCCTGGACGATGACCGCCTCGTCCTGGTAAGGCTGAAAAACGATCTCTTTGCCCGACGAGCCGTTCTTGTCCTCGATGGTCACCAACTCGTTGTAGTTGCCGGCCCGGACATAGACAATATCACCGGGATGGCTCACCTGCCCGGCGGCATGGTCAATGTCGCGCCACGGGTCTCCGATCGTGCCCGCGCCCGCATTGTTTCCCGTGGTCGCGACGTAGTAGGTTGCCATTTTCCCTCTCCATTTCCCTGTGTTGGACTAAGTGCCCTGTCAAAATGGTTTTGATAAGCCAAATACGGACCCACGAGAACGACCTTCGGTATATCATATCGCTCTGATGGGGTACTAGGTCCTCCTGATAGAGAAACTACTTAAACATCGTACATTCTGCTCAGCATGGATTGACAAATACAGGCGGGGTTCCGCATATTTCGCTGGATTGCCAGATCCAGCGAGAGCGTGTGGGTCTTCGCAGATTAGTGGGGTAGATGAGCAGTCCAGGCTGCTTGAGAGGTTCATTGGGCAACCTTGCCAGAAAACATCGAGCAGGTGAAGAAAGCGTAGTAGTCTGGCTGATTCACAATGAAATCGGGTGACTCTGGCAGGCAGAGACGTCGATACTCCGCCCAGTCCTCCTTGGAAAGCTCTGACTCCACCCCCGGCCAGCGCATCTCAAAGAGTGTTAGCAAAGCACCGCGTAGCTCATCACTCAGCGGGGCACCAGCGTCGCCGGCAAAGGTTCGGGCGGTAGGTTCCTCCAGGCCCACGTCCCGGAACCACCCCAGCGCGCGCAAGAAGTGTCGTTCAGGTCTTGTCCCCTGAGCGAAAGGGGCGATCCCGGAAGCGGTCGCATTCAAGCGAGCCTCCAACAGGGGATAGCCGGGGAGGAGTTTTTCAGAAGACCAGGCGAAGATCGCCACGTCCCCGCCGGGCTTTACCACGCGCGCCAGTTCTTTCAGCGCTGACCGGGGTTCTATAAAAGCAGCATATCCCACGCAACTGGAGCTCCACGCCCAATCGAAGGTGTTATCGTCAAAGGGAAGTTCCCTCACGTCCCCTTCCCGAAAGGAGATGCGTTCTGCAAAACCCGACTTCCTTACCACTTCCTCGGCGTGACGGAGAAACTCGGGGGATATGTCCAGGCCAGTGACGTGGCCGGTGGGTCCCACAGCCCCCGCCAGCAATAAGGCCGGAAGACCAATGCCGCATCCTGCATCCAGCCCGTGACTGCCCGGTGGGAGCTGAAGGGCCTGGATGGCTGCATGAACGGTTGGCTTCATCAAGGGATAGGAGACTGCCATCCTGTGTATGTAGGTATCAACCTCAGTCATCTGCCAACCTCTCTATCTTGAAAATGACCGGCCTGAACCAATCCAGGCAACCGGCGATGATGGTACCCGGTTGCTTGATGCCGGGCATATTGGCCCCCATGGCCACAGCCAGCATGTCTTTGCGTATATCCGCCCAGGCCGAGGCACAGAAACCCTCAGGCACCCCGGAGTAGTCACCGATCACAATCTCCTGGCCGTCTCTGAAACAGTCACACACACCCATGCCCTGGTATTCATCGTCCAGATACTCGTCAATCAAATCTTGGTTGATGGTCCTCTTCAGGACCGTGATCTTGCACTTAGGCATCTCGAACGACATTTTAAAACCTCCTTGTTAGAAGCGTCCCTGGCGGGCGAATGCTTCGATCAATCTCACCGCGGTTCCAACCCCATCTTCGGCGCGGATTTGCCGGCCCAGTTGGGCCGCCTTACGCCTGATGGCCTCATCGCCGACGGCTTGCTGAATGGCATCGGCCAGTTTGGCGGCGGTCAGTCTGTTCCTGGAGATAGGCTTTGGCCCGGCACCCAGTTCCCCCACCCGCCAGCCCCAGAAGAACTGGTCCCCGAACGACGGCACGACCACGCCCGGCACTCCCGCCCGCAGCCCAGCCGCCGTGGTCCCGGCCCCGCCGTGATGGACCACGGCTGCCACGCGCGGGAAAAGCCAATCGTGGGGAAGGGCATCAACCCGGAAAATGGAACCCGGCAGGTCTCCCGATCCGAGTTCGCTCCAGCCACCCAGCAAGATACCGCGTTGACCGGTCTCCCTCAGCGCATCGATCACGAGCTGGTTGATCGCTTCCGCTTCGTGCTCGACCATGCTGCCAAAGCCAACGGACACGGGCGGCGGCCCGTCCGCCAGAAAATCGAGCAGGGCCGTTTCTGGCCGATAGCCTGCCTCGGTATCCAGAAACCAGTAACCGGTGATCTGCTGATTGTCACCCCAGTCCGGGGGTTTGGGCACAACAGCCGGACTGTATCCATAGATGAACGGGGTGGAGCCCCGGGCTGAATCAAGCGGCCAGTACTCCCTGGCTTTCATAGGGCGTAAATCCAGTATCTCTTTTCGGCACTCGTTGGTCAGCGACAACATAAACTTGAAGAACAGCTGATTGGCCAGTTTGGTCGACCAGTAGTTGACCAGCCCCTTGAACGGCAGCCAAGCTGGAGGGATTTTGCCCGTCGCAGCGGGATGGTAACGCGAAGGTGTCACCGGCCAGAGATTGGCTGCCAGGGCCGGAATGTCCAGCTTCTCGGCGACGTGCCAGCCCGCGAACGACAGGCCTGAGTTCAGCATCAGTTCGGCATCCCGGCTGGCAGCCAGGGTCGCCTCAAAGATGTCTCGCAGCGCGGATGTGAAGTGCTCTTTCATCCAGCGGCTGATGCGGATGGTATTATTGCCAAATTCAGATAACGCCTGGTTGATCAGCACCTGGCGGGGGTCCAGGTAGAGTGGGTAGAAATCCAGTCCATACGCTTGGACAAAGGGCTCGAAGATGTGGTGGGTGACGATGCGGACGGCATGCCCGGCTTGCCGCAGTCCCAAGCTCAAGGCAATGTACGGCTGAATGTCGCCGCGCGTACCAAAGGTGTTGACGGTGATTTTCATGCCATTACCCTGCAACTCATGGGGGGCCATAGCTGGCCTCAGCCCTGCTCGCGCCACTCATAGTCAAGGATGGCAAACAGCAGGGTATCCCACCAGCGCTCCTTGAAGTACTCCTTGTCGCGCAGCCGCCCCTCGAGCTGCATCCCCAGCTTCTCCAATACCCGCGCCGACTCGACGTTTTCGGCGATACACCACGACCAGATGCGATGGAGCCGCAGGTGGCTGAACCCAAACCCCAGCAGAGCACGGGCAGCTTCGGTGGCATAGCCCTGACCCCAATGTTTGGGGGATAGCTCGAAGCCGAGGTCTCCTTCGTGCGCGTCAGCCGTCCGCATGCGAATGCCACAGGTGCCGATGAGCTGATGGTTGGCTTGTAGGGTGATGGCGAGTTGGTACTTGGTGCGGGGCTGCTCTTGTCGCTGATCGAGAAACATGCGCACGAATTCCTGGGCCGCCTTGGGGGTTCTCTCCCTCCACTCGTAGTAGCGCAGATAGCGCGGGTCGGCCTGGTAGGCCAACACAGCAGGCCAGTCATTTTCCTTGAACTCCCGCAGAATCAATCGCTCGGTTATGAGTTCCATCGACGCTCAACGACTTGTGGCACTGGGTTCACATAGCGAGATACGAGATTACTGTCCACGAAGGGCACCAAGCTGCACGAAATATCTTAATTATCCTGGTGTTTCTTCGTGTGCCTTCGTGGATGAACAACCCGGTTTAGCCATTGAGCAGTCCCAGTACCACTACGTGTGTGAAACGACTATAACGTACCGTTCTTCCTTAGTCTCTGAATAATTTCATCCAACTCGTGTTCGGTGAGCATTTGGTCAAAACCACTCCCCGGACTGTACCTCAATGCTCTATAGAGCATCTCCTGGTATTCAGGGGGATAGGGCGATTTCATCTTAATTACCGCTTCCATTCCCTCGATTAGCTTCTTCGCGATGTCATCAAGGCCTTTCTGAGCCGTACTGACCTCAGCCGTCATTAGGGCCTCAAATGTAACGTCCTCACCAAGCGCCTTGCGCTCTTCGGCCAACAACCCTGCGTAATCCAAAAGGGCTTCAACATGGACGTCCACGGTGCGCGGCCAACTTCTGACCATCAAGTTGTAAGGATCCTCAAAGCCTGTGCCGGACAGGTGACGGAAGTCACAGCGAAGGATAACGGTCGGTTTGCCGAGACTTTTGGCCATGGTGAATTCGACCACTGTCCCTGAATCCAGATCGAGTCCGTCGAAGCGGGCCATGACAATATCGGCCCTCACCACCCCCAGCAGATCAGCGTTTCTGAAGTAAGCTGCATCAAGCTTTTTCAAGTCGTTAGACTGGGGAAGGTCTAGCTGAAACTTGCCGTTGGATAATCGCCAAACTGCTTCCTTGATCCAGACATTGGTGGCCAGCTCGTGCTGGTTGAACAGCCCCCCTGCGGCATAGATCGTGTAGGGCCCCACCGGGTCGGCAACCCGCCGGGTTGCATCAAGGGCTGGAGCGGCGTCGTCCTTTGACATGATCTTACTCCTTTCATTTCAGTTCAGTAGGTCGGGTTGAGGTGACGAGACCCAACAGCTTGCGCCGCACCCCGAAGCTTGTGGCAGGTGCATGTGGCTTATGGGGCGCATTTCAGTATTGGGGAATGGTCTTAGGATGAGCATTCGCACGGCGACACTTGCTCCGCACGCAAGTGCAAGTGGAAATCGATCGTGCCGATAAACTGCGCCGGCCCCGCACCTCACAGTGAGCCAGGCCAGGGCGGGGCAGCAAGGTTTCCGGCATGTTCAAGCTAGAGGCCGACTCCAGGCTCAGGCATGGACATAGGCGCCTCACCCCACAAGTATAGCAGGCAACCGGGGGAAAGACAAGGAAATTGATCAATAACGCCAGCAGTTGCCTCCCATTCTCACATGAAATTTATAGGATTTGCATATTGACTTTGCCCGGAAAACATGATAATATGTATCGAGTTAATCCCCTTCTGCGTAGGCCGATCATCGCTGCGTACGCTCGGCGCAAACCGGGCACTGTCTCCTGAACGCTTCGACAGCAGCGGTGGATCAAGTGGGAGAATAGGAAACCAGGTTTCTGAGTTACCCTCTGAACGCCTACACC
>Ga0209536_100017922_pt1 | contig 10007 bp, 10 predicted proteins | sample DeeMarSeWOR28_12_FD_187461 | JGI IMG/M metagenome (GOLD analysis project Ga0209536, IMG submission 187461) | Marine sediment microbial communities from White Oak River estuary, North Carolina - WOR-2-8_12 (SPAdes) (version 2) | ecosystem: Environmental > Aquatic > Marine > Intertidal zone >...
TGGTTCAGCCCCGATAGCGCAGGCGATTAAAAATGGAAACGACACCATCGTGCCTGTTACAGCGCCCGAAACAGTTGCCACCGCCATCAGAATCGGCGCGCCCGTGAGCTGGAAGAAAGCATTGAAAGCAATTCGCAAGTCGGGTGGAACAGCTGAGACAGTGACTGACGAGGAGATACTAAACGCACAAAAGTTGCTGGCGAGAGTGGAGGGATTATTCGTTGAGCCCGCGAGTGCTTCAGCAATTGCGGGTTTGATAAAGCTGGTTGAAAACGGAGTGATAGACAGGGATGAGCGCATTGTTTGCGTTACCACTGGGCACGGGCTTAAAGACCCTGACACGGCGGTTAATATGAGTGAAAAGCCTGTGGAGGTTGACGCGGAAATTTCAGCGATAGAAGAAGTTTTAGGCTTGAAGGAACAAGTAGCAGTCGTGGCTCGGTGAAAGCGAAATGAGGATCATATTGGTTGGCTTTGGAGTAGTCGGTAAGGGCGTAGCCACCATACTTGCTCGCAGATATGCGGAAAAAGTGAAGGGTTACGGGTTTAACCCAAAAGTCGTTGCAATAGCCGATATAGACGGCACGGTTGTAAATCCAAGAGGTTTCAAGCCAGAAAAGCTGGAAGCGATTAAGCAAAGAGGTTATCCAATATCAGCAGATCCCGATTTTGGGCACCCAGGAATGTCCGCGTTAGAAGTTATTGATTCGGTTGAAGCAGAAGTGGTTGTTGAAGTCACGCCTGTCAACATCAAAGACGCAGAACCCGCCTTGTCCCACATTACTAGGGCGTTTAAAACAGGGAAACACATTGTGACAACCAACAAAGGACCATTAGCTTTAGCTATGCCAGCCCTTACAGAACTGGCTGATTACAACAATGTTTATCTGCGGTTCAGCGGAACAGTCGGCGGCGGCACCCCCATGCTAGAGTTCGCCAAACGATGCCTCGCAGGAGACAAAATCCTAGCCATAAAAGGCATACTGAACGGCACAACCAACTACATACTAACGGAGATGTCGCAGAACCGTGTGGCCTTCCAAAAAGCACTGAAGAACGCGCAGAATCTGGGTTACGCTGAGAGAGAGCCATCTATGGATATTGACGGCTTTGATACCGCCTGCAAAGTAGTCATTCTGGCGAACTGGATACTTAACAAGAAAATAACGTTAAAAGACGTATCTAGAACGGGCATCCGCAATGTATCTTTGCAAGCCCTTGACAAAGCTTCAAAGAGAGGCAATACTATCAAACTCATAGGTTCAATAAACGGGGAAGGAGCAACCGTAAAGCCGACGGAGATACCGAAAAACAACGCCTTGTGCGTCAGCGGAGTCCTAAATGCGGTAACTTTCTTTACCGAATTTGCGGGTGAACAAACCCTCGTCGGCAGGGGCGCAGGCGGCATGGAAACTGCCAGTGCAGTTTTAAGAGACTTGCTGGACATAAGACATAAGCTAGCAAGCAAAGTTTTCACGTAACACTTGGAGTGTGAAAAAAGAGTGAAGAAAATAGTGATGAAGTTCGGAGGAACTTCCGTTGCTACAGGCGAGAACATCCGTCAAGTAGCTAGCATAATAGCGGACAGCGTCAAAAAAGACCGCCGAGTCGTTGTTGTAGTTTCAGCTTTGGCAGGGGTTACCAACCAGCTCGTAGAAGAAGCTGAGCAGGCCAAGAAAAAGGATGAAAAGCAAATTCAAGAGTTCACTGAAAAACTGATCGAAAAACACGTTGCAACTGTCATGGAAGCAATAGATAACAAGAGCATACAGAAAGAAGTAGAACTGATAATCAAGAAAACGGTTGGTGAGCTTGAAAAAGTTCTTACTGGAATATGCTATGTTGGTGAGATTACACCTAAATCGAGAGATTACGTGCTATCCTTCGGAGAAAGATTGGCAGCGCCTATAATTTGGGGTGCTCTACGAGACATTAAACTTCAAACGCAATGTTTCACGGGAAAAGAAGCAGGTATAGTAACAGACGAAAACTTCGGAGAAGCCAGACCACTAATGAACGTCACTACACATCAAGTAAAAGGAAGACTTGAGTCACTGCTTGAGAAAAAAATTGTGCCAGTTGTTACAGGATACATAGCCGCAACCCAAGACGGCGTTGTCACAACCTTAGGACGCGGAGGCTCAGATTATACAGCCACAGTCCTTAGTGTTGCTCTATCCTCTGACGAAGTGTGGATATGGACTGACGTAGATGGAATAATGACTACAGACCCGAAGATTGTACAGTCAGCCAAAATGCTGCCTCAACTCTCTTATGGAGAAGCCTCTGAAATGGCTATTTTCGGCGCGAAAGCAATGCATCCAAGCGCCTTAGAACCCGTAATAGAAGCGAATATTCCTGTGCGAATAAGAAACGTGTTCAACCCTCAAAATCAAGGAACCCTCATAGCAGATGGTGAAGAAACCAAGTCAACAGAGGTCGTGAAGGCCGTAGCTTTAATCAGAGACGTAGCTATGATTAACATCAGAGGAGCAGCAATGGTTGGCGCTCCCGGAAGCTACTCAAAAGTCTTCGATGTGATAGGCAAGAACAACATTAACATAATGATGGTTTCGGCGGCAGTTTCTGAAGGAAACATTTCGTTAATAATTCGGAGGAACCTTTTAGGCAGGGCACTTAGCACGCTGGAAATAGCCCTGATAGGCAGAGGTGTAATCAACGAAATCACCAGCGAAGACGATGTGTGTGTCATAGCTGTCATGGGCGCAAACATGAAAGGCACACTAGGTGTAGCGTCAAGAATATTCACAACCGTCGCTCAAAAAGGAATAAACATCCGCATGATAGCCCAAGGCTCCTCAGAACTCAACGTTTCATTCGTAGTAAAAGAAAAAGACGGTGCAGCAGTAGTACGCGCCATCCACGAAGAATTCAAACTAGACCAAATCTAACGTACCACTTTTTCTTTTTTTCTGGTTTTTGTGCAGGTCTGTTAGTTTTATCAGGGTTTCTTTGTAAACCTGTATGCCGTCTAGGTATTCGCTTATGATTATGTGTTCGTCTTTTGTGTGGTCCAGATGCGAGTCACCAGGTCCGTAGGTAACTATTGGTGCGTGCATGGCTCTGCCTAGTATGTTCATGTCACCGGTTCCAGTTTTTCGCAGAAGCATCGCTGGCTTACCCTGTACTTTTCGTATGGAAGAGGATAAGGCTTTCACGAGAGGCGAGCTTTTGTCTACTTCAAAAGGCTCGTTCGAATCCTCCACGGACACTTTCACCATGACTTTGGGGTGAGCAACCTCGTACTGTTCAATTACTTTTTTAGCGTCGTTGAAAACTTGTGCTGCCGTGAGGGGGGGAGGAACCCTGAGGTCTATGTGTATTTCGCTTTCAAATGGAATTACGGAGTTTGCGCTGCCTCCGCTTACTTTAGTTATGCAAGCGGTCACTGCATAGAAGGGGCTTTTTTGCGTCTCCACAGGCGGAAGGGAACCCTTGATTTGCTCCCAAATCTCAAATCCTTTTTCAAGGGCGTTCTCGTAAAGCCACGGTGTAGAAGAATGACCTGTCTCAGTTTTACACGTTACTTTAATGTGCAAGTTTCCCTTGTAGCCGATGGTGATGTTTCCGACACCACTGGGTTCTCCGAATATAGCGTAGTCGGCTGAGATGCCGTCTTTTATCAGGTGCTTGACTCCTCTGCTTGTGGCTTCTTCTTCGACAACGCTTGCAACTATGATTTTCGCTTTGAATTCGGGGTCTTCTGCAACTTTAGCTGCGGCTGTGACCATAGCTGCCAAAGGACCTTTCGCGTCCACTGCACCACGCGCGTATATTTTATCCTTTTCAAGCCGCAACGGTATATGCCCAGCAACGGTGTCCATATGCCCACACAAAAGAATGGTGGGTTCACCGTCTCCGATTTCGCCTATCACGTTTCCAATGCCATCTTTTCTCACGCTGAAACCTAGCTGTTTCATTTTTTCGACAAGAAAGTCAGCGATTGACTCCTCTTTGCCTGATGGGCTGTAAATCCCCAGCAAGTTGGTTAGCAGCTGCACGGCTTGGTCGCTCATTTCTCTTCTTCTCCTATTACTTCGTCGAGTACAATTAAAGTTTTGTCGATTTGCTCTTTCTCGATGACTAAGGGCGGTAGAAAACGCAGAATGTTTCTGCCTGCGTCCAATACGAGAACGCCCTTTTCCATGGTTTTCAGTATGATATTGCGGACATCGTAGCGGAGCTCCATGCCCAGCATTAAGCCTAACCCACGAACCTCCTTAACAATGTTATGTTTGGTTTGAAGTTCTTCCAGTTTCGCTTTGAAGTATGCGCCAATTTTCTCGGCTCTTTCTGCAAGCTTATTCTTCACTAGCACATCAATGGCGGCGCAACCGGCTGCGCAAACCAGAGGACTACCGCTGAAAGTTGTTGAGTGCTCCCCAATTTTAAGGGACGACATGATTTCTTCTTTAGCTACGGTTATCCCGATGGGTAATCCTCCTGCGAACGGTTTAGCCAAGCATATGACATCTGGAGTAACACACCAGTGGTCGCAACCGAACATTTTGCCGGTTCGCCCAAAGCTCGTTTGCACCTCGTCCAAGATCAAGAGAACGTTCTTTTCGTCGCAAAGTTTTCTGACTCCGGGTAGAAAATCGCAGGGGGGAACGCGTATACCTCCTTCGCCACGGATTGACTCAAGAAGCACGGCGGCAGTCTTGTCCGTTACAGCTTCAGCTAGCTTTTCGAGGTTGTCGGGTGGAACGTGCTTGAACTCGGGAACCAGAGGTTGGAATGGTCGTCGGTATTTTTTGTCCCAAGTCGCGGACAATGCGCCCATGGTTTTTCCGTGGTAGCCGCCCATGACCGCGATTATCTCGGGTTTGCCAGTGAATTTTCGAGCCAGCTTTATGGCACATTCAACGGATTCAGCGCCGCTGTTTGAGAGAAATGCTTTGTTCAGGCCCATCGGGGTTATGCTCATAAGCTTCTGCAGAAACTCTGTGCGCTTGTTGTTGTAGAGGCTTGCGTGACAAGAAATGAGGATTTGAGCTTGTTTGCATATGGCTTCCACCACTTTCGGGTGCGAGTGCCCTAGCAAGGCGACGCCGTAGCTGCCCGTGCAGTCCACGTATTCCTTGCCTTTCACATCCCAGACTAATGCGGCTTTGCCTCTGGTTATCACCAGCGGGCGCTTGGCAAAAACGTTCGCCATTAAGCGGTTTTCGAAGCTGATTATATCGTATTCACTCACTAACCATCACCGTCCCCTTTTCATGACTTAAGGCGGATGATACTGGCTGTTGTTTGATGCCTGAAGTTACCAGCACTTCCTTGACTCCTTGGCTCAAAGCTTCTAAAGCTGCGTGAACTTTGGTGCTCATTCCTTTTCCGATGCTGGAGAGATTAGCTTCTGCTTCCGCCGCGGTTATTTTCGGAACAAGCTTGCCTTTCAACATTAAACCTTCCACATCAGTCAGCAGAATAAGGCGGTCTGCTTTGAGGGCGCAGGCAACCACGGCGGCTGTTCGGTCGCCGTCCACGTTTAACGGTTCAAACTCCTCGCTTGTGGCTATAGGCGTCACGACTGGCACGTAATCTTTCTCGAGCAGGAGACACAGCAGGTTCACTTTGACTTCGTTGATTTTGCCAGTGTAGCCACCGTCAATTACTTTTTTGCGTCCGCGTTCATCAACTATGATTAAGCGTTTTTTCCTTTCGGCTTTCAGGAGCGCGCCGTCTAAGCCAGATAAGCCTACGGCGTTTATGCCTTGGCTTTGCAGCGCCGACACTATTTCCTTGTTGAGTTTTCCAGCCATGACCATGGTAAAGATTTCCATAGTTTCTTTGTCGGTGTAGCGGCTTTTGAAGCCTTGAGGCGAAACAATGAATTGTTGTTCTTTGCCTAGTTTGGCGGCGGTCTCGGTAACTTCTGCGCCTCCGCCGTGGACGAGAACCAGTTTGTGCTCTTTGACCAGTGTTTTCAGGTCGGAAACGAGTTCTGACGAAGCTCCTTTTTTGAGAATGCTTCCGCCCATTTTAATTACCAACAGCATGGCATGTCACATCGGGTGGAATCCTGTACTTTTAAGGCCGGTGGTTTCGTCTATGTCCATCATTATGTTCAGGCATTGGACGCCTTGACCAGAAGCGCCCTTGACCATGTTGTCTATTGCTGAGAACATCAGAAGCCGATTTGTGCGATCGTCGACTTCGAAGCCTATGTCACAGTAATTTGTGCCCAGTGTCACTTTAGGATCGGGCAACTTGTACAGTCCTTTCTGGTATTTAACGAAGCGGATGAAGGGTTCGTTATGATATGTGCTGCGGAGGGCTTTCCAGACGTCTTTGTTGCTTAGGGGTTGCTTGGGGAAGGCGTAGACAGTTGCGAGAATGCCGCGAACCATGTTGACCGCGTGAGGAGTAAACGAGACCTTGAAGGGCTCATCCGCGAAAGCGTTGAGTTCCTGTTCTACCTCGCCTATGTGGCGGTGCATTACCACTTTGTAGGGTCTTACGCCACCGAACCGTTCAGGATGATGCGAAGCTAAAGTGTGCTTGCTGCCGCCTCCGCTACTTCCAACTTTAAGGTCAACTACCAAATGCTCTGTGTCAACCAATCCTGTCTTCACGATTGGAACCAAAGCGAAGATAGCGGCGGATGCCATACAACCAGGACACGCGACAAGGTGTGCCGTTTTGATTTCTTCGCGATGCAATTCAGGCATGCCATATGCTGCTTCCTTGAGTAGCTCAGGATGAGTGTGTTTCCAGCCGTACCATGTCTCATAGTCAGCAGGGTTTTTGAGACGAAAATCCGCGCTCATATCTATAACTTTCAATCCAGCATCTAGAAGTTTTGGAACGAGGTCCACGGCGCCTCCATGTGGGGTAGCGGTGAAGACCAAGTCGCATTTTTTCTGGAGTTCAGCTATATCTATGGGAACAAATTTTAGTTGGGTGAGTCCGCGGAGGTTCGGATGCACGTCGAATACGTATTCTCCTATGGTCTTGCGGGAGGTTAGCATTGTAATCTCTACTTGCGGATGTAGTAGTAACAAGCGCATGAGTTCTCCGCCGACGTATCCTGTTCCGCCGATTATTCCTATTTTCAATTTTTATTCCGCCTTTTTATGTTAACTTGATTAGATGAGGCTTTGAGCGCCTTTTAAAAGGGGTACTGCCACGTTTAAGCCAGAGATTAGCCGCGTGTGCTCCCAGAACTCGGGGCAGCTGTTGGCTTCGTGGAAAAGCACTTTGTCCTTGTTTTTCTCTATGCTTTCTTCTATTATGCTTTTGATTTTCATGTAAGACTTGGTGCTCATATAAGTTTGAAACGCGGCTTCTAATTTGCTGTTCCAACCTGGGAAGTCCCGCAGGCGGTTTTCATCCTGCTTGACTTTTCGCACTTTTTCAAACTCCGCGGCTGCCTTTTCAAGGTAAGATTGGAGTTCCGTGTTGCTTACGGTTCTATTTTCGCCTACATCTATCATGGCGTCCAATGCAAACACCCAAGCTTCAGAGCCTTTGCCTAGGGCTTTTCCGCATTTCACGGCTAAGTCTTGGATGCTATCTGGGATTTTAGCCTCGAAAACCATGTTGCCTAAGTAGGTGTTGGTTCGAAAGTCTTTGGAGCCGCCGCGGGCTAAGGCTACTGGATGACAGACGACTGGAGTTCCTTTTTCTTTGTATGTTATTATGCGTAGGTCGTAAAACCATTTTCCTACGGCTTCTTGCGCAGTGACGCCTACGGGGTTGATTATTGAAGGCTTAGTTTCTTGGATGCTGGCGACGAGTTGATTGCGGTTTTTAGAGAGCATCATGCCTTTTCCGTGGGTGCCTGCGTCGGGTTTTACTACAATGCCTTGGTCGAGATCGATTTCTTTCTGTAGTAAGTCGGCTATGTCTTTTTCGTTATGGATTTCCATACCGTTTTTCAGGGTGTCGGTGGCGTCGCAGGGTACGTAAACTGTTTTGGGGATGGGTATGCCTTCCTCCCAGAAGTGTAGCAGGGTTCGCAGTTTGCTGTAGCAGGTGAATTCAATTTGGCTGGAGTTTATGGTTTTTTTGCCCAGCATTTCCATGAGATAGCCTGCTTGGAGCCTTCGGTTTTTGCTTTGAGCTCTATTCAGCACTACGGCGACGTCTTTGACTGTGTCGGTGTAGTTGTTGCCTTTGGTTTTGGCGGTGAAGCCGTTTTCGCTTATGGTGAGGGCGATTTTGCGGAACGGTATAAAAGTTAGATCTATGCCCATGTCTTGGGCAGTGAGTTTTATGCCTGTTTCATCGCTTTCTGAACGTTCATAAAGAAGGGCTATGCTCATTGTTTTTGGCACCTCGCAGAAAAGCTATTATTTGAAAAAATCTTGGTAGCGTTCTCATTTTGTCGTGTAGGAACTACGTTTATTCGCCCCAGTCTTCTCCTTCGATTGTTAGTTCTTGAAGGGCGATGCATCCGCCTTTTATTTGCTTGACTTCTAGTTCGAGTCCGCAACTTGGGCAGCTTAGTATTTCGCCTTTCTCAGTGTCTGCGGGCACGTTAAGGTCTGCATCGCAGTCTGGGCATTTAGCTGTAAGCATTGCTTTCACCTCTTGTGGCTTTAACTTGGTAACTTGTTCTATTGTTTGCTACCACCTTTTTTCTTGGAAATGTCATTTTGATTAAAATGGGTTTCTTTTAAACATTGCGACTTATTTGTAACAATTCAGGGTCCTAGTGTTCCATTTGATACAAAATGCCATACCGAAACTTCCCCGCGTGGTTTTCGAAAACAGCATCGTGAAAGTCGAGGCACAACGGATTTCGAACTCTACTCACGGAGCACTATTCAGAAATCGTTAAATTTTTCCGCCTCCTACAAACAAGCTGTGAAGCAGAGATGGATGAGAAGGACAAAAAGATACTCAAAATACTGAAGAGGGACGGACGCGCTGGCTACGGCGCTATAGGTGAAAAAGTAGGTTTATCCGAAGGCGCTGTTAGGAAACGGATAAAGACACTTGTAGACTCAGGGGTCATCCGAAAATTCACGGTGAAAATAGGTGTTGCAGAAGGTGCGGAGGCTATCACGCTGTTGGCTACGAATCCGGCTTATCCAACCCAAGAAGTCTCTAAGAGAATACGTGAGATTCCAAACGTGGAAACCGTCTACGAAGTCACAGGTGAATACGACATCGTAGCGGTTATCAGCGGAATGAACGTGGTGGAAGTCAACGAGTGCATAGAGAAAATCCGCAGAGTGGAAGGCATAATGAAAACCAACACTATGATAGTCCTACGAAGCTGGTAAACGAGTATATAGTAGACAAAAAAACAGATTGAATTGGCATTTGGTGCTTAAAGGTGTTGGGGCGCGTGCTAAATTGCTTAAATCTGTGATATTAATTATTCTTTAGAGACGTGAATGAACGATGTTCCGAGTAAGAGTCAATAAAATCGAATCTGTCCGCGATTTGGACGGCAACCTTGGAAAACGAATAGAACTAGTTGAAGAACGAGGAATTTCACCCTTTGTAGTCAGACCACAGTCAGAAGAAGCAAAAATGGCACAAGATATAATGCAAGCCGTGCAGCAACAAATGCCCTTCCTCCAACAGAGAACACAATTCACCATACCAAAAATCCTGCTGTTCTTGACGGAACAAGAATACGACAGTTTAGGGATAGCCTTCGACGTGAACCAAGTTTTTGAGGTAGCCCTGGAAAACCAAAGCATAAAATTCAAGAAGCTCTCATGATGACGCTACGCATTTGCTTCAACGCTGAATGCTTAGGGTGAAAAGACAACACAAACATCATTCTTCTCAAAGTTGCACAAATCTCTTGCAAGCCACCAGCTTTGCCTTTGTCACAGTAAAGCGGAATAGGCTCGTCACCGTCGTCACACTCGTAGTAAACGTAAATCTGCGAAGAACTATTCCTGAACTTAACAACCCCAAAATCCAAATTTAAAAGCTTAGCAGTCTCTTCCGTGGCTGTTCGGACAGAAGCCAAACGCTTCTTGCCTGGAATAGCCGTTGACGCGTATACAAGCAACTTCCCA
>Ga0209536_100017923_pt1 | contig 10007 bp, 7 predicted proteins | sample DeeMarSeWOR28_12_FD_187461 | JGI IMG/M metagenome (GOLD analysis project Ga0209536, IMG submission 187461) | Marine sediment microbial communities from White Oak River estuary, North Carolina - WOR-2-8_12 (SPAdes) (version 2) | ecosystem: Environmental > Aquatic > Marine > Intertidal zone >...
ATCTGCCTTGTGGAAGGTATATGAAGTGAGCGGTGAGATCCGCTACCGACAGGCCGCAGAAAATGCGTTGCGTTATTTTCTTGAAACTCATGTTGAAGAAAATGGCCACGTTTATCATTTTATCCGGAATGACCAGAGTAAAATTAATGGCTATATTGATGATTATGCCTATCTTATTCAAGCATTGATAGATGGTTTTGAAGGTGCTCAGAATGTGAATTATTTACAATTTGCGGATAAAATCTGTCATTATGCTCTGCAAAATTTCTGGGATGAAGGTGCTGCTGGTTTCTATTTCACTCATAGAGACGGGGATGTTGTTGTTTTGCGGCAAAAACAGACCTTTGATAGTTCTGTTCCTTCAGGGAATAACATTATGGCCGGAAATCTGCTCAGATTACATGCATATACCGGAAATAAGCTATTTTTGCATAAAGCAGAAAAAATGTTTCAAGTATTTCAAAAAGATATTGAGTCAAGAGGGTTAGCGCTTTCCACACTTGTCACCGCATTACTCTGGTATGCAAAATCACCACTGGAAATAACGATTTCTTTACCGGATAAAAACACCTCCAGCACTTTCATTTCCGCAATATCGAGAACATACCTTCCCTGTCGTGTCCTGATTACGACAGCTGGAAAATCTGTAAATAGTATGATTAATCCGGAGTTGATCAAAAACAGAATAGTCGAAGACCAGGAGACCGCCTTCATCTGTCATCGAGGTACCTGTTCATTACCCTTAATTGACGCAGATCAATTTTTTAACACCATTCAATCCTTAAATTTGCATATTCGATGATCACAATGAAAATCGGGATTGAAAATAACTGCCTTACAAGAGATGAATTTCATCTCTCCGGGCGTAATAAATAAATATATAACTAAATAAATAGGATTAAAATCCGATGTTATTCTATAGAGAGACTATTTTAGAATAACAAGGAGGTATCATGGGCTTATTGTCATCTTTGAAAGAGAAAGTCTCCACCTCAAAAGATCCGGTTGATACGAAAGCGTATGAAGAGGATATGCGCAATCTGGACTCACTTATAGAAGATTTGTTTAAGCTTGATGAGAAGTCTCTGAAGGAAAATGGAGCAGATAAGAAAGAGTAAGTAATTTTTGTCTATTTGAATCCCACGATAATGAAATATACTTTGGAATTCACGCTTAATCGACCTTCCCATTAAAATAAACCATTATTATTATCGTATCTGATTTTTGGTCTTTAGCTGACAAGATCAAAATTTAAAACTTACCTGGTATCCAAAATTTGTATTTACCCTGCCTTGACCGGGTGTTATACCCAGAGCCATTCAATTCGTATTCAATTCGGAAACCCGCTATAAAAAATTGTCTTCTTACAATCGTGGAGACAAGAATTGGAAAGTCTTAGGTCATTATTTACCAGCCTCCCGGCCAGCCGGGATTAGGCCGTCAAAAAGTATCGATAAAAAATATTTTATATTTAAAATATTGAAATAGTTTAACCAACTAGGGCCAAATCAAACTCCTGCTTTTATTTCATCCACTGTGGTTTTATCGCATTTTGTATCAATTATCTAATCAAAGGGTAGATCAAAATTTTAAGGTACCAGTCGAGTAATCGTGATAAGATTGTTTCAAATGTTTAGTAAGTGCTCATTATGGTGAAAAATTAAAAAAACTATTTAAGTAAAAAAATATTAAAGAGTTAAATAAAATTGACGTTAATATGATACTCATGATTTAATGATGAAAGAATTTTATGTCCATTCGGGTATTTGTTTTTGATGATGATGAATTGATTCGTACCACCCTGAGTTATTTCTTAATCCAGGAAGGATATCAGGTGTCCGAGTTTGCACAACCGGATCATTGTTCACTGTATTATGAAAAAGACTGTATCTGCGGTGCAAAACAGGCCTGTGCTGATATCATTATTACAGATATCAATATGCCAGGAGAAAATGGTTTGAGTTTTATAGAAAATCAGATTCAGAAAGGGTGTAAAGTTGGACACATTGCAGTGATGTCCGGGGACTGGGAAGACCCCGATTTGGAAAAAGCAAAAGAGATTGGGTGTGAGGTTCTCTATAAACCGTTCAGTATTGTAAAACTCAAAAATTGGTTGGATTCCATTCGTACTGATTTCTCCGAAAAAAATGACATCAGAAGTGTTCCCGTGTATATTGGCGATACAAAAAACGCGAAAAAAGAACAGAAATCGGGAATGTCCCGCTTAAACGCAACCAAAACCACTTCATAATCTGCCAGCATTAACAATTATTTCAGTAACATAATTTTACTAATTTTTCGAAAACCAGCTGTACTAATCTCGTAAAAATAGATTCCAGAACCCATGTTCTGGGCATTCCATTGGAGTTGATGAATTCCAGCATTCAATTCTCCCTGATGTAGAGTTGTTATTTTTTCTCCCAGTGCATTATAAATTTTGACCTGTAGCTGGGTGGTTACAGGGAGAAAGAACTCAATATTTGTTATCGGATTGAAGGGATTGGGATAACTGGGGAAGACAACGATATTAGAAATTCCCTCAACCCGGGAGAGCTGAATTGAAGTCACAGGTAAAACTTTAAATTTGTAATATCCCAGGGGTGCGGTTAATGGTTTTGTTCTTGTTTTTCCAAGATTGGATTGAGCTGATATATAATAGTACACCGTACTTCCGGCGGTCTGAGCAGGGATTTCGGCATAAAATGAATCCTGTCCGCTGTTGGTCATGGATACAGCATTAAATCCCACACTGGTATCATCGGTCCAGAACAACTCGGCCTGCTGAATGCCGCTGCTGGTGTGAATTTGAGCAATAACGGGATAGTTTTGGCTGCTGTCTGGCTGATGGTCAAGAGATGCATGTGAAATACGTACTGGTTGGTAGGCTCCAACCTCTTTAACAATGCAATGAATGGTTCCCAGGAGTGGTACAATCGAATTTGATTCGATACCGACAATATTATATCCTGGCATGGCTTCCCGGTAAATACGATAAGCCGTGGTATCATATTGATATTCATAGATGGGGATGATAACGGTTTTATTAACGATCATTGCATTAGTATAGGTGCGATAATCACCTCCATTACTGGGGTATCTGCCAAGCTGGTCGGGTGGCATCGGAATCCGGACAACCTTAAAATCGCGGCCATAGCAGGTCTTGAAATTACTTAAAATATATTGTAGATTTGCTTCAATTTGGGGACCATCAGAAACGCCCGGAGGGTATTCACCCACCAGTAATGTTTCTTCATCCAGAAGTTTCATATGCATATCAATATGATGAATGACATCGTATGGCAGAACATTCGTTTTAATATACCTCTGAATCCCCATATATTTCTTCATAATGGTATCGATTTCCGCCTCTGTTTTGCCGGGATTTTCCTGAAGTATCAATTTGGAAGAGAAACCAGTCCCATGACCATCAGTCATGAAATTACCACCTGAGTGAGTCAGGTTATAGGGTGGTGTTGTCGTAGAAAAATAAGGGGCATTGATTAAATTGGCGAATATACCGGGGATTAAATCATCATAAAGTCTGGGGCGATTATAAATCCAGTCAATAATGTTCAAAGTATCTGTCGTCTCCGTGTAGGCAGTCCAGGGGCCATAATCCCGGATCCAGATTGAATTATAGTTTGTAATGATGAATTGAATATTATGAAGAGGGACCCCGGTATTTGTTAGATAAGTTTTTACGGTATTCGAATCGGAACATACGATATACACGATACATTCCTCCTGGGCATGGTCCACAATCTGGGCCAAGATGGACTGAAACGATGTCCAGGTAATCATAATGCCTTGTAACTCTTCCCATTCTGCCATGGTGCGAACGTTATAAGGAGGCGGGTCGGTAATTTCACCCGGAAAGTGGGGAGGGGTGTAATAGGGCTGGCGGCTTTTTTCTTCATTGGTTAAATATCTGGGTAAAATTTTTGTCTGAGCATGGAGAATGGATGTCAATATAATAATACTCACTAGAACAAGAATGATGATTCTTTTCATATTGGGATATCTCCCCTGAAATGCTCTCGGTTAAGATACTGTGAATGGAGATTAATATTAATATTCAATGTGTAAAGATACGCTTTGGCGGGTAAATCATGAAAGTATTTTTTAACAAGACATTTATGAAGAAATAAATGAAGGATTGACGAATATCTTACATTTCCTCTTTGGGAACCGGACCTCTTCTTCTTTTATAAACCACAAAATTGGTGCTATTTTCTTTGGTCATGATCAGTTTTTGCGGGGCAGATAAATTAATAACCTCTACTGCTTTTATGGTTTTTTTGCTCTTACCCTGGATCGGTAAATGATCGATTTTAATGACCCGCCATTCACTGTTTTCACTGATAGTAACTTGACCCTCGTCATCCAGAATATGACGAATTGCCAGGAGGATATCTCCCTTCTTTAATTTCACAAATTCTCTTTTAGTCATGGCGATATTTCCTTCTAATTCAAGAATATACCCTCTTTAAAAGAAATTTAGTGCAAAAATGGTTGAATTTGTATAAGATTTCGTTGATACATAAATTATGATGAAGTTTATTAATGGCTATTTTGGTAATTTTAATATAATCCATTCTTGTAAAATGTCAAGTAAAATATTCACAAATAATTGCATTATTTGATAATTTGGTGAATCATATATTTTGAATTTTCATTATGTATCAACTTCGATTTCAGAAATTATCCCGATTAATAGATAATTTATTGGTTTCACACTCTTGTTCTGCATCACAAGTGCTTGGTAATTATTTAATTATTTACCATTAATTGTTTGAGAATATCACGAGTTTATTATTATATTCTGAAATTATTATTATATTCTGAAAATTAAAACAAGGAGAGTTTTATGAAGCTACTTTTTGTATCCCTCCTTTTAGTTTTTGTTCTTTTATCTCCGGTTTTTTCACAACAGTTATATATCGATTTGAGTCTCTTCAATACACAGGCGAGAATTTTTTATGTTGGTGATCTGGATCCAACCGGCTTGGGGAATGCTCCAGATTATTTTATTTTAAGATTCGGGAATAATTCTGGGGCGACTGCGAATGTCAGGATCTTATTTAAATTAATCACCAATGGAGTGACCCTAGTGGAAGGTGAATCTAATCTTTTCCAACTGGGTTCGGGGGAAAATTTTTTCTTTACCAACAATCAGCTCAATACCGGTGTTGCCGATGTGGATGGGCAAAAAGTAAAAATCAAAAATTACTCCGTTGATTTCGGTCGCCTGGAAAATTATGAAAAGAGAATTGCCCGTAGTGGTAAACTACCCACTGGTGTTTATGAATTTAGGGTGGAACTGCTGGTCAGTCCCTCGGGCAATATTATACCTGATCAAAATCCCGAGGATAATATTCTAATCATCTCGAATCCCACAACCATTGAACCTCTTTATCCCGGTATGCGGGTGAATAGCGGAGAACCACCGGAGATTCCCACCACCACACCTTTTTTTGTGTGGCAATCCGATGCGGAGCTGTTCAATTTTTATTTATACCGGGTGTATGAAGTTTCACGGTCAGATATATTCCCGGACCAGGCTGGAGGACAGGAAAAAAATAATGACATCCCGGTTCAGGATGTATTAAGCCGGGATCCTATTTTCAGAGGTGTTATTCCGGGTCAGGTATTTCAATATCCTGCTGAAACGCAACCCTTAATATTTTTTGGCCCGGATGGTTCTCCTGTTGGAGGGAGTGAAGGTGCCTTCCGCTTGATTGAATCCGGCCGAACTTACCTGTGGTACGTCGAAGCCATCGTTCCCACAGCTTCCGGACAGCCCACCCTTATCCCCAGTGATGTCTTCCAATTTAAAGTGGTAGACCGGGAAACATCGGCAATGAACAGCAGTCTGATTAAAGCGTATCTCCGTCAGATTTTAGGTGAGCGATATAATGATTATATGAAAGATCTGACGAATTATGATCCCTCGGGTACGATTTTGATTAATGGGGAATCCGTGGAGGTTGAGGCTTTAGTCGACATTATCGAAGATCTTTTAGGTGGCAAGATCATCATTGAAAATGTTATTGTAGAAAATTAATCTGCAGGAGTCAAAATGAGACAATCACACATTATGATAGCATTACTGATCTCTCTATTTTTGTTTATGGCTGAGGCTTTTGCGGCCGATCCGGTTGCGGTGATTTTGCGTGATCGGGGGAAGGTAGATATTTTCCGGAAAGATGTTGCCACCTCCCAGGATGCCCGCAAAGGAATGGTGCTATATGACGGGGATAAGATTGTTACCAGTGCATCCTCAATTTGTATGATCAAATACACCGACGATAAAAGTTTATTGCGGATTAAAGCCAATTCAAGCTGTGTTATTGAAGGTAAGAAAGAAGCAGATAAGGTGGATAAAAATATCGTAGTACAGTTTGGAACTTTTTTTGTGGATCTATTCCGGCCGAAAGGTAAGTTTACCGTAACCACGCCAACCTCTGTAGCGTCAGTAAAAGGGACCAAATGGTGGGTTATTCAGGAAAGTCCCACCAAATATATCGTGGTTGAAGGCATGATTGATTGTGAAAACAAGGCAGGGAAATTTCTGGTGAAGGCTGGGCAAACTGCAATCTTTACTTCGGATAGTGAAGCACCGCTGATTGCATTGACCAAAGAGGGTGAAATTCCTGCGCTGGAAGATGAAGTTGGAGATCGACAGAGTTTGGAGATTGAATTTAAGGATGCGGATGGGAAAACCAAAAAAATGATAATTGACTATCAGAAGAACGAAGAATAGTAACAAAAAGCTCAATTGGTTTTCTGATATAATTTAGTAATGCAAATAAAAGATAATAATTGAGTGAGGATGGACATGAGACGATTTTTTACTGCTTTGGTTACTGTATTCATCTTCGCCTTAACATGGCACACAGCTTTCGCTCGGGAAGGCGTTGATATTCAATATACACCTATTAAAATATTTAAAGGGAACGGAAAAAGCTTCCCGGTTGAAATCAACATTTCAAATTTTTCTGGTATTCCGGTCACTGAAGTTCAGGTATGGTATCGCTGGGCCGGTGAAATCCGTTTTAAAATGAGTCTTATGGATAATGAAGGATTCAGTTATTATGCCGCCCTGGATATTGGTGAAGGAGAGGGAGAACTTCTGGAATATTACTTTACTGTTGCCTATCTGGATAATCGTCGTGAAAGTCTTCCTGCAGATGCGCCTGCCAGCAGGATCTATCGCACCGCTGTTCAGACTCTGCGGAATTATGGCGATCAAATCATCGTGATCAGCCCGGAAGAAGAAGAGCAGCTGTACAGTACAGACGTGGTGATTTCTGCCTCTTTTGCCAGTCTGATGTCCATGATTGATCCAGAAAAAACCAAATTGTACTTAAATACCTGGGATGTTACGCCCTACCTTCAAAAATTTGGCGATTTTATTACTTTTGCCCCCAGATCTGTTCCACCCGGCAGACATAAAATCCGCCTGGAGTTGTACGGTACCGATGGTAATCTGGTGGCGAGTCGGGAATGGTATTTTAGCGGTCTGGCGGTACGGGGTCAGGAAGCCCTGGGCGAGGGTTGGAATGTTTCAGGCCGCTTCTTTGCAGAGAGCCGCAATGAAGATTTAAGCCGAAATCTGGATTTCGGCGATGCCTATGATCTAAAAAATTCCTATAATCAAAGTGGATTGCAACTCCGGGCGCAGTATAATGACTGGACCCTGGGGGGGAGGGTATATTTCAGTAATCAGGAGAAATCGGATCGCCAGCCGGTAAATCGCTACTCGGGTTTTGCCAGATTCAATTTCTGGGATCAACGATATGCCATGGTTGAAATAGGGGACGCTTATCCTAAACTCAATCCCATGATTATGCAAAACATCTTTATGCGCGGAGTCTATACCAGATTATATCTCAAATCTTTCAATATTGATTTTGCCAGCGGGAAAACCAACCGTGGGATCGATGGGAGTCTGGTGCAATCGCCCACTGATACGTTTACAGTTTACGGCACCTACCAGCGCAATATTACCACCATTCGTCCCAGCTTTGGATCCGGTGAAAAATTTCAGCTTGGCTTTACCTATTTAAAAGGCAAGGATGACGAAGGGGGTATCCAGTACGGAATTAACCCCCAGGAAAATGCTGCCTTTGGTGCGGATCTCTTTTTTGGTCTAGACCAGCGAAGGATCATTTTTGAAGGGAATATTAATACCAGCATTTATAACCGCAATATTGCCGGGGGAGATATTCCTTTTGACTCTCTGGATGCGGTCTTTGAGGGGATTTCAGAATCGGACAAAAGTATTTATGATTGGGCGGGTAAGTTTGTCACGGTCAACCAATATCTCATCCTGCAACCCGGTATGGCGTATCAGGGTCGCTTATTATTGCGGTATTTTAGAAATAATTTAAGTTTTATTTATGAATCCGTGGATGAGGATTATTATAGTCTGGGTCAGCCGTATTTGTTACGAGATAACCGGGGATTCCACATTGTAGATAATATCAATCTGATCAGGAATCAGGTTTTTTTAACCCTGGGTTATCGTCAATATCATAACAATCTGGCCGATATCAAGAGCAATACTACCAAGATTAGAAATTTTTATGGAAATATCTCCTATTTTCCGTTACAAAATCTTCCGGAAATTACCATCGGGTATAATAATTATTCCCGCAACAATGATGTTACTGCAGACTCAATTGATTCGATACTAAATCGTCCGGAAGATAATAATACCACAGCTATCAACCTGTCTGCCGGATACCGCTTCGGGATACAGGGAACCCGCAACAGAGTGGGTCTCGATTTCATGAGTTACCAGCGGGATGATATCTTCAAATATGCAGAAAGTACAACCGACAATATCACTGCAAACTTGCGTACCCAATATGCTATACCCCTGGAAACCCTACTGGAGGTCATTGTTCAGCAAACTGAAACTGGTAAGGATGTTCCGGATCTCCGAAGTAATTTAGAAATGACCACTTTTGGAGTGGGTGGTAATTACCGATTCCGTGATCTGTTCACCGAAGACCACCTGATGTTTCAGGCCAATTTACGCTTTGGATCAGTTAAATCAGTATATGGTCTCGCTTCGGCAGCGCCTCAGGCAATGGAACAAAAATTTACCCGGAATTACTACTCTTTCAGAATCAACTATTCTCTGCCCAAATATGGGAATTTCGGTTTTATTGCCGATTTGCTGAGCTATAGTGGAGATCGTGATTACAGCGATTTTATCTATACGCTTCGTTATGATATAACATTTTGAGCTGATCAAATTTTATGGTTATACGATTGATCATTGCTGAATTTAGGACATATTTCTTTGAAAATCCGGTATATAAGTATTCCGGCATGTTAGCTAAGTGAAATTTATTCGATCGAATTAATTTTGTTAATAAAAACCTGGCAGCACCCATTTTCCTTTACTGAGTTGGGAAGGTAGAGGAAGATAACTTTGAACTTTAACATACCGAATTTGCCGGGAGAATAGATTTTGTATAAGTATAGATATGGAAGAGGATATTCCTTCTATATTCCCGACCGATATCAGACATCAATTCATTTTGCGTTTTAACAAAATATTATGATTCTAACTAAATCCGATCCTTCAGAGAAATGAAAAAATATTCAATTATTACCATTTCAGCCGTGATCCTGGGTGTTTTTATAATCACCCTGATGCTGCAGTTGATTCCTACCTTTCAATCGCTTGAACTGAAAACAATTGACTGGCGCTTTCAATGGAGAGGACCACTCTCTGTTGACGATTCTCCTATTGTCATCGTGACCATTGATGATCAATCTTTTGAATCGTTACCGGAAAGATGGCCCTGGCCGCGTTCATATTATGGTAAGGTTGTGGAGAATTTAACCGAAGCGGGTGCAAAGGTTATTGGAATTGATGTTATTCTGGATATTCCGGATCAGATTAATGAAGGAAGTGACCAGCAGATGGCGGAGTCCATTAAATCATCCGGTAAAACAGTACTTGCCGGGAAAGTGGAAGATAGCGGTCG
>Ga0209536_100017924_pt1 | contig 10006 bp, 8 predicted proteins | sample DeeMarSeWOR28_12_FD_187461 | JGI IMG/M metagenome (GOLD analysis project Ga0209536, IMG submission 187461) | Marine sediment microbial communities from White Oak River estuary, North Carolina - WOR-2-8_12 (SPAdes) (version 2) | ecosystem: Environmental > Aquatic > Marine > Intertidal zone >...
GGAACCAATTCACTGGGTGAGCCTATTTCAGCCGGAATTTATTTTTATAAATTGGAAACACTGCAAAGAACACTGATCAGAAAAATGATTTTAACGAAATAAAAGGAGATTATACTACCGAGTATAAATTACTTCAAAACTGATCATCACTACCCAAACTCAGAAAAAATCCAACCGTTATCAAAGAAAGTTGATGATTAGGTAAATTTTATTTTGTTCAAACTTCACTGTACGGTAAATTTTACAATTCTTCCCTTGACTTACCTATTCACATTACAACATTGAAAAAATTCCCACTCCCGAGTGAATATCGTTGAAGATGATATAATTATTCATTACATTGTTAATAAATATCCCCAAAGAAATGATAAGAGTTAAAGAAAATTTTTTCTTTATCATCTTAGCTGTTTTTTTTTCGTTTAGTGTTATTGCCATTTATAATCTCTCTCTGCGTCCTACTTTACCCCTTCCTTTAAAATCCACAGACAACGGAATAGTATTTGAACCGGGGCAAATCTCCCAACTCCCCGAAATTGCAGCAGATACTTTAATTATAACTCTCAATAACAAACCCGTGAAGAGCATCAATGAGGTCGATGAAATCGCTGATCGAAGTAAAATTGGCGATAAAATTCTGGTTGGGTTTAGTAATGGTCAAATTCTGTCTATTAAGTTAATCGCCCGGAACAGCTGGGTATCATTATTCTTGAACGGTCTATTAGCTCTAAGCTTTTTCATTATTTCCGGGATCGTCTGGCGTTACGCCTCGCGGGCAAGCGAGAAATTTTTTGCATTAACAGCGCTTCTTTTTGGCTACATACTGGCAATGGGTTGGCCCGGTATGATTCTGCCACCCTGGATATCTTCACTCCTGGTAATTCTTTATTTTATTAGCTACCCCCAGGCCTTCCTGAGCTTTCTCTATTTCAGTTATCAATTTCCTGCATCAACCCTATCCCCAAAAAACCTCAAGACCAGGCAATTTATTCTCTTCTCCCTGGGACTGGGATTATCATTTTTCCTTGTTACTCTATTTTTTGAAAAATATCTCAATCCGTCAGCAGAGAATATTGACCGTTATCATGGTTTTTACCGGATTTTTCGGGCATTTATTTTGGTATCACTGGTGTATTCTCTCAGTTTATTCATTCATAACTTCAAAAAAGAACCTACTCCGGTAAACCGCCAAAAAGTTCAATGGGTGCTGTGGGGAATTATCTGGGGAAGTTTTCCATTTATCTTCTTATGGAATCTGCCTCAAATATTTGGGTTACAGCCATTTATTCCGGAGTGGATATACATGATTTTTCTTTTGCTTACGCCGGCAAGTGTTACCATTGCCATTCTGCGCTATCGGTTGTTTGATATTGAGATTGTACTCTCACGCAGTCTGGTCTATTCCCTTATGCTTGGAAGCCTGATCGGGATATATCTCATATTTATTGGCAGTCTCTCCCTGTTATTACAACAACAATTTTCTTTTTACCGTTATCCGGTTATTTCCATTGTGTCAGCTGCCGTTCTTGCCCTGGTATTCAATCCACTTAGACTTAAAGCTCAAACCGTAATTGATAAAAAATTTTTTCGAATCCGGTACGATCGATTCCAGATGCTCCATGAATTTATGGATCAACTGGATAATTTTTCTTTAAAATATGACATTTTAGCCTATCTTAGTAAGACATTCTCGGGATTCAATCCAGTGCAGGAAGAGCTGATGCTGGTGAAAAAGGGCGAGAAATGGGAACCCCGGGGAGATCCACCTCAAACATTTAAATCCGTTATTGAATGGATGAGAGAAAATATCGATCATCTGTCGGATAATATTATACTAAATCAGGAACAATCCCAAAAAATTGAAGAGGGATTAAACTTTCCCAGAATCAGTTTGCCTTTACCGGTTGTCGTACTCATTCCGATCGGCAAACTTGCCTGGTGGGGATTGGGTGAGAAAAAAGCTGGTAATCGGTTTTGGAAAGAAGATATCGATCTGATTCAGGAAATGGTACGAGCTGCGAAGTTGCAGTTGGAAAAAATAGAATATATCGAACTCTCTCTGAGTGAGGCGCTTCAAAAAGAACAGGCTCAAGAGCAGAGCGAGTGGCGGAAATTGCTGATTTCGGAAATTGCTCACGACCTGAGGTCTCCTCTCAACACGATTCAATGGCGCTTAAAAAATGTTCTGACCGATTTCGAAGATGGACATGACTTACCCAAAGACGCTATTGAAAATTTAAAAAATCAAATTTTATTTATTCAAAAATCTATCGAGAGCCTGCTACTCTATGCAGAACTCGAGTATGGCAAACAGGAAATAAAACTTTATCCTGTTCCCATTCAATCCGAAATCAAAAAATGTCTGATTCATCTGGAGGAATTAATCAGCCAGAAAGAGTTGAAGATAGATATTCAGTGTAACTCTAACCTCAGGATTCGTTCAGAGCCCAACCTTTTTCAAATCATCATTATGAATATCTCACAAAATGCCATAAAATATTCTCCCGCAGGAGGGCAGATCACTATACGCGCATCCACAGTACAATCCGGAGAAAACAGTCCAGTTTTGATTTCGATCCAAGATGAAGCGGGCGGCATTTCTAAAGAAATATTGGACAATATTTTTATCCCTTTAGGTGATAAAAAAGTCACAAAAAGTTTCCAGAAAGGATTCCATCTCGGATTATATATCGCTAATGCTTTTATGAAAATCCTGCGAGGAGAAATCAAGATTGATTCTGTGGAAGGAAAAGGAACGACGGTTATATTGACTTTCCCGGGTGTCAAGAAACATCAACAAGAGTGAGGAAAAAGCCATGAGAATTAAAATTCTAATTGTTGATGATGATATTGCTTTGAGTCAGGAGATATCAAAATTTTTGAAAAAGCATCATTATGACGTCCAGACAGCCTCACTCCTCCAGGAGGCAGACGAAAAACTGGGAAATTTTACACCTGAAATAATATTATTGGATTTAAAGTTGCCGGATGGATCCGGAATGGATTTTCTTAACAAGGTGAGAAATAAATCACCGGAAACCATGATTTTGATTCTGAGTGGATATGGGACAATCTCTCTGGCCGTAGATGCGATAAAAAATGGGGCTCTTAATTTTCTCACCAAACCAGTTGATCCGGATTATTTGCTCATTACGCTCGAAAAGATCATCGTGCAGAAACAGTTACACCAACGCCTCATTGTTCAGGATCTGGAAATTGCCGATCGCCGGAAAATGGTTATGGGAAACAGCAAAAAAATGAAAGCCCTCCTGGAAAATTGTAAAACCGCAGCAGCACTGAATACTACCATTCTCATTATCGGAGAGACAGGTACCGGCAAACAGCTGTTGGCACATTATATTCACCAAAACAGTAAACGGACCCATCATCCATTTGTCTATGTGAATTGCACCAATTTATCAGAACAGCTTTTGGAAAGTGATTTATTCGGACATGAAAAGGGAGCTTTTACCGGAGCCTACCGTCAAAAATTAGGCCGGGCTGAACTGGCCCAAAAAGGTACTTTATTCCTTGATGAAATCGGAGAAATTAGTCCCAACCTGCAATCAAAATTGCTTCATTTTATTGAATACGGTGAGTTTCAACGGTTGGGAGGAAACCAAAGTCTCCACTCAGATGCCCGGATTATATGTGCTTCCAACCGTGATCTGCAGGATGAGGTTAAAAAAGGACATTTCAGAGAAGATCTTTTTTATCGGGTGAATGTAATCAACCTTACCATATCCCCATTGCGGGAAAGAAAAGAAGATATTCCCGTATTGATACAATATTTTGTATCAAAATTTGGACAGGAATTAGGTAAACCCCATTGTCAAATTTCAGATGAGTTGGTTCATAAATTGTGTCAGTATAATTGGCCAGGAAATGTACGTGAGTTGCAGAATTCAATTGAACGTGCCATGGTATTCTGCAAAACCCAAAAACTGACTGAAGATGATTTTCAATTTTTCAATATTAGCCCTGTACAGCAAACCCAGAAAATATTCAAACCGCAATCCCTTAAAAAGGCCATCGACGAATTTAAAAAGGAGTATATCGGCAAGTTACTAGAAGAAAATGGAGGCAATCAAACCAAAGTTGCCAAAATTCTGGAAATTCAACGAACTTATCTGAACCGGCTCGTCAAGGAGTTGGAAGAGTAAGAAATATCTATATGGCTTATGGGTTTACGGTAGAGTGAGTAATTAAATAAACCTCAATAAAGCTGAATTACACTTGCTTTTGAGGGATAATTTTCACTTTAATGCTTGGGAGTATACTTTCAATTTCCTCACCAGAGTCTGTTCACATTAAAACAAAGTTTGGATTTTATCGAATATAAATAACCTGTATTCAATTAAATCAAGGAAGAGATTTCTGTAAGGTTTTCCCTTATCTAACAGGGAAATATTACTCCTCAGTTCTGCAGAAATATATACTACTGTATAAAATTACATACAATTCTCCATCCACTGAAAACACTTTCGTCATTCTGTTAACTCTCTCATTATAAAATACTTACATCACACACATTAACCGTGGCATTCTTTTTGACCGATACCGAATTGAATAATAGCTTAATCTTCATTGAATTTGAGGAGAAACCCATGAAAACGCAGAATACGTTTCGAAACAGGATGCTGGTTCCCATTCTCGTATATTTCATCATCTCCATCCTAAGTACAACCGGAATTGCACTAGCACAATGGTATCAAACCTCAGCCTTTAGTGACGGGGAGTATCTGAAATATAAAGTAAAGTGGGGCATAATCCGGTTAGGCACCATTGAAATTTTCCAGGAAAAATCAATATTTGATGATATCCATGTCTTCAAGGTTAAAATGCGGGCAAAATCGGCCAATTTACCTTTCATCAATGTATTCTTCATCAATGAGGGGAATTTAAATCCCTATGAACCTGTACTGCAGCATTTCACCCTTATCTCCGGGAAGGGTGAAAATAATATCACGACGTATATTTACGATCCTCAATCACATACAATAAGGATGAAAACCATTGAAGACGAACAAACCATCCGTTCGGATAGTCTGATTTACAGCGGTGATTTATACGATGCCTTAGGAATATTCATGATGATACGCTGTCTCTCTGCTTCCGGATTTAATATCACTCTACACAATATCGTGGAATTTAAAATATCCCAGACCCATTTAAATTTCAGCGGGGAACAGGAAGCCATCAAAGTTGCAGCTTTCGATGATCCTAAAAAAGCCCTCAAATTTTCCGGAAAAGCAGATTGGGTGGGTAAATCCTGGGCGGGAGTATCGGGACCCTTTAAGGGCTGGATTTCTCAAGACCCTAGCGCCATTCCCTTGAAAGTTCAGATTAAGATATTCCTCGGTTCCATTACACTTGAACTGGAGAACTTTCATAGAGAATCCGGCATGGAAAACTCCGGTTCTTCATCATTAGCCAATAAATAATGAAACGGGAAATTACAATGAAAGTGCTGGTCACTGGTTCAACTGGCTTTATCGGTCGTCACATCGTGACGCAACTTCTACATCAAAAATACCAGGTCAAGGTGTTCTCCCGTTCACCTGTAACGGCACAAAATCAATTTAGCGGTGCCGTAGAAATATCAGAAGGTGACATTCAGAATTACAGCGATATCGATAGTTCAGTTGACGAATGTGATTACATTATTCATCTGGCCGGTTATGCCAAAAACTGGGCAAAGGATAATTCTCTGTATACGAGGGTAAATGTTATAGGGACTCAACATATTCTTAAAGCCGCTCTCCGGAAAAAAATAAAAAAAGTCCTGGTTACGTCTACTAACCTGACAATTCCTCCCTCGCAAACTGACCGACCGACCGATGAAAGTTATCCACCTATCCAACAGTTCTTCACTGCCTATCAGGAAAGTAAATGTCACATGGAAAAAATGATTGCCTCCTTTCTGAATGCCGGATTGCAGGTGGTGATCGTAAATCCCACTAGGGTTTTTGGACCCGGTCTTATGAGTGAGGCCAATTCTGTGACCATAATGATTGAGCAATATCTAAAAGGTTCCTGGAGATTTATCCTGGGTGACGGGAATGCTCGTGGCAATTATGCATTTATTTCTGACGTCGCACAGGGACACATTCAGGCATTAAACAAAGGAAAAAGCGGGGAGCGATATCTTCTAGGAGGCACGAATCTCAGTTTTAATGAATTTTTCTCTATACTGTCTGAGGTATCTGGTAAATCTCGTCACATGATCCACATTCCTGAAAAAACATCAAAAAATGTCGGAAGTTTATTTCAATTTTTAGCCAGACATTTTCCAATTCACCCCCCTATCACTCCAGGGTGGATCGACACTTTTTTAAAGAATTGGGAGGTTTTAAGCGATAAAGCGATCCAGAAATTGAACTATCGGATTACTCCCTTTCCAGCTGCGCTGGAAAAAACTATTCAATGGCTGAACCATCAAAAAAAACAGAAGGAAAGAAAGTATGAAATCGATACTCTATTCCCTGAACCCACGTCAATTTTATGATGCGAGCCAAGCAAAACCGACCTTATTACTATTGGGCTCCGCCTTTATTCTGACTCTACATAAATATTTCGGATGCATGGAATTTTTTCTGATGAGTTTCCCACAACACAATTCAACTTCAGCAGCAATTTTCATGTTTATAAGCGCATTTCTGCTTATGGGACTCATCCCGGTCCTGGTCATTAAGATTTTCTTTCAGGAGACGCTAAAGGAGTATGGAATTCAACTTGGCAGGTGGAAGGAGGGTCTTGCCATGGTAGTGATACTTTTTATTCCCATTTGTTTAATTCTACTTATACCCTCTTCACAGACATCAGAAATGGTCCGGTTTTATCCCTTTGACAAAAGTATCGTGGCCTCACCTTCAAAATTCCTGCAGTATCAGTTTTTAAGAGGAATTTTCTTTTATTCCGCCTGGGAATTCTTTTTTCGCGGATTTCTTTTGTTTGGCCTCCGACCATTTGTTGGCAACTGGATAGCGATTTGCATTCAAACCATTCCATCCTGTCTGTGGCATATCGGCATGCCTACCGGTGAGATTTTCGGATCGATTGCTGGCGGACTTTTGTTTGGATTAATGGCATTACGCACCCAATCAATCATTTGGCCTTTTTTATTACACCTTCTAATTGGTATCGCACTCGATTTCCTTATTATCATCTCTCATTAGTAAAAATAAGATGATATCTCATGAACAAATACATATAAAAGGAGAAATAACATGAAAGCTGTGGTCACTGGAGGAACAGGATTTATTGGATCATATCTTGTTGAACAATTGGTCCAGAATAAATATCAGGTCTGTTGTATTGCCAAAGATGAAATGAATGCTGCAGACTTGAAGACATTGGAGGTAGAGATAATTCAAGGCGATATCAACAACGGTATCTCATGGAAACCGATTTTAAAGAATACTGATTATATATTCCATCTTGCAGGTGTGACGAGGGCGATACGGTCCTCTGACTATTTTGAAGGAAATTTTATCACTACCCGTAGAATCCTGCAAAGAAGTCTAAAACTCTGTCAAAATCTGAATCGTTTTATTTATGTAAGCAGTCTGGCCGCAGTGGGCCCGGCCCATTCAGAAATCCCTCTTACCGAGGAGACCGTCTATCATCCTGTTTCAACCTACGGCAAAAGCAAGATGTTAGCTGAATTGGAGGTCTTAAAACGTAAAGATAAGTTACCATTTACGATTCTTCGACCCTCTGCTGTCTATGGTCCAAGGGATCGCGATATGCTTAAATATATTGCATTGATACAAAAAAGGATCCAGCCTCTGATCGGCTTCCGGAAAAAATGGTTGAACTTGATACACCGGGATGACTTGGTCAATGGAATTATTCAGGCGGCAGTATCCCCTCAGGGCGAGAACGAAATATTCTTCTTGGGAAGCGAAAAAAATTATACAACCGAACAAATCGGTGACATCATTGCCAGAGTAATCCAAAAATCCCGTATAAAATTTCCTTTGCCAGAGTGGCTGGTATATCTGGTGGGAGGTATGGCAGAGCTTGCAGGGAAAATGAGTGGGAAAGATGTCTTTTTCAACCGCCAAAAAGTTTCAGAGGCTGTTCAAACGTATTGGACCTGTTCCATTGAAAAAGCGAAAAACCTGCTGGATTTTAAAGAATCCTATGCCCTGCAGGACGGACTAAGGCAGACCTATGAATGGTATATGACACAAGACTGGTTATCATAAGGAAAATTATAAAATCAAAAAAGAAAATGTGACGAGGAATGAAGGAACGAACCAAAACTTATCGGGAAACTTTAGAAGGCAGGGAATCAACAGAAAGAGAATGGCATCAACCTTCCTCTTATTCGCGAGAATGTCACATTTCCTACCACAGAGAAATTTCACCCCCCATTTTTGCACAATTCTCAGCTTGGTTAAGAGAAAATTTAAGGAATAGAGCACTTTATCCCATGGATATTTATTGTCTGAGTTACCTGAAAATAATGATTTTACTCAGCATCATATTTCAGAATAATCTGAGTAATGGTATAACCCAGACTATGAATCATTCTTTCATTCTACTGGGCACCTATCTGATTCTCATTTTTCGCAAAAAATACTCGCAGAATAACCATTTAGCCTGGATAGGAGTCGCTTACCCGGTGGCAATCATTGCTTTTGGCTGGAGTTCTTTATCACAGATGGCACCTGTCATCTATGGCAACTACTGGACTACCTCCTGGGTAGTGCAATTCGATAGGTTGATTTTCGGAATCCACCCGACAGTTTGGTGTGAACAATTTTATCGCCCCTGGCTCGATGAATGTATGAATGTTTTTTATAGCGGATATTATCTGTATATGCCTATGACGGTTTTATTCCTCCTTTTCAACCGGAAACACAAAGATTTAATCTATGCATTATCACTGGCCTCATTTACCTATCTGGGATGCTTTGTCCTCTATTGTATTTTTCCCACCCTAGGACCTTCCATGACCCCCGAAATTGTGGAATTAAGTAAGAATTCTTATACCGGTTACTGGATTTCATCAATCACTAAATGGATTCAATCGGGCGGAAGCGTCGTCGGTGCAGCATTTCCCTCCTCTCATGTTGCGGGATCCATAATCTGGACGCTCATTGCCTTGAAGATTAAACGACCGCTCGGCATTTTCTTGGCTTTGATGACCCCTGGGGTTGCCCTGTCGACCGTATATTTAGGTTACCATCACGCACTAGATTCTGTAACGGGCATCGCCTGGGGATTCTTTTGTTACAAATTGGTTGAGCCGGGTTGTTCATACCTTCTCAATCATCAGCATAAGAAATCTTTATAGTTTAACATGTTTTTCACGCCCCAATGAGTGCGTTCATTAAATCATACAGATGTATACAAAAGTGGAAGAATTATTCTACGTTTTCAAAATTTTGTTTATGTTTAAGTTATTATTTATTAATAAGATAGAGATCTGGCATATTTATTGAATTGTAATTTACTAGCTGTGAATAGAGATGAATCATCAGATAACACACCAATATAGAAAGGAGCCATTATGAAGAGATTTATTACAGTATCTATGCTAACTTTTGCTTTCTTCCTATTTCAGATTCAAATAACGTTTGCACAGCCGGACACCCTCACAATAATCCATGTAAATGACAGCCATTCAAATCTTCTCCCCCACCCCATGGTGAATGGAGAGTATGGAGGTCTTGCGCGTGCTGCCAGTGTTATTGGTCTGATACTCCTGATCGAAGCAGGAACGATGATTCTTTACGGCCTTTGGCTTTCACTCGGTGAGCTTGCCAAGAACGTAGTGAAGCGGCTCAAGGAATCGCGTGAGCGCAATAAGGCTAAACGCGACAGGCAGCGTCAAGCGCGGCGGAATAAGCCCGGCTCAGCTTCTCAGTGACAGCCCTCTCCTTACCGAACGCAGAATCCCCGATACGCGATACAGGCATCACACCGCGCAGGCTGCTTGTGATAAACACCTCGTCGGCACCTGTTAATTCCCGGAGGGGCAGGGGCTTCTCGGCTA
>Ga0209536_100017927_pt1 | contig 10006 bp, 8 predicted proteins | sample DeeMarSeWOR28_12_FD_187461 | JGI IMG/M metagenome (GOLD analysis project Ga0209536, IMG submission 187461) | Marine sediment microbial communities from White Oak River estuary, North Carolina - WOR-2-8_12 (SPAdes) (version 2) | ecosystem: Environmental > Aquatic > Marine > Intertidal zone >...
GATCAGGTTTTATAACATTATGGAAGCATTTATCATTTCAGCAGTTCGAACACCAGTTGGAATCGGGAAATCTAGTGGATCATTGGCAGGATACTCACCTCTTGATATCTCGGTTAAGGTTATTCAGGAGGCAATCAAACGCGCCCATATAGATCCATCGAGAATTGAAGATGTGATCTGGGGTTGTGTTACTCAGGTTGGTGACCAGGGGGCAAATCTTGCACGCCTGGCGGGATTAAAATCTGGATTACCCGTGCAAGTCCCGGCAGTTACGCTAAACCGGATGTGTGGCTCAAGTCAGCAAGCGATTCATTTTGCTGCCCAGGCAATCCTTTCCGGTGATATGGATATTGTTCTCGCAGGCGGAACGGAGATGATGTCTCACCACCCGATTGGTAGTGATTGGCCTGATCAGTGGGGAGATGATTTTCCGTATGAATTAGTCCACCAGGGGATCAGTGCTGAGCGTATCGCTGAAAAATGGAATTTAACCCGAAGAGAATTGGATGATTATGCCTATGGTAGCCATATCAAAGCTATGCACGCAATCCAAGAAGGCCATTTCACAAGTCAGATTATACCCATCGAAAATCCCGACAATAAGGTTATTAGCATCGATGAAGGCGTGAGGATGCCCCCAGATAGGGACAAAATGTCTGCATTGAAGCCTGCGTTTTTACCTGATGGCAAGGTAACAGCTGGTAATGCGAGTCAGGTCAGTGATGGTTCAGCAGCACTCTTGCTTGCATCTCCCAGGGCGGTGGGTAGGTTTAATCTTATCCCTCTGGCCCGAATTATCGCTCGAGATGTGGTTGGATCTGATCCAGTGTTAATGCTAGATGGACCAATTCCAGCAACCCAGCGCGTGCTAAAAAAAGCTGGTTTGATGCTCGAGGATATGGATGTGATAGAAATTAATGAAGCTTTCGCATCTGTGGTTTTAGCCTGGTCCAAGGATTTACACCCAAATATGGAGAGAGTGAATCCGAATGGGGGTGCAATTGCTCTAGGGCACCCCCTTGGGGCAACTGGTGCGATTTTAATGACCAAGCTCGTTTACGAGCTAGTTCGAACCGGTGGTCAATATGGATTACAAACCATGTGCATCGGGCACGGGATGGCGACTGCAACAGTCATTGAGAGATTATGAATCATTCAGTGTATCTCGCCTTAGGCACAAACCTTGGCTCTCGTGAAGAGAATTTACGGATAGCGGTGAATGGTATTTCGCCAGAAGTAAATGTAATTTATCGTTCACCAATTTATGAAACACCTCCATGGGGTTATTTAGAGCAACCATATTTTCTTAATCAAGTTATATCTGGGAAGACTCAACTAACACCTCTGGCTCTACTTAGACATGTGAAAGAACTAGAGACGAAAATGGGACGCTCAGCTGGGATTCGTTATGGACCCAGGTTAATCGACATCGATATCTTATTTTATAATGATCAAATTCTGAAAACAAATGGGTTAGAGATACCACACCCAAGGTTACATGATAGGGCGTTTGTGCTTGTCCCATTACTGGATATTGCACCTGACTTACTACATCCACTCCTCGGAAAAACAATCTCCGAGTTAATCAAGCAAGTGGATACATCAGCAATAAAGCTTTATCAGCTTGGATAGATCGAAGATTTAGTTTAGCTCAAGAATGAATTCTCGGGTAAAATCTAGAAGCAATGTGGCATCAAATAGATATAGTTCGGTTGAATCTCATTCCCATCTTTCGAAAACGGTGAATTTTACCAGGAGGTGGTAGCATGGCTGAAATAAAAGCAAAACCCTTGCAATGGAGCCCTGAACCGGATATTGGTTATTCTGTGGAACGGCGTCCGGATGGTGGAATGAATATTGTATTCTCCGATATAGATGAAACAACTCTCGAGCATTGGCGCAAGTTTGCCACCGCCCATTTGCTATATTCGGATCGACTTACCCGGAATCTATATGATTTACGACAGATAGACCAGTTGACAGAATTGGCGATCAATTACGCGGTAGAAGTGAACAATGACCCTTCGGTTAGAAATATCCGCCTTGCCGTTGTGGTTTCCAACGATAAGGTCCGAGAAGGTGTTCTGGAGATTGCGGCATTAACTACTCCTGGTGGAGTTGAAATGGCTGTCTTTGACAATTTAGATGATGCTGAGGAATGGTTGAATCGCCCATTAACCCTGCTCACCTGAAGGCAATCTTACAAAGCAAACCAAAAAAATAGCTCATTTGCTTTAAGGAAGCATGGGCGTATAGTTTTATTTTTCACGGCTGTAATTAGTATATAGATATGCAATCATCTACATTAGAAATAAATGGTCGGGTATTTAGTTGGGGCACGCGCACCTATGTTATGGGCATTCTCAATGTTACTCCGGATAGTTTTTCGGGTGATGGGATCTTATCTCAAGATCAATCCAATAATGAAAGGGTATATTCAGATTTGTTGAGAAAAGCCAGAGAATTCGTTGATGCTGGAGTCGATATTCTTGATATTGGTGGAGAGAGTACCAGACCTAATGCAGAAGCAGTCCCTTTGGAAGACGAACTGGCTCGGGTGATCCCTGCGATTAACATGCTTGCAGCAGAATTGGATGTCTTGATTTCGATAGACACGTATAAAGCACAAGTAGCTGAAGCTGCCTTAGAAGCAGGTGCGCATATGGTGAATGATATTTGGGGTCTCCGAGCTGATCCAGACCTGGCACATGTTGTTGCTCGATATGATGCACCTGTTATTCTGATGCACAACAGAAGCTCTTGGGTTCATGCTGAGGTAAAAGAACGCCTGGGAGGGCGATATGTTGGCGTCCCGTATCAGAATTTAATTGAAGATGTAAAGAGGGAATTACTGGAAAACGTCTCTATCGCTCATCGAGCAGGAATTGATGATCATCATATCATCCTAGATCCTGGGATTGGATTCGGTAAAACAGTTGAACAAAACCTGGAACTGATCAGGCGTTTACAGGAGATCAAGGCATTAGGTTATCCACTACTTTGTGGGCCTTCGCGCAAATCCTTCATTGGGTACACGCTTGATCTACCGCCAGATGAGCGTATTGAAGGGACTGCGGCTGCTGTTAGCATTGGGATTGCAAATGGGGCGGATATCATTCGGGTTCATGATGTAAAATATATGATCAGAGTAGCACGTATGGCGGATGCGATTGTCCGCCACGCATGACGAAAAAATAATTTTGGAGATTGTGATGACGCGTGATTATTTTCAGGCTCGAGACATTCTAAAGTTCGACCATGGTGAATATGTATTCTACCGTTTGGATCGATTAGAAATTGCTGGGCTGGTGACATTATCAAGATTGCCTTATTCCATAAGGGTAATGCTGGAGTCAGTCTTACGTCAATGTAATGAAGTCGAGATTACGAGACAAGATGTGATTAACCTGGCGGGTTGGAAACCGAAACAATTGCAGAGACCCTCATTACCCTATCTCCCAGCGAGAGTCTTAATGCAAGACTTTACAGGGGTACCAGCGGTGGTCGATTTAGCTGCTATGCGAACTGCAATGGCGCGTTTAGGAGGCGATCCCCAGAAAATTAATCCGATGGTCCCTGTTGATCTGGTCATTGATCATTCTGTTCAGGTTGACTTTTTTGCCAGCCCTGACGCAATACGGCGTAACGCTGATCTAGAATTTCAACGCAACCGAGAACGTTACGAATTCCTCCACTGGGGTCAAGGAGCATTCGATCGTTTCCGGGTGGTTCCACCAGCAACAGGAATTGTTCACCAGGTAAATTTGGAGTACCTATCCCCAGTTGTCCAGCTGAGGGAGGAGAATGGAGAGCATTTGGTGTACCCAGATACTCTGGTGGGGACCGATTCGCACACAACCATGATAAATGGCTTAGGCGTGGTAGGGTGGGGAGTCGGTGGGATCGAAGCGGAAGCAGCGATTCTTGGCCAGCCGATTGATATGCTCACCCCTGATGTGATTGGTTTCAAATTATATGGAGAGTTGCCAGAAGGTGTGACTGCCACAGACCTGACATTAACTGTCACCCAGATGTTGCGTGAGAAAGGTGTGGTGGAGAAATTTGTTGAATTTTACGGCCCTGGTTTATCAGCAATATCGTTGCCTGATCGGGCGACACTAGCTAATATGGCTCCAGAATATGGTGCTACGATCGGTTACTTCCCGATTGACAACGAGACATTAAATTATCTGCGACTAACTGGTCGCAGTGCTGATCAAGTTGAACTAATAGAGAAATACTGCGTTACCCAAAAGTTGTTTCGGACTGACGAGTTAGCGGACCCTGAATTTACTGATGTACTGGAATTAGATCTGGGTACTGTCTTGCCGAGCATATCTGGCCCTAAACGCCCTCAGGACAGGATGCAACTCTCGGTTGCGAAGGACAAGTTTAGATCATTATTGACGACTCCATTGGCGGAACGGGGATATGGGTTGCATGTCGATGATACAAAGAATATCTCTAAAATGGGAACAAATGGTGGAAGCGTGGATATGACCCACGGAGCTGTAGTTATCGCTGCAATCACATCATGTACAAATACTTCTAATCCTTCGGTAATGGTTGCTGCGGGATTGGTGGCGAAGAAAGCGGTGGATTTGGGACTAAGTGTCAAGCCATATGTTAAAACCAGTCTCGCTCCAGGGTCGCGAGTGGTAAAGGAATACCTGGAAAAAGCTGGAGTGTTGGAACCACTTGCAAATCTTGGTTTCAATATCGTTGGCTATGGATGTACTACGTGCATCGGTAATTCTGGTCCATTACCAGGCGAAGTGGTAAAAGCCATTACTGATGGAGATTTAGTTGCGGCCGCTGTTCTCTCGGGTAACCGCAACTTCGAGGGTCGAATCCATCCCTATGTAAGGGCTAATTTTCTTGCCTCGCCACCGCTTGTTGTTGCATATGCACTTGCTGGAACGGTGCAAATTGATCTGACTCGCGAGCCAATTGGGAAGGACAGGAATGGTGTTGATGTTTTCCTTAGTGATATTTGGCCGTCAAATCAAGAAGTGCAGGAAGCAATTACTTCGGCAGTGTCAATAGAAATGTTTATCGAAAAATATGCAGACGTATTCACCAGTAATAAGACCTGGAACGATATACAAACGGAAGATAGTCAGCTTTATAATTGGGATCTTGAATCGACCTATATCCAGGAACCACCATTCTTCGTAGACATAACACCCGAATTACAGCCAATAAAAGGAATCCATAATGCACGTGTTTTGGTTATGCTGGGGGATTCGGTCACCACCGACCATATCTCTCCTGCAGGCACCTTCACTGAGGAAAGCCCGGCGGGTGTTTATCTGATTGAGAATGGAATTGATCCACGTGATTTCAACACCTATGGATCACGGAGAGGCAATGATCGAATTATGACACGAGGAACATTTGCGAATATTCGATTGAAGAACAACTTAGTGCCTGGGGTTGAAGGCGGAGTTACAGTTCACTTCCCCGATGGTGAAATCATGAGCATCTATTCTGCTGCTATGAAATATCAACGAGAGGGTGTCCCGTTGATTGTTATAGCTGGCAAGGAGTACGGAACAGGATCTTCGCGTGATTGGGCAGCAAAGGGCACACTCCTTTTGGGAGTAAAGGCTGTGATTGCTGAATCTTTCGAGCGAATTCATCGCTCAAACCTGGTCGGAATGGGTGTGCTACCATTGGAATTTCAACCGGGGGAGAATGTAAATACCCTCGGTCTTTCTGGCAATGAAATTTTACACATTGAGGATATAAGAGAGGATATTCAACCTTTAGCTAAGCTTACTGTGCGCGCGGTCAAAAATGATGGTAGCGTAACGAATTTTGATGTAAATGTTAGGCTGGATACACAGGTTGAAATCACATATTACCGTAATGGGGGAATCTTGCACACGGTGTTGAGAAATCTATTGATAGATTGATGATAAAGAAACCGCCTCAGGGCGGTTTTTTTATTATATACTGTGACAAAAGAGTATGCGTTGACTATTTCACATTTACTTGATTGACGCCTGTGTTTTTGCGCAACAGATCTAATCCTTGAGTAAATAGACCCAATTGAGCCACAAACATCCAAATTAAAAATCCCGTTATCATGACTGCTAGAGTAGTGATATACGTAGACAGATTATTTTCGAGGCTGCTTATCTTGCTCTGTAAGTCTTCTACAAATACAACATATTGGGCTGCTACTTCATCGAATTCTTCAAGACTGGTGTTTATTTCGTTAAGGTCATTTCCAATTTGGTCAATCTCCACCTGGATGGTGTCAAGATTCTCTTTGGCGTCAGTGAGACTGGTTTCCATAGTTGCAAATGCCTGTGGAATATTGTCCAGACCATCTGAGATTTGTTGTAATGATTCGTGAAGTGGAACAGATGGGTTGTAGAGATTGCGATTGAAGATTGTCAGTACACTGAGAACACTGTCAATAACTTGCGCACTCGATTTAGCAGATCCCAAAGCCCCCTGGATGGCAGTAATACTATCCGGAAGATCTGACTGGGTAAGGCTGATGACTGAATCAAGCATTGGAGTAGTTGATTCAAATGTAGATACTGTAGCTTCGATTGTATTTTGTAATGCGGATAAGCTAGAATTAGCTATTTCCAGGGAAGTTCTGGTCAAAAGTAAACCTTCAAGTGTGGCATCTAGAGTATCGTTTGCCAGTTCGATGTTGTATTGCAAACTTTCTGTAACTTGAGGTCTATAACGCCAGGTAATATAAATCCCAAAAACACTGATTAGTATCCCCCCTATCGCAGCAATTATTAGTGTTATACCAATGATTCTTGAAAGTGTCTTATTCATTTTTGTTTTCTCTTCTATCTATTTGGTATGTGGAAATTACTTCAATGGAATATTTTACCATCGGGTTATAATAATTCTCAATAACATTGGTACGGGAATACTGGATAAATGCACATTCTAGTAACGAACGATGATGGGATCTATGCGCCGGGTTTATTAAACCTTGCTCAGCAGATGAGAACGATTGGAGAGGTTAGTGTACTGGCACCTGACCGAAACTGGTCAGCATCGGGTCATGTGAAGACGCTTCATCGACCATTAAGGGTAAAGGAGACCCGTATGGCTGATGGTACATTTGCCTTGAATACGGATGGAGCACCTTCTGATTGTGTAGCCCTTGCAATCCTTGGATTGTTACCCGATGAGGTCGATTTGGTTATTTCCGGGATCAATCCAAATGCTAATCTGGGACATGACATCACCTACTCAGGGACTGTCACAGCAGCAATGGAGGCGGTTATCTGGGGAGTACCGGGAATCGCAATCTCGCTTGATTCTCCAGAGAATCATAGTGGTGAATTGGAATATGGACCTGCTAGCCGGATTGCACAGAGGATCGTTTCTTCTCTTGTTGGGCGAGGTATTGGGAAAGATTTATTCCTTAATGTCAATATCCCTTACTTGCCCGAGGAAGAGATTCAGGGAATACAGGTTACAAGGTTGGGTTTACGTGTTTATCGGGATGTATTGGTCTATCGGGAGGATCCAAGGGGACGACCTTATTATTGGATCGGAGGGGATTCTCCAACTGGTGTACCAGAAGAGGGAACAGACATCGGTGCGGTAAAAAAGGGAGCGGTTTCTATCACTCCCCTACATCTGGATATGACTTCCTATAAAAAAATCATTGAATTGCAAAACTGGCATTGGGAATCGGGATAGTTACAGAAAAGGCAATTAATACCTGAATTCAAATCGCCAGAGACCATCTTCAAGTTCAGTGATTTTAGACGCCTTGCCTACAATTTCAAACCATGTCCTGCCAGGTTTGAACGGGAAGTCACTCCCGTCAGCGTAGGTCAGGTAGAGAACACTATCTACCTCAGGGCGATTCCAATAAACTTCATAAACCTGTCCATCTCTGAACGCGTAAGCAATACCCGTTTCTCCAACCGGGAGTTTTATGTCGATCACTTCAAAGTTGTTCTGGGGATAAAGATCGATGTGGTTGAGTGGAATAACAATAATATTCTCAGCTGTTATTTGTTGTTCCGTGAGGCGGTCAGAAAAAGGTTCGTATTGCTCTGAAAGCTGATCGCCGGCTTCTATAGAATCCTGTTCACGTTCATAGCGCCCATACTGAGGGTCATATCGCCAACCAACATAAGCACTGATTGACCAACGCACTTCCACCTGCTCACCAGCTTTTCCATCTTCTGGAATCTGAGTATTGAAGTACATACCTTTGAGATCCTGGGAGCCATTCTCAACACCTTTTTCGTTTATGTACTTGCTCAATTCTTCTGTATTTGTCACCAGGTAATTCGCTGCGTTAGGATCGATTCTACACATCGGTGGGCAATTCCAGGCACCTTCGACGACCATCAGTTCACGCAAATCAACATCATAGATCTGGTTGAATACACGCCAGTCTGCACCTCCGAAGGCAAAAATTGTCTTATACATACGCATTATATGCTCATCGAAAATACGAGCTGATCGAATTGGACCAACCTGTTCGGCATCATTACTATAAAAAATGGCGTTTAAGCGTGTTAATCCATCATTTTGATAGTAATCGTATACGATATCGGCTAGTGATACTCCCCAAGGAGGTCGACCGTTTCGCGGATAAAGCTGAATTTTAACCGCTATTGGCCGTCTATTAAGTAATGTTAGATCATCGAAAGGTAATCCGGTCAACGGATTGAAATCATCCGGATACTCATTTGGGCCACTCGATAGTATGATTTCTGTTGGTGTGAGTGTTATCGTTTCAGTTTGTCTGAGCGGAACATCTGTGGATTTTTCCGGATTGGATTGCGGGGTTTCTGTTTCTGGAGATGATGTAACGGTCGCAGATGCAGCATTTTCGGTAACAATTAATGCAGGTGTATCTGAACTTGCTACCTGAGTCTCACCATTCTTGGGTGAACAAGCAACTAATAGAATTATGATCAGTATTGATATTATATAAACCGTTCTATTCATTAAATTTATCTCGTTACACGGAGAATATTCCAACAAGTTCAAGCTTGTATCATACCGCAGTTAATCATCTTTGTCATCCTCAGTGAAATTCTACAGCTTGCGTTTTTAATAAAAAATCCTATAATCATGGATGTTATGAATAAAGTGAAACCATACATGGCAGTTGGAAATAGGATCGGAAAAGTGCTGATTATCTTATTAGTTCTAACGGTTCTGTTTGTGTGGTTGTTAAATACTCCATCCGGTTTGCTCGGAAAAGCAGATGCGATTGGTTACGCTGTTTGCCATAGAATTGACGCCCGATCTTTCCATCTTGGGGAGCGACCCATCCCATTGTGTGCTCGTTGTTCGGGCATGTTCCTGGGGGCGCTGCTCGGTTTAGTTTATTCTGCCAGCATTGGTTGGAAACGGACAGGGAATCCCCCAAAGAGAGTTCTCTTAATAATGGGTGGTTTTGTGATCGCATTCATCGTGGATGGTCTGAATTCCTATCTACATCTGCCCTTTTTTACTGGTGTACCTACCTTATATGAGCCCAATAACACCTTGCGTTTAATAACCGGCACAGGAATGGGGCTAATGATTGCTGTACTTCTCTATCCTTCGTTCAACCAGACGGTATGGGTAGATGGTAAGCCTGAACCGGCGATCAAGAATTTAAAGTTGCTCGGGATTCTTATACTTCTTGCGTTATTACTTGATATATTAATTTTGACTGAGAATCCTATTGCCCTGTATCCGTTATCTATCCTCAGCGCCATTTCTGTTGTATTATTATTGACAATGGTTTATTCGATGATTTGGATAATCGTCTTTCGATCAGAGAAGCGAAGCAGGCATTTGGGGCAGATATTGTTCCCGATAATCGCCGGCTTTGGGATGGCGATGCTACAAATTGGATTAATGGATCTTGTCCGCTATGCGTTAACAGGTTCCTGGGAAGGATTTCATATTTTATTTTGATGTTTTTTGGTACAAAAGCGATTTTATTGATTATGAATAAATCGCATTAGATTATTTTTCTATTACGATGGATTATGATAGGTGC
>Ga0209536_100017928_pt1 | contig 10005 bp, 11 predicted proteins | sample DeeMarSeWOR28_12_FD_187461 | JGI IMG/M metagenome (GOLD analysis project Ga0209536, IMG submission 187461) | Marine sediment microbial communities from White Oak River estuary, North Carolina - WOR-2-8_12 (SPAdes) (version 2) | ecosystem: Environmental > Aquatic > Marine > Intertidal zone >...
TCTCAATTAGATCGTAAGCATGCCGGGCGATTTTAAGATTCAAGTCAACTTCTTTTTCCACGGTATCCATAATAACTTTTTCCAGCATAGACCATTCGATATTTAATGCGCCGGCCAGTGCTCCGATGGCTGCGGTGTTTCTCATAATCGGTTTTCCCTCGAACGCTTTGACAATGTCCATAAAGTCGAATCCGATGCCTTCGGTTTCAGCTTTTTTGGAATCATAGAGGATTATCCCGCCGGTATTGAGCCGATGTTTATGCTTTTCCACGGCATCCTGATTTAAAGCGATAATGACGTCCACCGTCTCTTTGTGCGCAACGATGCGTTTTTCCGAGGCCCTAATAATAGAAAAATTGTGACCGCCACGGATGAGAGAGGGATAATCATCATAGAAAAAAATCCGATAGCCGATTCGATTCAAAAGTCGGGCAATGACATGGCCGGCCTGTCGGATACCATCACCCGCTTTACCGCCGACAAGAATCGATATTTCTTTCATGATGTGCCTCCTGTGTAATGTAGGTAACCGTTGATATTCCAGGATACGATTTGACGTGCTATTGTACTTAATATAATTCCACCCTGTGGCATGTCAAACCTAATGTTTTGAAGGCTATAAAGTCACGGGGCCAGAGCTATAATATATAACCCCGACCCCGTTTAATACATGTCATCAATCATCTTCTATGATAATGGCATCGGCTCCGCATTCATCTGCAGCCTGTCTGACAACCGCCTCGAATTGTGCAGGAACGTCATCCACCTTAACTATGGACTTGAGTTCATCCTCATCGTATTCGAAAACTTCAGGACATAAGTCGTTACAACGCCGATCCCCCATGCAGTTTTCAGTAACTTTTACTTTCATTTTTTTCTCCTTTTAATTAGATTTCAAGCATTTGGGTTAAGTAAATTTTTGACCAACGGCTTTTCCATAATCCTGGCAGGCACGCGTCCCTTCATCCGTTTCCAAGAGCTGTTCCTTTAGATTTAATGCACCCAGATCAACCATGTCCATTTTAAATACATAAAGCATGGTATCAAATATCATATCAGCAGATTCCCCGCTGTGAGTGAAAGACCCGAATGCGCCTCCCATCTTGCCGACCAAATTGGCTTTTTCCGCCAGGAAAAGAAATGTTTTCATTCCCGCCGTGATATCCCGATGATAAGTGGGACACCCGAATACGAAACCGTCGTATCCTCCCAACCCTTTTTCATCTTTTATTTCGGAGATTTTTTTCAGTTCCGCACTATTTCCAGTGAGACGGACGCCTTCTGCGATGTATTCCGCCATTTTTTCCGTATGTCCCATTCTGCTGTAATACGCGATAAGCACTTTCGCCATTTTCAACCTCCTTTTTAAGCTTGTGAATGCACGTGAATTTTTTTAATCCACCCTGGAAAAAGCCTTGATGTTGGCGTTGCAAACCGGGCATGTTTCCGGTGGTTCATTTTCACAGGTATACCCACAAACGCCACAAACATAATAACACTCAATGTCTCCAGGACTTTCCAGACTGTCCAAGGCCTTCTGGTAAAGATCGGCATGAATTTTTTCAACTTCATTGGCATAATTGAAGGTTCTCTCCGCTGCTTTATCCCCCTCTGATTTTGCCGCATCGATCATGGCCGGATACATACTTTTAAACTCATGGGTTTCACCGGCGATGGCTTCTTTGAGGTTTTCGGCGGTCGATTTAACTCCCTTTAAAACCCTCAGATGTGCATGGGCGTGGACCGTTTCAGCCTCTGCCGCTGCCCTGAAAAGATTGGCAACCTGTGGATAACCTTCCTTATCGGCTTTTTTTGCAAATGCAAGATACTTTCGATTGGCTTGGGATTCACCGGCAAATGCTTCCTGTAAATTTTGTTTTGTTTGACTCATAAATTCCTCCTTTTTATTCGATTAAGTCTTCCATGGTCAGTTCATGGTTGATGTCAATACAACCGATGACGCTCTGGGCGCCAGGACACAATTTCAAATAGGCTTCCAGCGCATCTTTTGCCTCTGCTCTCTTTTCTTTTGGTAATTTAAGCCAATAACTGACGTTGATCCGAGCAATTTTCAAAACACCGTCAACATCTTCGATGTCGCCGGTTACAATAGCTTTAAACAGATCTCGAAAGGTCCGAATCTTTTTTCCGGCCAGCACCGCGGCCAGTGTGCCCATCATTCAACCGCCCACAGCACCGACAATGTGATCTAGCGTTGCCGCATGTTCTTTTTCCGGATCAACTTTATAGAAATTTTTGATTCCACCATGGACCCCGTAATAGACCGGTTCGGCAAACCCCTTGATCACGGCTTTCCGGGTAGGCCCCATTTCTCTCGTGATCGTGATATGTGATGTATGAACAATTTTACCCATCATTTTCTCCTTGATGATTAGTTTAAGACAAATTGTCATTCCCCAAACTTGGTGAATGATGTCAATGACTTTAGATAAAATTCTTATGTTTTAAATTTTCAAACACGCCGTTTAGGTCTCAATAAGACCATCGTATAGAGAGATCGTTCAGGTCGATTCATCAATGCATCGGCATCCCCATGATTGGCCACAAAACGTAAACTGCAAAGCCGGTGACTGCAATCAGCAGGATACTGGCCGCGATTCCGTACAGAAAGAATTCAGCGGGTGTAAACTGTCTTGATTCATATGCAATGGCATTTGGAGCGGCGCCGACAAGCAATAGAAAAGGCATTCCTGATGTTACCAAGGATGTAAAAAGAATGACATCCGGTGCGACGTCTAAATAAGAAGTAAGCACCAAGGCAACCGGCAGGGAAATCGCGATGGCAGCTACGTTCATTAAAAAATTGGTCATGATCATCACGAAAAATGCAATTCCCATAATAAAGAAGAAACCGCTTGAATTATGGAATATCATCAGCCATTTTATTGCAAGCCACTTGGCCGCACCTGTTTGCCAAAGACAAAAACCCATACTCATGGCACCTGCAAAAAGCAGAATAATGTTCCATGGTATTTCTTCAAGATCATCGATATCCAGGATACCTGTAATAAAAAAAAGAATCGTTGAAGTTAAGATAATAGCGGTTTTATTGAGAACCTTAACGGTCGGAAAAAAGGAGCTCAGAGACATGGTCAGAATACAGGCAAAGACGATGACCATGGCGATGATTTCTTTTCTGGTAACCGGTCCCAGTTTTTTATGGAGGTGTATGGCCCTTTCTCTTAACCCCGGAATAACGCTTTTTTCGGGCTTGAAAAAAATCATAAAAAATATCCACAATAAAAAAACCATGAGCCACCCGATAGGGAGCATGTAATAACTTAATTGAAAAAATGTGACATCCTGACCAATGACGTCATTATAGAAGCCTATGGCAACCGCACCCCTTGCAGCGCCCAATAGCGTTACAATACTTCCTGCTCCGGCGACATAAGCCATGCCCATAAAGAGCCCCTTGCCAAACTTCGTTGGTTGGTCTTCTTGTCCATAAAGCCCGTAAATAGAAACAAGGAGCGGATATATGGTGGCCGCTACGGCTGTATGGGCCATTATGTGCGTCAAAGCCGCGATCAAGACAAAACATCCGAGATAAATCATGCTGGTTTTTTCACCGACGATGACCAGCATTTTGTAGGCCATCCGTTTGGTGAGTCCTGTTTTTGTAAAAACCATGCCGATGGTGATGGAAGCCATGATAAACATGACCGATGGGTCCATAAAGTCCGTGAACGCCGCCTTGGCCGGGCGGATAAGAAAATAGACCTGAAGAACGCCAATGGCAAGGCTGGTGACACCGACGGGCACCACTTCAAAAACCCACCATATTGTGGCAAACAGAGATATCGCCAGAGCGCCTTTTCCCTCTCTGCTCAGCACAATATGTTTTCCGGACGGATCGATGGCGTCGGACCACGGTGGTGCATAATACACCAGTGCAAAAAGCAATATGCCGGAAACAAGAAAAATAAATTGTTTGATGTTAAAATGGCCGTTATTAATATTAAGTTCAGAATCTCCTGCCATAGATTATTCCAAATATTTCCACTTCAGAACACATTAAGAGGATCTGTGTTGAACTGTTAGAGCTCACAAACGGCAAGTGTTTGCACAACTTCTTTGAACATATCTGTTTGCCTTAAAATCCCCACAATTTTTTTGCCCCGGGTTACCAGTAAAGACTGATGATGCTCGAGAGCCAGCTGATGTATGGCTTCACTCAGAGAAGCGTCTTCTGGAACATATTCTCCTTCGGCTGGCGCACAAACCAGTATTTTAACTTTAAGCCGGCCCGCACTTCTACAGATATCAATCAAAGGTTTGTCCCAAAATCCGCATTGATTTAGCATCGGCTTTAAATATTGAGAACTGACACCAAACCTGGATAGGGATTTGGAGTCGCGGATCGGTTCTCCTTTGGGTTCCAATGCTCTAAGGACATCCAGCTGGCTGATTTTGCCGACAATTTCTCCATTTTCATCAGATATAAGAAGAATTCTATGAGGGTACATTCCTTGTTCATAGGCTTTTTGGGCTTTCTCAAGGGCAAGGGCGGCCTCATATAAATTAGATTCAATGGAAATGGTTTCATATTCTGATATGGGGATCATTAAATCTTTAACAATTTTATCTTTCATGTTACGGTTTCCACGACAGGTTTATTGATGCTTTTGAAGAAAGCGGGCCATCGATTCTTTAATCCGTTTACCAGCCTCGGACGATAATTGTATGGATGGGGCCGAGTCTTCGCCGCTTTCGGAAAGTAGGCGGGCTGTTTTACGTAAAAAAAATAACTGTTCTTTGTATCGGGAACAGAATTTACACATCATCAGGTGTATCCTCATTCCCATTCGCTGGTACAAAGGTAGTTTGCGGTCAAGGGATTCTGACACCAAATATGTCACTTTTTTACAATTAAACATCCAGTGTTTCATTTTTATTCTCTATCATCTTCATGGGTGAACCACTTAATTTCCAGGCATCGTCTTAAAAACATGCGGGCTCTGTGAAGCAAAACCCACGAATTAGACGTAGAAATGTCCAAAATCTTACAGATTTCTTTTGTGCTCTCGCCAGCGATTTCCCTGAGGATAAACGCACTGGCCTGCCGGCCGGGAAGTTCCGACAAACATTTGTGGAGAATCTCCATAAACTCCTTCTGACCGTAAAGCTTTTGCGGATCGGCGTTCCATTGAGCCGGTTTAATTTTCCATTGTCCATTTCGATCAAAAAGATCGTCCAATTTATTGGTATGTAATTCGATGTCGTCGATCTGTTGTTCTTTTGACTTTTTTCGAAAGTGATCGATGATTTTATGTTTGAGAATACTTGTCAGCCAGGTTTTTATAGAAGATCGGTGTTGAAAATCTTTTATTGAATGAAGGGCGGCAAGAAAAGTTTCCTGGACCAGGTCTTCAGCAACAGGGGCCTCATATACCCTATAAAATGCATATTTGTAGAGATAATCACCATACAGATCAACCCATTTCTCGGGGTTTTCAATCGTGTTATTTGAAATGGATGGTTGCTTGTTCACTTTTATACCAAAAGGTGAAGGTGTTTTAAATAGTTCTCGGAAGCCGGGTGATATATACCAGAAGATAACAATATTAATGGATTTTAATATGTCCAAATCATCAATGCGAATTCAAATTCGTTACAAAAAATATAAAATAACGGCTGATCCTCAAATAATGACTCCCTTTGAACGGGTTCAATATTTTTATCCAGCCGAAATTTTCAATTCGTTGGTTGTCATAAAAATTAGGTCCAGTATGGATTGATGAGGTCTTCAAATATGACCAGCGCCGCTTCAGCACCATGCCCGGCGGCTGTTACGATTTGCTTGTATCCACCTGACACATCTCCGGCGGTATAAATTCCAGGGACATTTGTCCGGTAATTATCATGTTTGATAAACCCTTCATCCGTAAGCTCGAGGCCTGTTTTTTGGGCCAGTTCGACTGCTGGATCATACCCAATGGCAATAAATACGCCATTAACGGCGCGAGAATAAGATTCTTGGGTTTTGTTGTTGTAAAGCAGGACTTCTTCAACGTTATGTTTTCCCCTGATTTCTTTGACCTCCGTATTGAAAAGTATTGGAATATTATTTTGTATCATATTTTTCACCAAAAAATCCTGAGCCTTCAGGTTGTCTCTTCTATGAACAAGTGTGACATTCACGCCGATATGATGCATATGCAGTGTTTCCGTAACAGCACTGTTGCCGCCGCCGACAACAATCACTTTTTTTCCTTTAAAAAGCGGTCCGTCACAGGTGCTGCAATAGCTGACACCATGTCCCGACAAACGAGATTCTCCAGGGACCCGAAGATGTCTGTGGGTGGCTCCGGTGGTCATCAGTACCGCTTTGGTCTTGAACTTTCGCCGAGTGGTTTGTACATGGATGGGATCATTAGGTGTAATCTCAACAACTCCTTCTCCCGGGAAAATCTGCACATATTCTAGAGCATGGGTCACCATAATGTCCACAAGTGTTTTTCCGCCGATCTGTTTTAAGCCCGGATAATTTTCAACAATCGGGGTTGTAGCCACCTGACCGCCAAGGACGCCTTTTTCTACGACAACCGTTTTAAGACCACTTCGTGCTGAATATATCCCGGCGGTCAGTCCCGCCGGACCGCCCCCCACAATGACCAGATCTGCCTCGACTTCCTCTGCATCACTTTCGGGGATGAAAACGGTCTGTTGTTCCATTTTTTCAAGAGAAAGCATAAAGAGCTCTTCCGTCTGAGCGCCCTGGGCAATTAAAATGTCATTTGCATATGTCTGGGGAACAGAATGGGCTGAATATCGGTCGGCGAGTTCAGGATTGGCTTGGATATCGATGATTTCCAGAGAAACTAAATCGGGCTTTTCAACAGCCGCCTTTAAGGCGTTGAGAGCCTGTTGAGGACAATACGGGCAGCTGGCGCTTACGAACACCTTGATGTTCCTTGGGGTGTCTATACGTTGTATGACCTGAAGTGATTGTTGGTTGAGATTACTCTTTTGAAGCCCGATCAGGATGAGGGCTTCCAGAAAAATACGTCCTTCTTCACCAAGCGGTGCTCCCAGCCACCGGATATTGTACCGGTCCGGATTGAAAACCAGCGTTGGCGAATGTTCAACGTTCAATTTTTTTGCGGATTCATGATATAAATTAAATTCGCGCAAGATAATTTTATCGGTGAGCTGCCTAAAAAAACGAATGGCCTGCCTTGCCACATCAGTGAATACATCATTTTGGCCGGGCTGAGCGTACAAAACAATCGGAATTTCTGTTTTAATCGTGCCCAAAATTCTTTCAATTTCTCTCTGGGCTTCGAGTATTTGGATGTCTTCCTGCTGATCCATCGCTTATTGTCCTTTTTTATGAAATCAATCTCTAAACACCAGCTTGCCGCCGAGAAATCCAGCTGTAACCGCCCCCCCCAGCATAATAAGGCTAACAAAGAGAAAGGCGACCAAATGGGCGGAAGTCAGTGTCAACACGCCGGGGTCGACGATAGACCACAGCACCAAGACCATTGCCGTTAATGTTACCACACCACCACAAATCATCTTTGCTATAAACAGGGATGTCATCGCCCCGTTGTATTTTTTTTGCCATACAATAATCCCTGAAAAAAGCACCAAAGGCATTGATAAAACAACAACTATGAGATTGTAAAATGCGGCCTGACTCAAACCGGTGAACTTGAAAATGACCGCTAAAAAGATAAAAAGAACGGAAACGGGAAGCACGCCGTTGGGGATATGAACCGAAATTGGATGGACATGATGCTTGACCATTAATCGATAAATCCTGCCATATTTTGACAATGGTTCAAGAGTCGTTTCTGGAGCATCTGAGACGTTTGCTTCGGTTTCAGGTTTTGAAGGGTCTATTTTTGATTGTTTTTCACCATTTTCTTCAGCAACAATTTCAACGAACTTACTTCGGTCAGCACCACAAACCGGACATGTTTCAGGCGGCTCCTCTCCTTCATGGATATAGCCACAAACCGTACATTCCCACTTTTTCACTTGTTCTCCTTTTGTTCTACAGTTGTGAAGTGTCGGTTAACGCCATCCGTCACCCATCCTCAGATCCACATCATCGTGAATCCACGGGTACAAAGGTGCACTCTTCAGGACCGCAGTACTCCCCGATATACTCGGAATCGGGACGGTAAAGCACCGGTTTGGATGCTGCACCGGCAAACTGCTCTTCTAACACGTGAGCAGCCCATCCTGAAACTCTGGCAATGGCAAATATCGGCGTAAATAGGTCTACGGGTATTCCCATGTAATAATAAAGAGATGCGCTGTAAAAATCGACATTTACAAAAATGTCTCTGCCCTTTCTTTGCTTAAAGGCTTCCTTGCCCTTTTTCTCAAGAATTTTAGACATTTCATACCATTTGGGATCTCCGGTACGCTCGCCCATTTTTTTGGACATGGGTGCCAGAATATGGGCTCTAGGATCATCTGTTTTGTAGACGGCGTGGCCCAGACCCATGATAATTCCACCTGTGTCGAGCAAGTTGTTTACATACCCTTCAACGTTGTCGACAGCGCCGATGCTAAGGAGCATTTCCATAACCCGCGTATTCGCACCACCATGCAATTCACCGGATAAAGAACCGACGCCGGCTGCAACGGCCGAATACATGTGGGCTCTTGTTGATGCCACCTGTCTCGCCGAAAATGTGGACGCGTTGAAAGCATGTTCTGCATGAAGGACCAGGCAGGTGTCGAAAAAGCCGGCAAGTTCATCGTCGGGAATTGTTCCGTTGAGCATATAGAGAAAATTGGCGGCATGGCCGAGATCCGGATCCGGATCGAGAGGTTTATTGTTGTTCCGGATGCGGTCCCACGCCGCGACAATGGTCGGAAATTTTGCGATGAGTTTTATTCCCATTCGAAGTGCAGCTTCGGGAGAATGTTCTTTGGTGTCGGGATCATGGTGGGCCAGCAAACCCGTTGCTGCCTGAAGGACATCCATGGGAAGTGCATCTTTGGGTATGGTTTCAATGGCTGTTAAAACGCCGGGAGGGACGGAACGCTCCGATAAAAGTTGTTTCTTGAATTTTTCGAGTTCTTCTTTTTGAGGCAGTCTTTCATAGAGCAACAGATATGCCACCTCTTCAAACGATACTTTTCCTGCCAAATCCTGAACCAAATACCCTCTGTAAATCAATCTTCCGGCAGTACCATCAACATCACCGACCCGGGTCGTTGCAACTTTAAAACCCCGGAGGCCGGTATTTAAAATGGGTTGACACGCTTCCATAGTATACCTCCGTTTTTAAATGTTAAAACATATTGGTCTTGTGTATTCTAAAATTTAGTTATCATAACATAAATATCAAATTCCGTGCCAGGTTTTGTGTTCCAAACTAAAAATGCAACAGGGTCTCTCCCGGCATTTTAACTCCCAATATGGAAAGCAACGGGATTTGCCAATGCCTTGATTGGAATTTAATGGCTGTTAATGAATATTGGATTGATGATTTTCAGAACGATTTTTGCAACGAATAAGAGCATATCACCCCTGAAAAAATGTCTCATGGGTGACAAATGATACATAACTGTATCATAAAACACCCGTTTTCAATCCATTTTTTCGAGATATGGCGTGTTTTTTTATTTAATATATCGCTTTATGGATGATGCTTTTTCTCAAATCGTGTAAATCCGCCAAAGGCGGATAAACCTCGTGGTTAAAGGATCGTAATGAATAAATAAATGTGTAGGTTCTCCGCCCTATAGAGGGTGGGACAACCTGATGATGATATGTTTATGGTCGTTATACGATAATTCCAAAGTTGACCGGCGATGTAACCAACGGTCATTTACATGAAACAATTTGCAGATGGATAAAGGTGTCTTTTAAGTTGTTTGATGTCATCTCTTTCTAATCTGTGGACAACGACCGGCCGAACCATTTTTTCCATTAGATGTTCCATCAAGACAGATCGCTTAATTTTTCAAATAAATACTTTATTTCGCACTCGGCATCCAATCTGGATATTTTTT
>Ga0209536_100017929_pt1 | contig 10005 bp, 6 predicted proteins | sample DeeMarSeWOR28_12_FD_187461 | JGI IMG/M metagenome (GOLD analysis project Ga0209536, IMG submission 187461) | Marine sediment microbial communities from White Oak River estuary, North Carolina - WOR-2-8_12 (SPAdes) (version 2) | ecosystem: Environmental > Aquatic > Marine > Intertidal zone >...
CGCAGCTGTCGCGGAACTAAGCTTTTCCCTATAGGGTGCGGTTGTAGAGGCGAAATACAGCCCGTCCACAGAATTGCGGTCTCCGGAACCGATGCAGTCAAGAGCTGCCATTACGGCCATCGTCAGGCTGTCTTCGTCGTAGTAGCCGACTGCCTTTTCCAGCGGCAACTCCCACCCTTTTGTTTCCGGTACAAGGCGGTGCTGAGGCACATACGCACCGTAGGAGGTAATACCGATCATTGTTTTCTTTCCTTATAATTTCGGTGACAGGCGCCATAACCTCGAAATTATTTTGTCGCACCGGAATATGGGAAATTTCGAGGTTATGGCGCCTGTCACCGAAATTAAAATGGCCGCCACCTCACTGTTACTTCGCGGTTTGCTGCAGGTATTTGATCGCCCGTTCCGCAATCTTGCTCGCAAACTGCTCATCGTTGATGTGATTGGAGAAGGTTTCCACCGGCACTCTCTTGGAAATAACCTTTTTCAAATGCTCGGCAAAAACGGGCGGCAGCGTCAAATCATGCAAATGGCCCTGTTCACTGTCGTGAGAGGAGAAACCAAGCAGGGGGACAAAGAATGAAACCGGGCCCTTTGCCTCCTTGATGAGCCCGGCCACATGATCGGCTACGCCTCTAAACTCTTCTGCTCCAGCCCGAACCGCAGTCAACTCCGCATTGTGAATATGATAGCGCCTCCCGGGGAAACGCTTTTTTGCGTCATCAATCGGGCCGGCCACCATGAAATCTATGTTTCCAGGCACAAAAATCGTTGGGATACATTTCTCCAGCGATGCTTTACACCTATCGGGTCCTCCATCGAACAAGCCATGGACGAGAAAGTCGCCAATCTCAATCAACGATAGATTTATGACAACGGAAAAATCATGCACCTGAACGGCTTCATCCATGGCCACTCCACCCGTTCCCTGAGTATGAAAGACCATCACCTCCATGCCTCTCTGCTCGAGTGATGCCCTCACAGCGTTACAGCATTTTTCTGTTACGCTGAGAGTCGAGATTGCCACCAGAGGTTTTCCTGAAGGCAAGGGAGGTTTATAGCCATGAGCCATGCCGGCGATTGCAAGAGCAGCGTTGGTGAAAATTCGATTAGTAATCGTATTTAAACCTGCGATATCACAAACCGACGGAAACATAACGACATCTTTGGCGCCCACAAAAGGCTTGGTCATACCGGAGGCCATGGTCGACACCATTACCTTGGGTAAACCAACCGGAAAACTACGCATCACGGCGGTCCCCATATCGGTTCCGAGAGATCCACCCGCGGCGATGATTCCACTGAATCCAATCTTCTGGTGCAATGCCTGTGAGCACGCAATGGCGCCTTCAATCATTATCTCAAGGCACTTGCCTTCGTGATTCAGCGAACGAATGTCAGACATGGTCTTTCCTGCTGCCGCAGCGACATGATCGGGAGTAATTTCGGCATCGCTTTGGCCGGTGCCGCGAATGCTGAAGTCCAGGTGGTGGACCTCCACTCCGTTGTCTTCCAGACACTTTCTGATAAATCTGGCTTCGGTCCCTTTGGAATCCAGAGGCATAACCATTAATACTTTGGGTCTGTCTGTCATGATTCGGCTCCAACGGTTAGGTCGGCAAACATCTAATTCACAATTTGACAACCAAGTTACTACTGCGCTCCATCCGGACTCAAAGTTCGACTTCCTTCAAGTCCTCTGCAACAACAAGCGGTGCTTCAGTCAGATCTTGCACTTCTTCGGCCGTCCAGCCGGGAGCGACCTCTTTTAGAACAAGACCCTTTTCGGTCATTGCAATCACGGCAATGTCCGTAAAGATCATGTCAACACAGTTCTTGGCCGTCAGGGGGAAACTGCATTCTTTTACAATGCGCGGCGCGCCATCTTTCGTTATATGGCGCATCATTACAATCAGGCTTTTGCACCCGGTGGCAAGGTCCATGGCGCCTCCCATGCCTGTCGCGGGGCGGCCGGGCCGGCCCCAGTTGGCAAGATCGCCCGATTGTGAAACCTGGTAGGCTCCCAAAACGACCAAATCAATGTGTCCCCCTCGAATCATGTCAAATGACATGGCACTGTCGAAAAAGCACATGCCGGGAGCGCGCGTGACCGGTTGATCCGAAGCATTGATCAATTCATAGTCTTTTTCCTGATCTTCTCCCAGAGCGCCGTAACCGAGAACGCCGTTTTCACCATGAAAATAGACCGTCCTGCCCTCAGATATAAAATTGGCGCACAGTCCGGGCATTCCGTATCCAAGGTTAATCGACATTCCGTCCTGAAATTCTCTGGCTACTCTCAAGGCAAGGGTTTGCTCGTCCAGGATCGGTTTCATTTGTTCACCTCCACGATGCGGTTTACAAAGGGATGAGGGGTCACAACGACTTCCGGATCGAGTTCCCCCGGCTGAACGAGCTTATCAACCTCCACGATAGTGATCTTGGCTGCCATGGCCATGACGGGATTGAAAGAGCGTGCCGTCCCCCTATAAACGAGGTTGCCTAACGTGTCGGCCTTGTGCGCCTTTATTAGGGCAAAGTCTGCGGTAAGTGGCATTTCCAAAAGATATTCCCTGCCGTCAATCACCCGTTTCTCTTTCCCTTTTTCAACGGGGGTGCCTACCCCGGTGGGCGTATAGAATCCTCCCAATCCGCCCGCTCCCGCGCGGATTCTTTCGACAAGCGTTCCTTGCGGAACTATTTCAATTTCGACTTTTCCCTCTTTGTGCAATGTCTCAAGAGGCGAAGTCGGCGGCATGCCGCCGAGCGCCGGCACCGATCCAATAAATTTCTTCACCTGCTCCTTTGCATACAAGGCCCCGATATCATGGTAACCACCGGGCTTGATCCGTTTGCTCAACTCAAAACCGACGCCGGCTTGATTAGCAATGATTGTGAGATTTTTCGCCCCCTGTTCCGCCAAAGCCAAAATCAGATCAATCGGCAGCCCGCCATAGGAGCCGAAGCCGCCAATCATGATTGTGGCGCCATCAAAAAAGTCCTCCACCGCATGGGAGGGGCTGGCGTATACCTTGTTTGTGGGCATATTCTATATTCTCCATTGATCCCCGCCGGCGAAGCTTGCCCTCAACACTCACAGAATAAGAGCACTCTACCAGTCAAATGCTCCGCAAAAAGATACCTGCCGGCATTTATTCGAGGGATTGAATCCAGTATTTCCGTCTGCAAATTCAGCAGAGCCAGCATCGCGCAAACCGCTGTAACGAGTCAAGGACTATTACAAACAGCCTGAATAGTGGCTTTTCAATCCAGAATTAACGCAAAGACGCCAAGACCCAAAGAAAAAATCTGAAGCGCAAAAGCTGTAACTTCATCTTATCTTCCATACCATAAAAAATATTGGCCCCGGATTTACGCAGACTCACGCAGACAAAACAGTACATCCCGCAAACGCATGGGCCAGCGCTTCGCGCTGAACCTTGAACGGTGAACGGCCTTTTCGAAGCAGTTGACGCCCCGCTCGTGCAATAGTAAGATCCAAATTCTCTGACAACCGCTTGTGAAACATTGAGAAAGTGAATGCCCGAAGGCTCCGGTTCCCAAAATTCGCGCCAAAGACTGCCATTTGTTGAAAATTTCGGCTTCAGTCTCGGTGACACTGCCTCGAACTTCTTCTTTCAGACCTTCAATATTTTTCTCCTTTACTACTACACGGATGTATTCGGCATCGATGCCGCCATAGCGGGGACGATGTTTCTGGTTACACGTTTATGGGATGCGGTCAATGATCCCATCATGGGTCTCATCTGCGACCGTACTAAAACCAGGTGGGGAAAATACAGGCCTTATCTGCTCTGGATGGCAATCCCATACGGGATTTGCGGGTACATGATTTTTGCGAATCCGGATCTTGAAGGAATCGGCAAAGTAGTCTACGCCTATTTTACTTACTCCATGATGATGATGGCATATACCGCAATCAACGTGCCCTATTCATCCTTAATGGGAGTGCTGAGTCCCTCTTCGCATGCGCGGACGATCGCGTCGAACTTTCGTTTTGTGGGCGCCTTCGCCGGCGGCTTGTTGATCTCCATGTATGTTCGCCCCCTGGTGGAACACCTTGGAGGGGGAAACGAACTGCGGGGATTCCAGTACACCATGGGTTTATTTGCCCTGGCATCCATTGTTCTATTCTGGATTACGTTCTTCACCACAAAGGAGCGTGTGCAACCGCCTGCGGGACAGCGGCAGAACGTCCGGGAAGAACTGAAGGAGCTTGTTAAAAATCGGCCGTGGGTGATTTTGTTTTTTGCCTCTGTTTTTTCAACCACATTTATCGGTACGCGCGATGCGGTCACCATTCACTTTTTTAAATATGTCGCGAACCTGGGAGACGAAGTTGTATTTCTTGGCATGGACAGGACTTCTCTCTTTTTGAGTCTGGGCCGGTTCATGATGATGCTCGGCGTTCTATGCGTGGGATTTTTGATCAAGGTCGTCGACAAGAAGCCTTTATCCGTGGTTCTCACCTTCATAACAGCGGTTTGCTGGTTTTCGTTCTATTTCATCCCTCCTGAAATGTACGCCTTGATGATGGTTGTAAACGCGATCGGCTCTTTTATGATGGGCCCGACCGCCGCTCTGGTATGGTCCATGTATGGAGATGTGGCCGATTATGGGCAGTATAAATATGGCCGGCGCTCCACCGGATTGATCCACTCAGCCTCTCTATTCTCACTTAAAACGGGTACTATGATCGCCGGATTTGTTGCCGGACATCTGCTCAGTTGGTTCGGCTTCGTTGCAAACCAGGATCAGTCCTGGCGGGCTCTCTGGGGAATTACGCTGATGTTTTCAATCATCCCGGCCGGTTTTGCAATCGCCAAAGCTATTGCACTGTCGATTTATCCCCTTGACCGCCGCAGAGTCCTGGAAGTCGAACGGGAACTGGCAAAACGGGCTGGATCCAGAGCCGAAAGCCTCTCTAATGAAAACAGGTGAAAACCATTGGACCGGTCCCGACAGCCTTCTGGCTGAAATGACGCTGTCGGAAAAAATCGGGCAGATGGTTCAGATCTCCTATCCACACGGCGAAGTTACTGAGAAGCTGAAACAGCGGCTGCGTGAGGGCAAGATCGGCTCGATGCTCAATGTTGCCGTTCCGGAAACAAACAGGGAAATCCAGCGCATTGCGGTTGAAGAGAGCCGTCTGGGCATTCCCCTGATAATGGCAAGAGACGTTATCCACGGATTCCGCACCCTATTTCCCATACCGTTGGGTCAGGCGGCGATGTGGGATCCACGGCTTGCAGAAGAGTGCGCGCGCGTGGCGGCTAAAGAAGCCGCAAAGGCAGGCTATCACTGGACATTTGCTCCCATGCTGGACATTGCACGTGATCCAAGATGGGGGCGCATCGCGGAAGGTTTTGGAGAAGATCCCTATTTGGCCGGCCTTTATGCGGCAGCGGTTGTAAAGGGTTTTCAGGGAAATGACCTTTCTGCCCCTGACTCTATCGCCGCTTGCGCCAAACACTTCGTCGGGTATGGTGCGGCCGAAGGCGGACGCGATTACGACACGGCCAATATCCCGGAAAGCCTGCTGCGCGATGTCTACCTGCCCCCCTTTAAAGCCGCGGTCGATGCCGGCGCTGCAACCGTAATGGCGGCATTCAATGAAATCAACGGCATCCCTGCTTCAGGCAACGCTCATACCTTGCGGGATATTCTTCGAGAGGAGTGGCGATTCAGCGGTTTTGTCGTAAGCGACTGGAATTCGACCGCAGAGATGATAAACCACGGATTCTGCAAGGATATGAAAGATGTCGCAAGAAAGTCCATCCTGGCAGGAATTGACATGGAAATGCAGAGCTCCGCTTATGCAGACCATCTCGAAGCCCTAATCCATGAGGGGATTGTACCGCTCGAGCTCGTGGACGATGCCGTGAGGCGCATTCTTACCATTAAGTTCCAGCTTGGTCTATTTCCTAAATTCTATAAATACCCGTCTCCCTTAAAGCAAAAACCTGAACAGAAAGATCGTGACTGTGCAAAAACTGCGGCCCAAAAAAGCGTGGTTCTATTAAAGAACAGTCATCGCCTGTTGCCGCTCTCTCGCAAAATCCGTTCACTTGCCGTTGTCGGCCCAATGGCCGACGATCCATACGAAGTACTGGGGACCTGGAATAGGGATGGCGTCATTGAGGATACGGTAACGCCCCTGGCCGCCATCCACCAGCTTGTTGGCGCATCAACGAGCATTCACTATAGTGCCGGATTACCCTATTCCAGAAGCACCGATACCGGCGAGTTTTCCCGGGCTGTCGATGCGGCACGGAAGTCCGAGGTTGTCCTGTTTTTTGCCGGCGAAGAAGCGATTCTTTCAGGTGAAGCGCACAGCCGCGCTTACCTGAATCTGCCGGGGGCACAGGAAGCCTTGGTAGCCGAAATCTCAAAGACCCAAACGCCGATAGTACTGGTGATCCTTTCAGGAAGGCCACTGGCTATCGGAGACATCTGCAGCCAAGCCTCGGCTGTTCTATACGCTTGGCACCCCGGCACTATGTGCGGTCCCGCTCTGGCCGATCTGATTTTTGGCATTGAATCACCCTCGGGCAAGCTGCCCGTTACATTTCCCAAAACCGAAGGACAAATCCCGGTTTATTACGCTCACAAAAACACGGGGCGGCCACCGGAAGGAAAAGAGCTGGTCATGATAGACGATATCCCCCTTCGGGCACGCCAAAGCTCACTTGGGGATGCCGCCCGCTATCTCGATATAGGATATTCGCCTCTCTACCCGTTCGGATATGGCTTGTCGTATACGGAGTTTACCTACGCGAATCTAAAAATCTCCCCAAATAGAATCCGCATGGGAGGTCACCTCAATGTCTCCGTTGAGCTGACCAACACCGGAAAGTTTGAGGCGGAAGAGGTGGTGCAGCTCTACATTCGCGATCTGGTGGCAAGCCTGACCCGGCCTGTAAAGGAATTGAAGGGTTTCAAGAGAATTCGCCTGAAACCGAAAGAGGCAAGGATCGTCACCTTCTGCTTATCGAGCGATATTCTTGGATTTCACAATAACTGCGGCGAGTACTTGGTGGAAGCGGGCAAATTCAATCTCTGGATCGGCGGCAATTCTCAAACCGATTTAATGGCCGAATTCGAATTGACCACTCCTTAGGAGATTGCAACCCTCGCCTCTCTTCTCCTTTTAACCACAATGCGGATTAGCCGGATCCAAGTTTTTGTTTTGCTTCCAGCCGATCGGCCACATACTTCAGACCGAGTTCTTCCAGGGTCTTGCGATTGGGATAGCCTGTTTTGGGATCCCAGCCCTCAAACTCGTAGAACGCCGTTTTCCACTTCTCTACCCCCTCCTCATCAAGGTACAGGTCCGTGCAATTTCTAAACTCCCATTTCGATCCGTCATAGATCGGAAGTCTGCCCCCCAGAGCTGCGCTTGAAGCGCCCGGCCGGTACATGAATCCCGCAAACTTTTCCATGTCGCGATGCCGCCCCTGCAGGGCAAATATCGCCCGGATCAGATTCCAGGTTTTCCGTCCGGTTTCAATACCGTCTTCAAACTTGAAATCCTTGCCCGTTACGGCTTTCAGGAAGAGAGGTTCGGTCGCCGGCGTAGCGCCCCTGCCGTCCTCGGCGCTCCGGCTCATGAGATTGGCAAAAGCCCAGTCGCACAAAAGTATTGATTCCTTGTAGAACGTCGCGTAGTGCTGGCGCCAGGCCACGAACTTGGCTTTATGTTCCGAATAAATTCCCGTTTTATATGCCTGTTCGTCCTGCCAGCTGTAATCGAACATGAACTCGTCACCCTCGTAGGGTAGAGTCCCGCCGGCGGCGGCTTTAACCACCTCTTCACAGGTCATGTCCCGGCCACCCAGCGACATATCGTGATTGTTGATATCACGGGAATCCATCAGGTCGCCGTAAGCCCACTCCACGGAAGGCATGGTCCAGTGATCCACATAGCCCCAGGCGGGACAGCGGAGGATGGTATCCATATCGGAAACCCTGCCCACCGATTCGGCAAAACGGGCGACGCCTTCAGACAGCAGTTTTCCGATGCCGATGCGCTTGCAGACAGCTATAACATAGGCTTCGGCGAATTCGACCTGGTCGTAAATTTCCATTGGAAGCGGGGCGGTGTCGATCTTTTTCCCCGGGCCGATAATTCCCTTGTCATACAGCTGTTTGAAATACCAGCCGGCCCCGGTATGCGCTGGAACGGCCGGCTGTATCGGGTGGTCAGGCGGACTGGGAAAAGCCATCGGCCCGCCGAAGCAGATATCGAAGGCATTAATGCCGTATTTCTGGGCGATATCAGCCGCCTTCATTCTGTCCCTTGTCGAAGTGCGTTCGAAAGGCGGAGACGGCAGGTTGTACCAGATTGATTCCGTGCAGCCATCGGAATCCTTTCCGATCGTTGCATCTCTTTTGCGACAGGCTCGGTTGCAGCCGGTGCATGCCGCTGATCCGGTGCTGGAAACACGGCCGGGGAATTTAGTCGAATACCATTCGCGAGCGTCCCTTACGGCCTTGGGATCTGCGACCTTAATCCCACCGGTACCAATGACGGCGACTGCTTTTAGATTCTTGGAGCCGAATACGCTCCCAAAGCCGCCCTGCCCCGCGCCCGAACCGCCGCCATGAATCAAAGAACCGATACGAGTTTTGTTTTCACCCGCCATGCCGATGGTAACAATCGATGGCAACATAGTCGTATAGTTATTACCGATTTTCTGCCATTCGCTCCCATACCTGCCGTGATTTTTTATGCTGTGGATTTTATATATTTCTTCCTGCGTTTCCCATGTATTCAATCCCCAAAGTGATTGGGCATCCTCCAGGGTTACACGATCATCAGCAATATTGATATAAACCGGATTATCCGCTTTACCCTGTACCACGACTCCGTCCCAGCCGGCCATTTTAAGCGTTGCTGAAAAACTGCCTCCGAAGTTGCTTCGGGAAAACCAGCAGACGGGCCAGGCCTGAGGCGCCAGCCCGGAGACGCTGGTTCGTCCGGTGTACGGAAGTCCTGTTCCGGCAAGCGGTCCGGTCATTAAGGATACGATATTGCGGGAATCGAAAGGATCCTGCAGATCCCAGTCGCCGGGTGCCACGCAAAGATCCCAGAAGATGGCCGCACCCATTCCATAGCCGCCGCCGAATGCTTCGTATTTGGAGGTGTCTATGGCCTCTATCTGCTTGCGGGTTAGATCCACCTTTAATATTTTGCCTGCGTATCCCGGTCCTGATCCCCTATTTGATCCTCCCTGTCCCTGCGTCTTCATAGCGTACCTCCTCACTCATTCATTGCTTTTTAGGTGCGGACGTGGAATCGCCTTTTGACTTGGCACCCGGAGGTCCGAACTGACCCGGGGGCGGAGGCGGAGGCGCCAGATCGACGTCATAGCCGCCTATATCGATTTGCGAAGGGAGTTCATGAACAAGCTTCAGTGCTCCCATGGGACAGATCCCCACACAGGCCTGTTCTCCGGAGGGCCCACCCCGCTTGCTAAAGTAAGGCGAGTCAATACAAAGGTCGCATTTGGTCGCCTTACCGGCGGCAGGTTTCCAGATTGTACGGTGCGGCGAGAAGGGGCAGGATTTAAGGCAGGTCTGGCATCCAATGCATTTGGATTCATCGGTTCTGCGTACGTTTCCGTTATCTGTGTCGACGTGACAAGCGCCCGTGGGACAATTGGCCACGCAAAGCGGTTCGGGGCACTGGCGGCAAACCGCGATCTGTATATCGTAAGGATAACGGGTGAGCACGCTTCGCGAGACCTGAATTCGGGAAAGAGACGTGCTCGCTTCCCCTTCATGAACCAGCGAGCAGGTCAGCATGCAGCTCTGACAACCGGAACATTGCCGGCTATCGTAGATCAAATAGGCTGTGCTTTGGGGATAGTCGGATGCTTTGGCGGGCGCAGTCGCTGCTTCTGCCTCGGCATATGAGCCTAGAGCCCCTCCCGCCAGTATGGCGCCTCCACCGGCCACGAAATGGCGTCTCGAATATTTCTT
>Ga0209536_100017930_pt1 | contig 10005 bp, 10 predicted proteins | sample DeeMarSeWOR28_12_FD_187461 | JGI IMG/M metagenome (GOLD analysis project Ga0209536, IMG submission 187461) | Marine sediment microbial communities from White Oak River estuary, North Carolina - WOR-2-8_12 (SPAdes) (version 2) | ecosystem: Environmental > Aquatic > Marine > Intertidal zone >...
CATCGCTTCTCTGGGATACACGGGACGGCAGGGCGAGCACATGCAAGTGGTGGAAAACACGCCGACCGTCCACAACCTGGTGGTCTGCACCTTGTGCTCGTGTTACCCCTGGCCGGTGCTGGGCCTGCCGCCGGTTTGGTACAAATCGGCGCCATACCGGGCCCGGGCCGTTGCCGACCCGCGCGGTGTGCTGGAAGAGTTCGGCACGCACTTGGCCGATGACGTCGAAATCCGGGTTTGGGATTCGACTTCGGAAATGCGGTATCTCGTGCTGCCGGAGCGCCCTGGGGGAACCGAGGGCTGGAGCGAGGAACAACTCTCTGAACTCGTCACCCGCAACTCCATGATTGGGGTGGAAAAGGCGAAAACGCCATAAACCAAGGTTGAACGGTTCAGCGTTCAGAGGTTCCGGGTTGAACCGGCGAAACCGGCTGTTAAAATCAGGCAATCACGGGGATCGGTGCAAATGTTATGTATTACACTATAAGTAAAAGAGGCTAACCCGGGTGAAGCCACAAAAGTCATGAGTATAACTCAAATTCCACCTCGATTGGGTTTCACTCGATTGAGGTAGATTTCCAGGATATTAGTTTACGATAACCTTTGAACCTTGAACCCTGAACCTGGAACCTATACAGTCATAGGGAGGAGCAAATGAACGGCGCACACGATCTGGGAGGTATGCACGGCCTGGGCCCGATTAACCCGCAGCCCGAAGCCGAGGAACCGGTTTTTCATGAAGAATGGGAAAAGCGGGTGTTCGGCCTGACGCTGGCCGCCGGGTTTCTGGGCCAGTGGAATATCGACATGTCACGCCATTCCCGCGAACGTCAACATCCGCTGGATTATTTGCGGCATACCTACTACGAAAACTGGCTGGCCGGGCTGAAAAAGCTGCTGGTCGAAGCGCAACTTGTGAATCCGCAGGAGCTGCACAGCGGCCATGCTGCAGGACCGGCGGACCAATCCGTCCGGCAGCGGGTCCTCAAAGCCGAGGCGGTCGCCGATGCTATCGCCAAAGGCGGTCCGGTGGCGATGACGATCAGTGCCGCGCCGCGTTTCAAGCCCGGCGAGCGTGTCCGTGCGGTCAACCGGCATCCGGCGGGTCATACCCGTCAGCCCCGCTACGTGCGGGGGCGCATCGGCGTAATTCACGAACACCACGGTGCCCATGTCTTTCCGGACCGCAACGCCGAGGGATCAAAAGAAGGGCGGCATCTTTACAGCGTGCGTTTTACGGCAGAGGCATTGTGGGGTCAGACCGCCTGCGGCCGTAATGCCGTCTATGTCGATCTGTGGGAAGATTATCTGGAGGCGGCCTGATGAAAGATACGCCCTTGTGCCTTGACGATTTACCGGCGCTGCCCCGTGACGACGACGGCCCGGTCTTTAACCAACCCTGGGAGGCCAAGGCCTTCGCCCTGGCCGTGCGTTTGTCGGAAGCCGGCTGTTTCAGCTGGCCGGAGTGGGTTGAAATCTTCAGCCAGCAGATCAGGGCGGCCCAAAAGCGGGGCGACCCGGACCTGGGAGATACGTATTACCGCCATTGGCTCAACGCTCTTGAACGGATCTGCGCCGCGAAAGGCCTTGTCGGCGGCGAGGACCTGCGCCGGCGCAAGGCGGCCTGGCGACTTGCCTATCTCAACACGCCCCACGGCCGGCCGATCGAACTTGCAGCTGCTTTCAAGCCGGATCGGCCCGCCTAGCACCTGGATCACAGAAAGGTTTGTCTAAAATGAGGTTTCGCGCGTTCAGGCTATTTTATAATCCAGGGGTCTGACGTGTGGAATCATCGCCGTTTGTCGCCGACGGTTGGCGGGCTGCTAATAGGTCGGCGCCTGATATTTGACGCCGACGCCATATGCGGCGGATTCGGCACCGGGCAGTTCATTGCACCACTTTACCTCTCCGATGCTCATGCAGTGCAAGCCGTCAACGGTGTCCGCCGGGGAGTCGTCGGCGCACTGGAATTCTTTCACGCGAATGCAGACGGTGGCGCCGGGCTGCAAATAAAGGCTGGATTGGAAACAAATGCCGCCGGCACTGCAGTTGAGCACCTGGGCGTCATAGCTTTTGGTTTGATTAAAATATGAAAATACCATCGATGCATTGCAGTTGCGGCGTTCAAAAGCTCTTTTATCTGAATTGCTGCCCATTTCCAAATATCCTGACCCCCCCGCAGGTTAATAATTAACGGACAATTCCACCGCCGACTTGTACTCAGTATATCATATTTTGTCCATAGGTAAAGGGGTTCATTTTATTAAGGAAAATTGCCATATTCGGGAATTCTTCCCGGAGGGGCCATACATTGCAATGAAGAAAATGTTTACCGGATGGAAGATATTTTATACCGCAATTGAAGTGGGCCGCCTGAGCCCGGATTCCGTAGCTGGATGCCGGATACTCGCTGGTGGATGCGGAAAGGAACGGGTATAAGACTTAGGGTAAAGGCATACGGCTCAGGATTCACGGCGCACGGCAAAAAAAATGGGTATAAGGTAAAAGGCACAAGGTGCATGGTTGAAGGTAGAACGTCAATGGTTGGAAGCAGACTATTAATGGCCAGCCTCCGTAATCATTTCGTTTCTTCTCTCACCCTCTCACCTTCTTCTTACTTCCGACTTGAGATTCCCGTCTTCCGTCTTCCGCCTTCTGACCTCTGACCTCTGTCCTCTGACCTCTGCCATCTGACCTCTGTCCTCTGACTTCAGACTTCCGTCTTCTGTCCTCTGACCTCTGCCATCTGACCTCTGGCGTCTGCTCCCCTAATCGTCGATCACCAGCACAATCAACTCTTTCGGCCCATGCACGCCAAAGGCCAGGACCAACTCGATGTCCGCTGTTTTTGAGGGGCCCGATATCAAAAAGGCATTGGTGGGCATTTGGGCGGCCCAGTTTTCTTTTTGCATGACCTCAGCCAGGGAGTTGTATATTTTATCGGCCCGCAAAATGGCAATGTGGACCGGCGGGACCAGAGACATCAGGCGCGGCTCTTCTTTGGAAGACCATAAAATCAGGGCCCCGGTATCGGCGATGCCGCCCATGGTGGACGTAATGCCGGCGTCTACCTTAAACACGCGTTCCTTAATTTCTTCAATCTCAACTTCGTACGGCACAAGCTCCGGCAGGGAATCGGCGGCGTTTTGCCATTTCTGCTGCAAGGCGGCACCGATCGGCGTCCGGGGGCCGTACAGCAGATCTTTTATGTTGCGCTGCTTTAAAATATCTTGCAACCGGCCCAACCAGGCCTGTTCACTGGTGATGTGCACCTCGGTGCGCATGGCCTCCATCAATGTCTTCAGTTTTTCAATTTTTTCGCGGTGGCTGTATTCAACCGTCGGCAGGGGCTCCGGCTGGGCGGCAGGTGCCGCCGCCGTGGCGGCAGCCGATTTTAACCTGGCAAAAATGCGATCACGTGATGGCTCACTCATGGTCGACTCCATTTTGTTTGACTAATTCATGCAGGCTTTGGCGGGCAAATTCAGGGGCCGTGCGGTATTGAGTCCAATTTTTCACCGGTCCCACCCGGGGCGGTTTCAATCTCAGGCGCCTCAGTATTTTCAAGCCGGCGGCATTGACCCGGGCATGGGTGTTTGCAAAGGACCAGGCTTTCCAGGCCATGACTTCAAGCCAGTTTCGTTTATAGCCCCGTCCATCCATGGTGTTGGCGGCACCGTTGGCGTAGCTCTCGTTGCGGATGCGGCGCAACAGTTCCGGAATGGGGATTTTAACCGGACAGACTTCTTCACAGGCGTTGCACAGACTGGAAGCGGTGGCCAGAAACCCGGCGGATTCCAATCCTTCGACCTGGGGGTTTAATATTTTTCCGATGGGACCGGGATAAATAAACCCATAGGCATGGCCGCCGATGCGCGTGTAAACCGGGCAGTGGTTGAGACAGGTGCCGCACCGGATGCACTGCAGGGTCTGACGCCGCTGGTCGTCGGTGTAAATTTTCGAGCGCCCATTGTCCAGGATAATCAAATGCACTTCCTGGGGGCCGTCTTTTTCACCGTCTTTGCGGGGCGAGGTGATCATGTTCATATAGGTGGTGATCAGCTGACCGGTGGCGGAACCGATCAGCAGCCGCATCATGGGCGGAATATCCGCCAGCTTTTCGACGACTTTTTCCAGCCCCATCAGGGCAATGTGGACCGGCGGCACGGTGGTGCACATGCGGCCGTTGCCCTCATTTTCCACCAGGAACAAGGTGCCGGTTTCGGCAACCGCAAAGTTGACGCCGCTCAATCCGACGTCGGCCTCATAGAATTTTTGGCGCAGTGTTTTGCGGGCAATGGCGTTGAGTTCCTGGACATCTTCCGTGTAGGGCGTGTCGGGCAGTTTTTCATGAAAGATTTGGGCGATCTGGTCCTTGTTTTTATGGATAGCCGGTACAATGATGTGCGACGGGGTCTCGTTGTTCAACTGGACGATAAATTCTCCCAGATCGGATTCAAGGGCTTCGATGCCATGGGCCTGCAAAAATTTATTCAGGTGCATTTCCTCTGAAACCATGGATTTGCCTTTGACCATGCGGGTGGCATCGTGATCCTGCATAATTTTGAGAACCTGCTGATTGGCCTCATCCGTGGTTTCCGCCCAGTGCACCCGGATGCCGTTTTGGGCACATTTTTTTTCGAGCTGCTCCAAAAGTTCCGGCAGTTTGCGCAAGGCCCGTTGTTTGATGGCATTGCCCGTGGCTCTCAGTTTCTCGGTTTCCACTGCATCGGAAAATATGGTTTTGCGTCTGACCACGAAGTTTCCCATGGCAAACTTGAAATTTTTTCTGAGTTGCGCGTCATTTAAGGCCCGGGAAACATTTTTTTCAAAATCAACTGTTTGGTGGTTGGCCATTGGTCCTCTCCCAAATAAATTCCGCCAGATGCTGGCCGGTAATCTGCTCACTTCTGAAATCGATTGCGCCGGATATATTCATCAAACAACCGCAGTCGCCCGACAGCACCCGGGTGGCGCCGGATTGGATGATGTAATCGACTTTGTCGTTGACCATGACGCCCGAAAGCTGCGGCTGCTTGACGGCAAACGTGCCCCCGAACCCGCAGCATTCGTATTCGTTTTCCAGATCAACCAGTTCAACATTTTTTAATTGGCGGATCAGTGATTTGGAATCTTCGGTGACCTGCATTTCGCGCAGGGCGTGGCAGGATGAATGCCAGGTCACTTTGATCGGATCCCCTCGATCTTCAAGCCGGATGTTTAAAACATTGACCAGATATTCGGAAAGTTCATAGACCCGCTCCGAAAATTCTTTAATCTCAGCGATGCCGGGGTCATTTTCAAATAACTGCGGGTAATGGCGCCGCATCATCCCGGCACAGGAACCCGAAGGCACCACGATCGGGTAATCTTTATAGAAAATATCAATTTGTCGGCGGGCCACCGCCCTGGCTTCATCCGGGAATCCGGAATTATAGGCCGGCTGGCCGCAGCAGGTTTGCCGGGCTGGAAATATAACCTTGATCCCCTGCTGCTGGATCAACTTGATGCCCGCCATTGCCGCCGCGGGATAAAACATGTCGGCCAGGCAGGTGCCGAAAAAATAAACGCTTTCAGGCTTGTCAGGATAGTTGCGCATGGTCGCCCCTGTAGCAAGAAGTTGAGTGGATGACTGGTCGAATCGTTCCAATGCCAGAAAAACTCGAATAGTATCTCAATTCGCTACAAAATTAAAGTGTTTTCGGAAATGGTTTCCCAAAGCGGATATGCAAGATATGGGCGGGTGTTAATTTTGCAGGCAGGGCTCACCAGATAAGGTTAACCGGATATTTTTCAAAAGCCCGGTCTGTGGTTACGATCGGTAATTGCTCAATTTGTCCTTGAGCGATCAGCATGCGGTCAAAGGGGTCGCGGTGAGGGCCTGGCAGTGCACCTGCGGCCAGTGCATGTGCCATGCTAATCGGCAAGACTTCAAATCGTGCCTTCTGCAGCAAGGAGGGTAAATTGTTTGCTATATCACCGGCATGCGGCAACTTCCCTAATCGGCTCTTGGTTGCGATCTCCCACCCGGAGGCACTGCTTGCGATTATCCTATTTTTCGGTGCCCGAATGATATCTCGCGCTAGGTCGGAAAGTTTAGGGTCATCAAACAACCACCACAGCAGAACATGGGTATCAAGCAAATACCCATCCATTTTTTCATTTACTGATTCCACGCTGCTAGCTCTTCCTCCGGCAGCGGATCAAAAAAAGAATCATCAAGTTTTCCTTCAGCTAAACCGGGCATCCTGGGTTGTACGCTTTCCAAAGGAACCAAACGCGCATATGGTTTTCCAGCTTTCGCCAGCACGATCTCTTCACCGCCATGGGCTCTTTCAAGCAGCTTGGAAAAGTGCGTTTTGGCTTCGTGTACATTGACAATAGTAGACATATGATATTTCCCTTAATTATTGATCGAATTATAGACTAAGTTATCGGACTAAGTCAATATGTATCCATAAAGTTTATTTACAGATTTGATCGGCCGTTTTTTGCCGGCGGCTGGGCTGAACCATGCTTGTGGGGTCGCAGCCCGTAGGGCGAAGTCCCAAACCCCGGAACCTGTGGACCCTAGTAATTTTTTGCTTGACAATAATTTTTATGATCGCTAAGGTGCAGGTCTATGAATCACGATACTCAAAATACCTTTAAAAACTCACTGTGCAACTGGTGGTGGCTCAACTCCAATCAGGAGGCGCGCCCGCCAGGATAGAGCACGATGACATAAAAACTTTTAAACCGTGGGCACCTCCAAAGGTCCCGCGGTTTTTTTTCGGTTGTTTCAAGGCCGTGGGACCCAGCGTCGCACGGCCTTTTGTTTTTGGAGTGGACAATTGAAAATAAAACCATCATTGGCAGAATTCAAGAAACTGACCCGCCGGGGCAATCTGATTCCCGTCTATCAGGAGTTTCTGGCAGATACGGAAACGCCGGTTTCCGCCTATTTGAAACTGAAAGACGATTCCTATTCATATTTGCTGGAAAGCGCCGATGGCGGCAAGCGCTGGGGCCGGTACAGTTTTATCGGCTGCAAGCCGTTTATCAGGACCGTATCGCGCAATGGAGATATGACTGTCTGGCAGGATGGGCGGGTGGAGGAGCTCAAGGATGTCGGCAACCCGTTGGACGTCTTGCGAGGGATAAGCGCCAAAATAAATCCTGTGACCCTTGATGATCTGCCGCCGTTTCAAGGCGGGCTGGTGGGCTATTTTAATTATGATCTGGTGCGAAAATGGGAGCGTCTTCCCGGAGTTAAGCCCATCGAGCGGGACCTGCCGGAATCTATTTTTACCGCCTGCCGGCATCTGATTGTGTTCGACCACTTCAGTCACATGATCAAGGTCGTGGTCTTTGCCCATCTTGCTGAAGCGGTGGATCCGGATCAGGTCTACCACCAGGCCTGTCAGGAAGTAACCCGGACGATTGCGAAATTGAACGCACCCCTTCCCGGCGGGCCCAATGCAGATTCATTCTCCGTCACGGACCTCGAGCCCAACTTTCAACGGGCAGAATTTGAGGCGGCCGTGACCCGCGCCAAAGAATACATTGTCGCCGGCGATGTCATCCAGGTCGTACTTTCCCAGAAATTCACGGCCCGGGCGACCGGCGAAGATCTTTTGCTCTACCGCAACCTGCGCAGCGTGAACCCGTCACCTTACATGTTTTACCTGAATTTTGACGACATCAAGCTGATCGGTGCTTCACCGGAGATCCTGGTTCGCTTGACGGACGGCAAAATTGAACTGCGCCCGATTGCCGGGACCCGGCCGCGCGGCAAGACGCCGGAGGAGGATCATCTCTATGAAAAAGACCTTTTAGGCGATCCCAAGGAGCGCGCCGAACACATTATGCTGGTCGATTTGGGAAGAAACGATGTCGGTAAGGTGGCGCAGCCGGGTTCGGTCACCGTGCCCAGGCTGATGGAGATCGAACGCTATTCCCACGTCATGCACATCGTCTCACGCGTCGAAGGCCGCTTGAAACCGGATACCGACTGCTATGACCTGTTTATGTCGGCCTTTCCCGCCGGGACCGTCAGCGGGGCGCCTAAAATCCGCGCCATGCAGATTATCAGCGAGTTGGAGCCGGCACCGCGTGGACCCTACGCCGGGGCGGTCGGCTATTTCGGTTTTAACGGGAATATGGATTTTTGCATCACCATCCGGACCATTACCATCAATAAAGACCGGCTTTCAATCCAGGTCGGCGCGGGGATCGTCGCCGATTCAACGCCGGCCAACGAATATGATGAGACCCTCAGAAAAGCCGGGGCCATGTTCAAAGCCATCGAAAGAGTGAAAGAAAATGATCTTGCTAATTGATAACTATGACTCCTTTACCTACAACCTGGTCCAGTTGCTGGAGCAGATGGAACAAAAGGTCAGCGTGTTTCGCAACGACCGGATCGATATGCCGCAAATCGAAGCCCTCAAACCGTCGGCCCTGATGGTCTCGCCCGGTCCGGGTACCCCGGCTGATTCGGGGATCTCCCTGGAAGCCATCGAGCGGTTGGGCCCCATCATGCCGGTGCTGGGCGTGTGTCTCGGGCACCAGGCCATTGCCGCGGTGTTTGGCGGCAACGTGGTCCGGGCCGATCGCATCATGCACGGCAAAACCTCGCTGGTCTTTCACGACGGTCAGACTATTTTTCGGGGTCTGGCCAACCCTTTTGAGGCGGTGCGTTATCATTCGCTGATCGTGGAGCGGGCGTCATTGCCCGCTTGCCTGCAGATCAGTGCCTGGACCGAGCAGGGCGAGATCATGGGCTTAAGGCACCGGCAACACCGGATTGAAGGGGTCCAATTTCACCCGGAATCGATTTTAACCGCAGCCGGAAAAAATCTATTGCAAAATTTTTCAATACAAGGAGGAAAACAAGATGATTAAGCAACTTATTACAAAAGTCGTTCGCGGCAAAGACCTCACCGAAGATGAAATGGCAGCCGCCATGGATGAAATTATGACCGGAGCCGCCACCGCGGCCCAGATCGGGGCCTTCATTACGGCCTTGAGACTAAAGGGCGAAACCGTGGACGAGATTACCGGCGCGGCCCGCACCATGCGGGCCAAAGCCACCAAAATTAACATTAACAACCACGCGGTCAATATTGACCGGGATGAGATCAATATCGAAGATGAGACGATCCTGGATATCGTGGGAACCGGCGGCGACGGCACCCGGACGTTTAACGTTTCGACGACCACGGCCTTTGTCGCTGCCGGCGGCGGTATCAAGGTGGCCAAACACGGCAACCGGGCGGTTTCCAGTTTGTGCGGCAGCGCCGACGTGCTTGAAAGCCTGAATGTAAATCTAGATCTCACCAGCACCGATGTGGAAAACTGCATCAGTCAAATCGGCATCGGCTTTCTCTACGCCCCGCTGTTTCACGGGGCCATGAAATACGCGGCCGGTCCCAGAAGGGAGATCGGGATCCGCAGTATCTTTAACCTGCTGGGTCCGGTAACCAACCCGGCGGGGGCCTCGGCCCAGGTCCTGGGAGTTTATGAAGCCGGCCTGACGGACACCATCGCCCTGGTGCTCAAACGGCTGGGAACCCGGGAGGCCTTTGTGGTTTGCGGCGAAGGCACCTATGACGAGATCAGCATTTGTGGACCGACCCAGGTATCCCATTTAAAGGACGGCGAGGTGCGCACCTTTCAGATGACACCGGAGGAATACGGCTTAAAGCGGGCGGACTGTGAGGATATTGTCGGCGGCAATGCCGCAGAAAATGCCAAGATTACGCGCAGCATTTTGGAAGGCGAAAAAGGCCCCCGGCGGGACATGGTCCTGTTGAACGCCTCGGCCGCCTTTGTGGCCTCCGGGATATGCGGCAATATCAGCGAGGGCCTCCAGGTCGCCGCGGATGCCATCGATTCCGGCAAAGCGCGCCAAAAACTCGACGACCTGATAGATTTCACCCGGCAGTGCCAGCCTTATATCCGGAAGGCATTCTAGTCCCAATTGCGCTTAGGCGCAATTGGGAGGTATTGGGGACTGGATAC
>Ga0209536_100017931_pt1 | contig 10005 bp, 7 predicted proteins | sample DeeMarSeWOR28_12_FD_187461 | JGI IMG/M metagenome (GOLD analysis project Ga0209536, IMG submission 187461) | Marine sediment microbial communities from White Oak River estuary, North Carolina - WOR-2-8_12 (SPAdes) (version 2) | ecosystem: Environmental > Aquatic > Marine > Intertidal zone >...
GCCATGCTCATAGCGAATACCGAAGCCGATGGCCGGCACCTGGAGGGTCGCCAGCGAATCCAGATAACAGGCTGCCAGCCGGCCCAGACCGCCGTTGCCCAGACCGGGCTCCTCTTCCTGTTGCAGCAATTGGTCCAGATTCTGGCCGAGGGCTTCCACCGCCCGGCGCACCGGTTCCTGGATTCCCAGATTGATCAAATTATTGCCCAGATGCGGGCCCAGAAGAAATTCCGCCGACAGATAGCAGACGATCTTGACGTCTGTGTTCAGCCAGGTCTCAACGGTTTTGACCCAGCGATGCAGCAGCCGATCCCGCACGGTGTAAGCCAGAGCCATGTAATAGTCGTTGCGGGTGGCGATTTCCGGAAATTTTCCTTGAATGTAGAAAAGATTGTCAAGCACCGCCCGGCGCAAGGTCTCCACGCTGGTGCCGGTGCGATCGTCTTCGACCAGAATGTGATCGCGCGACAGGGGTTCATTGGGTGCTGCCATGGTTTTGTCCTTTCATTGATTTTGCCGTTGGTCAATTCACGGTGAAGCAGGTATAAAAACGTTACGCCCGGCCTCATGTTTGGCAAAAATTGCTGTTTGCTGTTATGCCCGTGCGCCGATGATCTTTATATATTGGGCATAGGCGTTTTTGAGGGCCTTCAGATAATCCCCGTCGGTTTTGCCCTTCCAGTTGGTCAATTCGGTGAATCGCCTCGGAATGACGACCGCCTCCGGCTGATAGCCGCTGGCCAGGCGCAGCTGCCAGCGCTTTTGTTGAATCTGCTGTTTGATGGTTTCCAGGTTGTCGGCGATGGCAGTGTAGCCCAAACTGTTGAGGCATTCAGCCAGGTGCGTCGGAGTGTAGACTTTGCGGGCAAACAGGCAGGCGACCATAGAGGTCAGCAGCGCACGATCCTGCTCATCGGCGATCAGAAAGTCGACGGCCTTGCGGACATCTTTTTTATCATGCTTCTGATCGTACGAATACCCGCCGCTGTCCAGATGCGAATGCCGAAACCCGAGCGACTGGGCGGTGTAGAAGGCCTCCCCGGTGGCATAGCCGGCCATTTCCTGGCCCAGGACGCAGGCGTAATCCGCTCCGCCATAGTGCCCGGCGGCTCTTAATGTCCCCGCACCCAGCCGGCGATAAAAATCATTTGCCCCGTTGCCCAGATGCCTCACGGCCTGTCGATAGATTTTCGCATCGCCAAACCGCAGGGACACGATAGTCTCTTTGTCTGAAATGATGCCGTTTTCCGTGGCCTCGGTTGCCCAGGCCAGGGCCACACCGGCCGACATGACATCCAGCCCCATTTCTTCGATTTCATCGATAATGCCCAGCACGGCAAAGCCATGGGTGACGCCGAGCATCGCCCCGGTAGCAAAAATGGGTTCGTGATCATAGGACACCTGGGAAAAATAATAGCGATGATCTTTGTGAAACCTCTCGCGCACATAGCCCAGATGAATACAGCCGATCGGGCAGCCGGAGCAGGCTTGATTGCGCAACAGGGTTTCTTCCGCAAAAGTCTCGCCGGTGATACCCTTGATTTGTGGATCGCTGGTTTGCTGCAGGTTGCGGCAGGGCAGGGCCTTGAGGTCGTTGAGGACCGCGATATTCGCCGGGGTTCCCAGATCGTGGTATTTTTTCATCATGTCGGTGGTGGTGAGCTGGTCGTATACGTTTTGAAACAGTTTTTGATATTCCTTGCCGGCCGGCAATTCAAACATGTCGTCGCCTTCAATCACAATGCCTTTGATATTTTTGACGCCCATGACCGCGCCCCCGCCCAGGCGGCCAAAATGGCGGTAGGTGTCGACATTGATACCGGCCATGGCTGTGCCGATTTCTCCGGCCGGGCCGATGCGTAAAATACTGCGGTGCCCGGAGCCGGGAAACATCCGTCTGAGCTGTTTGCCGGTCGATTTGACGTTTTTACCCCACAAAAAGTGAACGTCCTGGATATCCAGATGATGGGCGCCAACTGCCAGACAGACAGGCGTGGGCGCTTTGCCGACAATTACCAATGCGTCTAAATTGGCGAATTTAAGGGACAGGGCCGAGCGGCCACCGGCATGGCTTTCAGCATATTGATCGTGATAGGGGGATTTGAAAGCGCAGACGGTCTTGCTCATCAGCGGGAAATAGCCCGTCAGGGGGCCGATGGCAAAGATCAGCGGTTGATCCGGGTCTTGCCAGGAACGATCGGTATGGCCGTATCGGTCAAATAGAAAAGCCGCCAGACCGCTGCCCCCAACAACTTCATCACGCCCATCATGGGTTGTGATTTTACCCTTCCGCGCTGACAGATCCACCACCAGCGCGCGGAAATGATCTCGAATCATGGAAAGACCTCCTCAGCGTCTTCTGCAGATGATTCCTTTGAAGACGCGATCATCTCCAGGCAATCGTGCGGGCAGAAGGGCACACAGCGGCCGCAGTGAATGCAAACATACGGCTCGCCGGTGTTATCCAGATAAACTGCATCCACCGGGCAGGCATGGGCACAATCTCCGCAGCGAATACAGAGATTTTTTTTAACAACCACCCCGCCTCCCTTGCGCTGAGAATAAGCCCCTGTGGGACAGGCTTCGACACAGGGCGCCGGATCGCAGGCCAGGCAGGATCGTGCGTCAAAACCGGTCGATAGCCCGCCGGTGGACATGATGCGGATACCGGCTGCCAGCCATGACAGGCGCCCGTGCACCAATCGCGCGCAGGCCAGAGAGCAGGAATTGCAGCCGATACAGCGCTCCATGCGCGGGGTTGTCAGAATTTTCATCAAACACTCCTTTGAAATTAGCGAAGGTATTAAAACGGCCAGATCGTTGGAATGAAAACCGAGCCCATCACCCAGACCAGCAAATTGAGCGGCATGCCCAGTTTGAAGTAATCGCTGAAGCGGTACCCGCCGGGGCCGTATACCAGCAGATTGGTTTGATAGCCGATCGGCGTCGCAAAGCAGGCGCTGGCGCCGAAACAGACCGCAACGATGAACGGTTTGGGGTCAACGCCCAGACTCTGGGCGGCCGATATGGCGATCGGCAGCAGCAAAATGGCGGTAGCGTTGTTACTCAATACGTGTGTGCTGATGCTGGTTAGCAGGATCACCCCGCACAAAACCAGCGCCGGACTGGCCCCGCTGAACAGGCCCAGAAATGTCTTGGCGTAAAAGTCCGAGGTGCCCGTCTTTTCAAGGGCGGCACTCAGGGCAATCGTCGCAATGATAATCAGAAGCACGCGTCCGTCCATGGCGCGGTAGGCGCTGCGCAGCTGCAGGCATCCGGTTATGACCATCAAAAAAGCAGCCGCCATGGCGCACACCATGATATCGGCCAAACCCGCGCTGGCGGCCACGATCATGGCTCCGAATATCAGAAATGCGCGGGGCGCCAGACGTTTGTGCTCAATTTCGTGGTGAATGTCTTCGACGATGATAAAATCCGTCTCGCCGCGCAGCCTCACCAGCGATTGTTCCGGCAGCCTCACCAGCAAAATATCACCGATTTTTAAACGAACATCTTTGACCTTCGGCTCGGCGTAATGTAGCTCCCTGCGTTTAATGGCGATAATGTGGATGTCCGGATCGCGCCGCAAACGGCTGGATACCAGCCGTTGACCCACCAGCGACGACTGGGGCGGTATAATCAGCTCCACAATAAGCGACTCCTTTTTTTCGGATTCGAAATTGAGGCCCTGGTCTGCCATTGGCAATTCCACCAGATCTTCATGAAGCAGTTCCACCAGATCATTGGCCGTTGCTTTAACAAGCAGCAGATCATCGGCTGCCATCTTAACGTTATCCCGGTCCGGGTAGTACACATGGGAGTAGCGAATGAGCTCGAGCACGTCCATGTCCGGATATTTTTGTGAAAAATATGATTTCGGGTCCTCTCCAATAATGGGGCTTTCGCGCGGGATATCTAATTCGGCCAGATAGCGCCGATGTTCGTCGTCTTTAAGCTCGCAGACCGGATTGTGCACGTTTGGCATCAGTCTGGGGGCGGCAAAAATCAAAAACAATATACCCAGCAGAGCAATGGGCACACCCAACGAAGAAAGCTCAAACATGCCCAGAGACCCGAATCCATGCGCGGCACTCAAATCACTGATGATGATATTGGTCGAAGTGCCGATCAATGTGCAGGTGCCGGCCAGAATGGAGGCGTAGGATACCGGAATGAGGACTTTGGACGGGCTGAAACCCAGCTCACAGCCGAGGCTCAAGATGATGGGGATAAACAGTACCACCACCGGAGTGTTGTTGATAAAGGCCGAAGCCGTGCCCACAATCACCAGGATTAGAAAGATGGCCAAACCGGGGCGGCCCCGGGAAATATCGATGACCTTTTCGCTGATAAATCCTACGGCGCCGGTTCGGATCATGCCCCGGCTGATCAGAAACATGGATCCTACGGTGATGACCGCCGGGCTGGCAAAGCCAGCAATGGCTTCTTGGGGCGCCAGAATCCCACTGAGAACCAGCACCACCATTATGCCGATGGACGTCAGGTCCACCGGCAGTTTCTCGGTTACCAGCAGAATCATGGCCACTACTAAAATGGCGGTCACCAGCCAGATTTCCATCGGTGATCCTCATCTTTTGAATTGCCCTAAAAGTATGCATTCATTTAAAAAAAAAACGCTATTGTCAAGCTTTATGTTTTTCATTGCAGCATCGAAGCGGTCCTTACCATCAAACTTAGCGCCGGCCAGGCGATCACCCATACTGCAGGTAAAAAAATAGTTGTTCAATTTATTTTTTAGCCGCCTGTAAAAATAGGTTGCAAAGATAAATCAGAATATTGTATATACATCTACACATTTAGTCGACTACCCACCTTGCCGTTATGATTCATTTTTACCCGTTACCGGGCTAGCGTAATTACGGTGATCCGACATTTTTTATAAAGGACGCTTCCTTGAAAATTGTTGACAGCACCAATCCGATCCCCAAATACCTTCAAATCAGCGCCTGGTTAAATGAGCTTATTGAAACCGGGAGATACCGGACCGGTGAACAACTGCCGTCTGAAGTTGAACTGGCTAAAATGTGTGATGTCACTCGCACCACTGTGCGTCAGGCCATAGCGGAATTAGCCGCCAAAGGGCTGCTGCGCAAAGAAAAGGGCACCGGCACCTTCGTGTCCGCTCCGGCTCCGGCCGAACTAAGACAAAAGCTGACGCATATTTCCAGCACCACGGATTTGATGCAGGATAGCGGCATCAAACAGCGTTCGAAAGTTTTAGAAAAGCGAATCATACAGGCTGAAGACAAAATTGCCAGCACTTTATTTTTAGGTGCCAACAAAAAAGTCATTCTCGTGCGGCGCGTGCGCATGGGGAATGGCACACCCTATGCCTATGAGGAGAGTTATCTGCCGTTTGACCTATTTGACGGTATTCTGAACATGGATTTAACCGGATCCATGTACAAACTCATTTCAGAGCGGTTCAACGTGGTCCTGGCACGCTGCGCCCAGACCATCAGTGCTGTCAATCTGAATGCCGGGATCGCCAGTATCCTGCAAATGAGGGAAAATGCGGCGGGTATTTTCATGGAAAGCCTCACTTTTGATGAGAACAGCATCCCGATAGAGATCCTTTATTCCTATCTACGGGGCGATACCTACAAGCTTGAGATCGAGCTGGGCCGGTATCCTGCCGGTTCCGGTAACGTAAACTTAAAGACCGATTGACGTATAATCCAAAAATCAATCAGGAGGCAAAAATGGCAATCGTCAATGCAAAAGAGATGCTGCTGAAGGCAACGGGCGAAAAGTACGCGGTCGGTGCCTTTAACTGCACCAATCTGATTCAGATGGAGGCGGTTGTGGCAGCGGCCGTCGAGCTGAATGCGCCGCTGATTCTGCAGTGCTCGGTGGCACCGTCAAAATTCTTGAAACCCCGGGTCGTGGGTGCGATATACAAAACCCTTGCGGCGGAGGCGCCGATACCGATTTGTCTGCACCTGGATCACTGCAACGATGTTGAATTTTGTAAAGTGTGCGCCGATGCCGGATACACCAATATCATGATCGATGCCTCCAAGCAGGAATTTAACGAAAATATCCGGCAAACCAAAGCCGTCGTGGATTATTGCCACGCGGCCGGCGGCATCTCCGTAGAAGGAGAGCTGGGCACGGTTTCCGGGGTTGAGGATCAGGTAAGGGTGGCTGAGAGCGAGGCGGAGCTGTGTGATCCCGAACAGGCGCTGGCTTTTGTCGAGCAAACCGGAATCGATATTTTTGCACCGGCCATCGGCACCGCCCACGGGGTATACAAAACCAAAAATCCCAAACTCGATTTCGAGCGGCTTGAAAAAATAGCCGCCTTAATCAACGGTCAGGAGGTGCGCGTGCCCCTGGTGATTCACGGTGGTACGGGTCTGCAACCCGATGTCGTCAAAAAGCTTATCTCTCTGGGCGGGTCCAAATTTAACGTTTCCACCGACCTGAAGCACACGCTGATCGATACCACCTACGACTATATATCAACGAATCGCGACGAGTATAATCCGGGCAAAATCGACGCGGCGGTCAACGAAGCCATCAAGGATAAGATTAAGTATTGGATTGAGTTGTTAGGCAGCGCAAACAAAGCCTAAAATCAGTCTTAAAAAATGCGTCTAACGCCCAATGGCTTTGTTGCAAACCGATTCAAAATGCTCGAATACTATCGTGTATGCTCCGCTTTTTAATCGGTTTGCGCCGCGCCCTTGGGCGTGATCCACAATTTTTAAGACTGATTTGTACAAATCAAATATTTCAGAATCACGAAGTCCTTCGGCCGGCAAATGGGCATCACCTTAACTTAAATGCAAGATCAAGTTTGGCGGCGGCTGATTTTAGGCGCTTATCTGCCGTCCATAAAGCGACGCCGGCCAGTTGAGCTGCAGCCAGGAGGTGAACATCCACGAAACCAATACCGGCTCCGATCAGTCGGTTCCGTTCGATAAAAAAAGAAATTCATTAATTATGCATATAAATCAATAAAAATATTGACGCAACGATTAACCGAATGGTGATACAGGGGAAGGAGAAGCCATGACAGAGCTGAAAGCCATATTCTGGGACCAGGACGGGGTGATCATTGACACCGAAAAGGATGGTCACCGGGTGGCCTTTAACAGGATGTTTAAAGAATCCGGCTACGATTTTGAGTGGGATGTGGACACTTACGGCGAGTTACTCCAGATCTCGGGCGGCAAAGAGCGCATGCGCCATTATTTCACCGAAAAGGGCATATTGCTGGAGGGGATACCCGAGAAAGACGATGAATTTTTACTGAGCCTGCACATAAAGAAGACCGCCATTTTCGTCGAAATGATCGAAAGCGGCATCCTGCCGCTCAGAGCCGGTGTCAAGCGGTTGATGCAGGAGGCCACGGCAGCCGGTCTGCGGCTGGGAGTCTGCACGACCGCCAATGAGCGTTCGGCCAATGCCATCGCCAAGGGCATGCTGGGGGATATCGACCTGGAGTTTGTCCTGGCCGGAGACGTGGTCGGCAAGAAAAAGCCGGATCCGGAGATTTATTTGCTGGCGCTGAAGAAAACGGGTCTATCACCCGATCAGTGCATCGTGATCGAGGACTCCCGCAACGGGCTGCTGGCGGCCCAGGCAGCCGGCATGCGGTCGGTGGCGACCACCAACATCTATACTGAAAATGAGGATTTGAGCCCGGCTTCGATTGTGGTGACCTCCCTCGGTGATCCCGGTGGCGAGAAGGGTGTGTTGAAGCAATCCGCCAGGCCCTTTGAATTTGGCGGCGTGCTGCATGCCGAACAATTGATCGAATTTTTTTCAGGTTTGACACAGAAATAGGGGATCAAAAATGATTATCGGCGTTCTAAAAGAAATCAAGGCTGACGAGAACCGTGTGGCGCTGTCACCCGGAGGGGTCGAGTTCTTGCGGCAAAACGGCCATTTAGTACTGGTGGAAAAAAATGCCGGCAAACCCAGTGGATTCAATGACGGCCTTTACGAGAAGGCCGGTGCGGAAATCGTAAAAAGACCCGAGTCGGTTTTCGGGCGCGCGGAGATGATATTGCGGGTCAAGGAGCCGCAGCCGTCAGAGTATAAATTTCTCAAGAAAGGCCAGATCTATTTTGCTTATCTTCATCTGGCAGCCTCTGAAGAGGTCACCCGGAGCATGCTAGACTCCGGAATGATCGGCATTGCCTATGAAACCATACAGAAGGATAACGGGTCCCTGCCGCTGCTCAAGCCCATGAGCGAAGTCGCCGGGGACATGGCGATTCAACAGGGGGCCAAATACCTTGAAATGGCTCAGGGCGGCCAGGGGGTTTTGCTCGGGGGCGTGCCGGGCGTTGATCCGGCCACCGTTGTGATTCTGGGCGGCGGTGTTGTCGGCATCAATGCCGCCAAGCTGGCCAGCGGCCTGGGAGCCAAGGTATACATACTCGATATCGACCTGATTCGCCTGCGATACTTGAGCGATGTGATGCCGGGTCATTGTATTACGCTGATGTCCAGCCCGGCAGCCATTCGCGAGGTGTTGCCCAAAGCCGACGTCGTCGTGGGAGCCGTGCTGGTTCCGGGCAGTAAAACGCCCGCTCTGGTTACCCGCGAGATGCTTAAAACGATGAAAAAAGGATCGGTTCTGGTGGATGTCTCCATTGATCAGGGCGGCTGTTTCGAAACATCCAAAGAAACCACCCATGCCGATCCAACTTACACGGTCGACGGCATCGTTCATTATGCCGTCAGCAACATGCCCGGAGCGCTTCCGCGGACATCGACCCTGGCACTGAACAATGCCACATTGCCGTATGCGGTCGAGATTGCCAATAAAGGCTGGAAAAACGCCATGCGTGAGAATCCTGAAATCAAACGGGGCGCCAATGTGGTGGAAGGTAAGGTGACCTACAAAGGCGTCGCAGATGCTTTTGGATTGAAACACGTTGATATCGACAAACTCATCTAAAGGCTATCCTTTAAAACGGATTAATGCAAAGGAGCGAGAAATGATTGTAGGCATTTTAAAAGAAATTAAGGCTGAGGAGAATCGTGTTTGTATGACGCCTGCCGGCGTGGAGGTTATGCGACAGAGCGGTCATGACGTCCTGGTTGAAAAAAATGCCGGCAGAGGCAGCGGATTTCCAAACAGCGCCTATAAAAATGCGGGTGCCGAAATCATCAACACCCCCAAAGAGATCTTTAAGCGCGCCAAGATGGTCATGCATGTCAAAGAGCCCCTGCCGGCCGAATATGACCTGATTCGCAAGGACCAGATTATTTTCACCTATTTGCATCTGGCAGCCGCTGAAGAATTGACCCGGGTGCTGATCAAAAGCGGTTCGATCGCAATTGCCTACGAAACCATTCAGAAACAAGATGGATCGCTGCCGCTGCTGACGCCCATGAGCGAGGTGGCCGGCCGCATGGCGATCCAGCAGGGCGCCAAGTATCTTGAAATGGCCCACGGCGGCCATGGGGTATTACTGGGCGGCGTACCCGGCGTTGATCCGGGCACGGTGGTCATCATCGGCGGTGGTGTGGTGGGCACCAATGCCGCTAAAATGGCCTGCGGTTTGGGCGCCAAGGTCTATATTCTGGACATGAACCTGGAGCGCCTGCGTTACTTGAGTGATGTGATGCCCAGCAACTGCTTTTTGCTGATGTCCAAACCGACCACCGTGCGTCGGCTTATCATGGAGGCTGATGTGGTCGTCGGTGCCGTGCTGATACCGGGCGCCAAAGCGCCCCGGTTGATCACCCGCGAAATGCTGAAAACCATGAAAAAAGGTGCGGTGCTGGTGGATGTGGCCATCGATCAGGGCGGCTGCTTCGAGACCTCCAAAGCGACCACGCATGGTGAACCGATTTACGAAGTTGAGGGCGTGGTCCATTACTGCGTGGCCAATATGCCCGGTGCTGTTCCCAAAACGTCCACTCTGGCGCTGACCAATGCGACCCTGCCGTATGCGGTGGAGATTGCCAACAAAGGCTGGAAAAAGGCTATGCAGCAAAACCCTGAAATCAAGTACGGGG
>Ga0209536_100017932_pt1 | contig 10004 bp, 7 predicted proteins | sample DeeMarSeWOR28_12_FD_187461 | JGI IMG/M metagenome (GOLD analysis project Ga0209536, IMG submission 187461) | Marine sediment microbial communities from White Oak River estuary, North Carolina - WOR-2-8_12 (SPAdes) (version 2) | ecosystem: Environmental > Aquatic > Marine > Intertidal zone >...
TGGCCTCCGGAGGCATGATTCCCAAAATACGGGGCTGTATTCGGGTGGCGGACATCGCCGGGGCAACTTGTATCATTGATGGACGGCAGCCTCATGCCCTGCGACAGCAGATTGAAGGACATGGCGGTGGCACAACAATTTGTAAGGGTTAATAGGATTTATAATCACGCGAGCAAAAGGGGATGACACTATGAGCAAATGGCAGGAAATGGAAAGCAAGTACTTTATGCATACCGTTAACCGGGTGCCGGTGACTCTGGTCAAAGGCGAAGGGGCAAGGGTATGGGACGATAACGGGCGTGAATATCTGGACTTTGTGGCCGGCTGGGCGGTCAACAGCCTGGGTCATTGCCATCCCGTCGTTGCCGAGGCGCTGGCGGAGCAGGCGCATACCCTCATACAGGTTTCGAATCAGTTTTATACCATCCCCCAGCTTCAATTGGCTGAGATTCTGGTGAAGAATAGCTGCCTGGACAAAGTCTTTATCAGCAACAGCGGTGCGGAGGCGAATGAAGGGGCGGTCAAGCTGGCACGTCGCTACGGGAGCCACCACCGGAACGGAGCATATGAAGTTATCAGCGCCGTGGGCTCATTTCACGGTCGCACACTGGCTATGGTGGCGGCTTCCGGGCAGGCGAAGCACCAGCAGCCGTTTCTGCCCCTCCCCGCCGGCTTTGTCAATGTGGATTATAACGACGTCGATGCTATAAAAGCGGCCACTACCGATAAGACCTGTGCCGTTATCTTGGAGCCATTGCAGGGTGAGGGTGGGGTAAACCTGCCCGCTGATGATTACTTGGCAAAGGTGAGGGAGTGGTGCAACGAAAAAGGACTTCTTCTTATCCTCGATGAAGTTCAGACCGGCTTTGGTCGGCTGGGAAGCCTGTTTGCCTATGAGCAGTACGGTGTTGAGCCTGATGTCATGACCTTGGCCAAGGGGATAGGGAGTGGGGTACCAATTGGTGCCATTATGGTCAAAGATAGTGCCAATGTGCTTGTTCCCGGCGAACATGGCTCAACCTTTGGCGGTAATCCGCTGGTCTGTGCTGCGGCCTATGCGACGGTGAAATACATCGTTGAAAACAACGTCGTGGAGAACGTTAAGAAAGTCAGCCAGTATTTTATCGATCGGTTGGAAGGATTAAAGAATAAGTATAGCTTAATCACCGATATAAGAGGGCGTGGATTGCTTCTGGCGATAGAGTTCGACCGTGAGATTGCCGACGATGTGTTAAAGGGCTGTCTGGAAGACGGGCTTCTGGTCAATCGGGTTAAGCCTAATGCGCTTCGTTTTATGCCGCCTCTCATCATTGGCAATGCTGAGGTGGATGAGGCGGTAAATGTCCTGGAAAGGGTTCTGGCAGCGATATAATGGGGGTATTCCCGAAAAATAAAAATTATGCGATAATGATTAAAATGAATATAAACCTTCGTAAACTTGGCATCTTTCTGGCTCTTACCACGGTGCTTCTGCTTGGTGTCGTTCTCCTTGCTTTCTCCTATATTGATGTTGGTCTTACTGGCTTGGCTGATGGAGAAGCAAGTCAGGTGGCGATGGCTGGTTTCGGGGAAGTTCCGGAGTCGGTCGTGGAAGACGCAGCGGCAACGGCGATGGAGCTTTATGGTGACTATCAGGATAAGTATGAAGAGTACATCAACCAGTTGCTTGCTACCTATGTCGAGGCCAAAGACAGGGACTTCGTGGTCATCTTCAACCCCGGCGGTTGGGGGACCAAAATATTGGGAAAGTCGCCGACATGGTGTGAGATCTGCCAGGGGATTGAAACCGAGTTAGATGGTCTGGGATATTCATCGCTGGTACTTGACTACCGGCGAACGGCAGAAAGCATGCGCGGGATAACCAAGGAGTTTGTAGAATTGTTTATCTCTTCCCCGTCCAAGGCCGAAAATCTGGCCGGCCGGGTGGAATTTCTTACCCGCAATGTTCCCCACCTCAAGATTATTGTAGCTGGTGAAAGCTGTGGCGCCGTTATTTCGGACACGGTGATGAATAGATTACAGGAAAACCCCAGAGTTTACAGCATTCAGACCGGGCCGCCGTTCTGGCATAAACAATTGACCCCGGAAAGAACGCTGGTACTGAATACGAATGGCGAGATTCCAGACGCTTTCAGTCAGGGCGATATACCGGCCATGCTCATCACCAGCCTCAAAGCGCTTTTTGGGTTTCCCCTTACGGAGGAAGAGGAAGTCGGTCGCATTTTCTATTTCGTGCGGGCACCCGGGCATGACTATCGCTGGCAGCACCCGGGTGTTTATTTAAAAATCACCGATTTCTTGAAGCAGAACTTCAGTTTAGATGAGCATATTCAAATTAAGTGATGGGAGGTTATGCAGTGCCGGGAAAAGTAGTGCTGGCCTATAGCGGCGGCCTTGATACTTCGGTTGCTATCCGGTGGCTCAAGGAGAACCATGACCTGGAAGTAGTCGCCCTGACCATTGATGTTGGCAACGAACGCGACTTCACCGCGATTAAAGAGAAGGCGCTCAAGGTTGGCGCTGTAAAGGCAGTAGTAGTCGATTCCAAGGAACTGTTCGTCAACCATTTTATCTTTCCGGCGTTGCAGGCTGATGCCCTTTATGAAGGACAGTACCCGCTGGCGACGGCTCTCTCTCGACCGCTCATTGGCAAACTGCTGGTGGACGTGGCACATGAGGAAGGGGCGGTGGCGGTTTCTCACGGCTCTACCGGCAAGGGCAATGACCAGGTGAGAATCGAGGTGAGCGTGAACGCGCTCGCTCCGGACCTCAAGATTATCGCTCCGGCAAGGGAGTGGGGCATGACTAGGGAGGAGACCATTGCATATGCCGAGTGGTATCGTATCCCGGTGCCGGTGACCGTTGCCAGCCCCTATTCCATTGATGAAAACCTCTGGGGGCGAAGCATCGAGTGCGGTGTTCTGGAAGACCCGTGGATGGAACCGCCGGAGGACGCCTTTGCCTGGACAAAATCGCCGAAAGAGGCGCCGGACACGCCTGGCTACGTTGAGATTGGCTTTGAACAAGGTGTGCCGGTTGCCGTTGACGGCAAGAAGATGGATGGCGTTACGCTAATTCGTGCCCTAAATGAAATGGCAGGAAGTCATGGCGTGGGCCGGGTTGACCTTCTGGAGAATCGCCTGGTGGGCATAAAATCAAGGGAAATATACGAAGCACCAGCGGCCTCAGTGCTTCTTCAGGCACATCAATCATTGCAGGCAATGACCTTGTCCAAAGAGCAGATGCGTTTCAAGCAGAAAGTGGCTATAGAGTATGCTGACCTGGTCTACAACGGTCTGTGGTTTACGTCATTGCACGAGGACTTGGCGGCCTGTATCCAGTCCTCGCAGCGCCACGTAACCGGCACGGTGAGGCTAAAGCTGTTCAAGGGTGCCTGTACCGTGGTAGGGCGGAAATCACCTTATTCGCTGTACAGCTACGGTCTGGCTACATATGATAAAGATGACGTTTTCGACCAGAGCGCTGCGGCCGGTTTCATCCACATCTGGGGGTTGCCGGTAAAAACTCAGGCTCAGATACAGGGTACGGGCCGATTGGAAAAGAGCTGATATGAGCCATATCAGAGGTCGCTTTCAAAAGGCAGCCGATAAAAAAGTCGCCGAGTACACGTCATCCCTGCCCTTTGACTGGAGATTATACAAACATGACATCGCCGGCAGTGTTGCCCATGTCAAGATGCTGGCCCGGCAGGGAATCATCTCCAAGTCCGACTCCGTGATAATTGTTCAGGGGCTTGAGTCGATTGAGCAGGAGCTCAAACTGGGCAAATTTAAGTTCAAGAACGAGCTGGAAGATATCCACATGGCCATCGAAGTCCGTATCATCGAGAAAGCAGGTGATGTCGGTGGCAAAATCCACACCGCCCGTTCCCGAAATGACCAGATAGCGCTGGATTTACGTTTGTATATCAGAGAAGCTATTGCTAAGACCATAGAGTGTGTTCGTGAGTTAGAGCGTGCTCTTGTAAATCTGGCCGAATCCAGCAAGGATGTGGTGATGCCGGGATACACCCACCTGCAGCCGGCACAGCCCGTTTTACTGGCACATCACCTTATGGCCTATTTTGAGATGCTCCAGCGGGACGTGGGACGCTTTGAAGACTGCCGGAAACGTGCCGATGTTATGCCCCTGGGCAGCGGGGCGCTGGCTGGCGTGGCGTATAACGTGGACCGTGAGTTCCTGGCCCGAGAGCTCGGCTTCAGTCAGGTAAGCCAGAACAGCCTTGACGCCGTCTCAGATAGAGATTTCGTCCTCGAATATGAAGCCGCCGCCAGTACCTGTATGATGCATCTCTCGAGGCTGGCGGAGGAGGTTATTCTGTGGTCGTCGGCAGAGTTCGGTTTCATCGAGCTTGATGAGGCATATGCCACTGGCAGCAGCATCATGCCCCAGAAGAAAAACCCCGATGTCGCCGAACTGATTCGCGGCAAAACCGGACGCGTGTATGGTCATCTGATGGCTTTTCTAACCACGATGAAAGCGTTACCTCTAGCTTACAATCGGGACCTTCAGGAGGACAAAGAAGGCCTTTTCAATACTGTGGACACGCTGATGGCATCACTTGATATTTGTACTGGCCTGATAGCCACTTTAAAAGTGAATGCGGAAGGTGCCGCCAGGGCTGTGGGGCGTGGTTACATTCTGGCGACTGACCTGGCAGACTACCTGGTTGGTAAAGGGGAGGCCTTTCGCAGCGCCCATGAGATTGTTGGCAGGCTGATAAGTTACGCGGTGAAGAAGGGAAAGTCTTTACCGGAACTCAGCTTTGCGGAATACAGCAGCTTTTCTCCATTGTTTGGCGAGGATGTTTATTCGATTACCGTAGATTTGTCCCTGGCCGCGAGAGATACCATTGGCGGTACGGCACCGAAGCGCGTGGCACAGGCAGTGGCTGCCGCGAAAAAAATACTCGGGCAGGGGAGTTGAGAATACCCCTCTTCCTTAAAGGAGAGGGGCGAATCAGGAGGTAATAAAAACTAAGCCGTTTTCACCACTTTATGCTGGGTGCGCAGGCATCTGGTACACAGGTTAAGGCGTTTTAGTTGACCGTTTATCGTCACCGTGGCCGGGTGTATATTGGGTACCCAGCGGCGGTTGGTTCGGCGTTTGGAATGACTGACATTATGACCGAACTGGGGTGATTTACCACATATATCGCACTTCAATCTAGATGCTCCTTTGACTCTTTGACAAACTTGATGTAATATGAAACCTACTACATGGTAGCACAGTCAGGCTGGGCTTGACAAGGATGGCAAAAATGAAACAAATAAGTTCCATCAGCGGCCAGGAATTACGGGAGATGTTTGTCGCGGCTGCCGGGTGGCTGGAAAAAAGTTCTGCTGATATAGACGCCCTGAATGTGTTCCCGGTACCTGATGGTGACACTGGGACCAATATGCTGCTCACCATGCGCTCTACTATTGAAGAGGCTTACCGGGCTCCTGACCGCAGCGCTTCGGCGGTGGCCCATGCCATGGCGCAGGGAGCACTGATGGGGGCGCGGGGCAACAGCGGCGTTATTCTCTCTCAAATCCTGCGCGGGCTGGCACAGGGCTTGTCAGAAAAGGAATCTCTAAACGCCGCTGACCTGGCCAGTGCTTTACAGGAATCGTCGAAAATGGCATACAAGGGAATCAGCAACCCGGTAGAAGGGACGATGCTGACTGTAATCAAGGATATTGCCGCCGCTGTGCAGACGGAAGCAGCCAACAATGGCGGGGATATGATAACCATCATGGAAGCGGCGGTCGACGCCGCTGGTGAATCGGTGGCCAATACTCCTAACCTCCTTGATGTGCTGCGGCAGGCTGGCGTGGTTGATGCTGGAGGGCAGGGGTTGCACACCATTTTCGATGGCGTTCTGCGCTACCTCAGAGGTGAGATGGAGCAGATGCGGTTCCGCAAACCGCAGATTATTGTCACCGATTTGCATGCCACCAAGTTGCCGCAGATGATAGCCGCTGATGAGGTACCATACGGATATTGCACCGAATTTCTCCTCAAGGGTGAGAAGCTGGATACGGACAAGATACGCAAGAAATTGGAAAAGAAAGGCGAATCGCTCATTGTGGTCGGTGATGAGTCAGCGGCCAGGATTCACATTCACACCCTTGAGCCCGGTGACGTTATATCATACGCCGGCGGGCTCGGCACCCTGCATCAGGTTTCCATCCGCAATATGGACGAACAGCACCATGATTATCTGGAAATGCAGAAGGACAGGGGCCCAGCAGTAGACACCGCAATTGTGGCGGTTGTCGCCGGGGATGGACTGTCCGACGTTTTCACCAGCCTTGGGGTAACGGTTATCGTTCCTGGCGGACAGACGATGAACCCCAGTACCAAGGACTTGCTGCAGGCGGTTGAGCAAGCCGTCTCAGATAAAGCTATAATCCTGCCCAATAACAAGAATATCGTGGCCACTGCCAATCAGGTGCAGTCCCTGACCGAAAAGAAGATTGAGGTGGTGCCCACGACTACTATCCCGCAGGGAGTGGCGGCGCTGCTGGCCTTTGACTATGAAGCCAACCTGGAATCAAATATCCAGATAATGACCAGAGCCATGGGGGCGGTAAAGACAATTGAGATATGCCGTGCTGTACGCTCGGCCAAGCTGGGCGACCTGAAAATTAAAAAGAAGCAGCCGATTGGCTTCCTTGATGGCGACTTGGTCTCGGTGGGGGAGAGCGGTCTTGATGTGCTCAACAAGATGCTATCCAAGCTGGATTTGGGTAAAATCGAGGTCATAACTATATATTACGGCGCGGACACCAAGCCAGCTGAAGCTGAGCAGGTGGCGGGTGATATTCGCAGCCGGTATCCGCAGTTGCAGATAGAGGTGGTTAGGGGTGGACAGCCCCACTATAACTATATTATTTCCATTGAGTAAGGAGGTTGTCCCTTCATATGGCAGTGAAAATCGTTACCGATAGCTTATCTGACATTACTGACGATGTGGCTCAGGAGCTGGGGATTACAGTAGTGCCGCTCTATGTGCGGTTTGGCGAAGAGATCTACAAAGATAAAGTTGAGATAACTACCGATGAGTTTTACCATAAACTGGCGCACGGTGATATCCTCCCGACAACGACGCAGCCCTCGCCGGGTGATTTCCTTGATGTCTTCAAGAAATTAGCCAAAGAAACTGACGAGATACTGGTTATTGTTGTTTCCAGCGTGCTCAGCGGTACCTATCAGTCGGCAGTTCAAGCCAGGAGTATGATACCGGATAAGTGTCGCATTGAAGTCATTGACTCAAAAAAAGTTGCCATGAGCCTGGGGTTGATAGTTATTGAAGCGGCCAAGGCGGCCAAGGCTGGGACAGACCTTGATAAGCTGGCTGATTTGGTGCGCGGTTATATATCCCGCTCACACCTTGTTGTGTATTTCGACACTCTCAAATATTTAGCTAAGGGAGGACGTATCGGTAAGGCACAGGGGTTGCTGGGGGCAATGTTATCGATAAAGCCGATACTTACCATCAAAGACGGCGAGATGGCTCCCCTAACCAGGGTGAGGTCTCTCGCGGCGGGTATGGATTATCTGTACAATTTCGTGCCCGGCTTCTTCAAAGTTGAAGCCCTGGCAGTTGAGCATACCACCAAACCCGATGAGGCAGATGAGTTGGTTGGGCGCCTCAGCAAAATTGTCCCCAAAGAGCGCATCTATCGGTCCATAGTGAGTCCGGTGCTGGGAACATATGCCGGGCCCATAGCCCTTGCTTTAACTGTCCTGGAGGCCGAATAGCTATAAATGACCGTAAAGGTTGTTACTGACAGCGTCGCTGACCTGCCATCTCAGGTGATTGAGGAACTGGGGATTACCGTCATTCCACTCAATGTACGCTTTGGTGAGAAGGTGTACCGTGATGGCATTGACCTGACCACCGACCAGTTTTACCAGCAACTTACCAGCAGCAGGACCATGCCGGTGACTTCGGTGCCATCGCCCATAGCTTTTAGCACTGCCTATGATAGGCTGGCCGAAGAAACGGACGAAATTCTGGCGGTAATACTTTCTTCCAAGCTAAGCGGCACCTACGATGTGGCCAGGCAGAGCATTGGTCTGATGAAGCGGGAGTGTCGCATTGAGGTAATTGATTCCGAATGGGCAGTAATGGCACAGGGATTTCTGGTCATTGCCGCTGCCAGAGCAGCCCAGGCCGGGGCCAGACTGAATGAAATCATGAGGATTGTACGTCGCAATATCGCCCGCGTGGATATACGGGCTGCCTTTGACACGCTGGAATTTCTGCGCCGAGGTGGACGCATCGGGGCTGCTCAGGCACTTCTGGGGGCAGCGCTCAAGATAAATCCTATCATCACCATGAAGGATGGTCTGGTGGAGCCAGCGGGGAGAACGCGTTCCAGAACCAGGGCAGTTGAGCATCTGTATCAGTTTGTGGCTGGCTTCAGAAACATTGAGGAACTGGCAGTGGAAGAAGCCGCCTGTTCGGAGGACGCCGATTTGCTGGTAGACAGGCTGGGCAATTTATTTCCCAGAGAGCGTATTTACCGGACGAGGACGACTCCGGTTATCGGCACGCATACCGGCCCCGGCCTGCTGCTGGTGGCGGTGATGGGGGATAGGTGACACGGGGAGCTTGGATAGGTGGAGAATAAGGTGGCGGCCGACTTTGAACCTCTGTATAAAATTCTGGAACTGGAACAGAAAAAAGGATATGACAACACGGCGGTCATGGGTGGCCTGGATCGGTTTCTGGCGAAGTGGGCAGGTCAGGTTGGGGGAGGCATTCCACAACCACGTCTTCTGAGCCGTTTCCAGCGGCTGGTGGTGAAAGGTGATTACGCTTCTCTGTCCACACAGCAACGCCGGGAGTGGGTGGACAGCGTGCTCAGTCTGGTGGCTGAGATAAATGGCAGTACTCCTGCTGAAGCTAAACCGCCGGCGCAGACGCCATTTCCGCCCCGGGCGAAAAGGGTTAAGGAGATTAAACCAGTGGCCCCGGTTGGTGGCTATGGTCTGGATTCGCCGATAACCGCAGTCAAAGGTATCAGCACCACGCTGGCGACCAAGTTCGGCAAACTGGGAGTGAAGACGGTTCGCGACCTGCTTTACTTTTTCCCCCATCGACATCTTGACTACAGCCAGATAAAGCACATCTCGCAGCTCACCGAGGGCGACGAGCAGACCGTAATGGCCAATGTGTGGCAGGCAAAAGTCACCCGTCTGGGCTACAGGCAGGGAACGGAAGCCATTGTCGGCGACGAGACGGGAAACATGCGGGTGGTGTGGTTCAACCAGCCTTATCTGGCTAAAAGGTTTGCCACCAACGTGCGCGTCGTCCTCAGTGGTCGGGTCAGTCTGTTCAAAGGACAATATGTCTTTGAGTCTCCAGAGTGGGAACTTGTCGAGGACAGAGACCTGGTTCATACTGGTCGGCTCGTTCCCGTCTATTCCCTAACGCAGGGCCTTTATCCCCGCCAGGTAAGAAAGCTGATGAAAGAGGTGGTCGACCTGTGGGCGTGGCAGGTGGAAGATTTCCTGCCAGCGCCTTTGAAAGAGCGCTGCGACCTGCTGGAACTGCCGCAAGCAATTAGTCAGGCACACTACCCGGAAGATGATATGGTGAAGGACAGGGCTAGGATGCGCTTGGCCTTTGATGAGCTTTTTGTCCTGCAGCTTGGCGTGGTGAGTCGCAAGCATGACTGGCAGGAGACCCAGCCCGACAGTGCCTTTGCCATTGATTGGGGGCTGAGCAACAGCTTTATTCAATCGCTGCCCTTTAAGCTCACGGCGGCGCAGCAGCGGGTGCTGGAAGAGATGATGAATGACCTGCAGAAACCCAAGCCGATGTCCCGGTTGTTGCAGGGTGAGGTGGGGAGTGGTAAGACGGTGGTGGCCACCGTGGCGCTGTTAATGGCCGTCGTCAACGGCTATCAGGGGGCTTTTATGGCTCCCACCGAGATTCTAGCCGAGCAGCATTTCACCACGCTCTGCCAGCTTCTCTCTAGGGCGGG
>Ga0209536_100017933_pt1 | contig 10004 bp, 5 predicted proteins | sample DeeMarSeWOR28_12_FD_187461 | JGI IMG/M metagenome (GOLD analysis project Ga0209536, IMG submission 187461) | Marine sediment microbial communities from White Oak River estuary, North Carolina - WOR-2-8_12 (SPAdes) (version 2) | ecosystem: Environmental > Aquatic > Marine > Intertidal zone >...
GGCATCATGAGGTACGTGTAATTCAATTCTTTCAACAAGTTTTGCGAGCTGTCGCTGTCGCTCCAGCCCAAAAAGCCCCAGGTGTACACAGATGATGTGTACATGTTCTCGGTTGGTCGTTAACTCAATCGTGCCATGCAGAAGACTGCGACTGTGAGACTGCATCAGTGAGACATCAATGTTTTCCCATTCGACAATGGGGAACTTGCTGAGTATGGCATTGCCATGGTGGCCCGATTTATAGATCGCATTTTTGCCGTAGGCATGGTGGTGCCAGACTTCATCAGCAAGGTACTCAAACTGGTTATTACTCGGCCAGTCATCAAAGCGTTTTTTGGAAATATCACGTTCGCCGTGAATTTCCTGTAGAAGGAGCACATCAGCATCAACTTCGCGTATGGAATCTTTGATTCCGTGGAGGATGAAGCTGCGGTTGGTGGAGTTGAAGCCCTTATGTATGTTGTAGGTCAGGATTTTGAGTGTATCTCTTTCCATGATTTAATGTAAATCATTAGTTTTTGAGGTATTAACAGATGATTATTTTAGCGGATATATACTGTAGACATTGTGTCTCTGGATCAAATACACTTGTTTTTGCTTATTATAGTCGCAAATGGTGCGCCAATTGTATCGCGCGCATCAATGAAAAGCAGACTCCTAGCCCGCATTTCTCGCCAGGCCGCTGCGGCCTGGCGAGAAACAGTGGCTGGATGCTCGCGGATAAAAAAACCGCTTTTCGGTAAATTAGAAACCTGGCGTGGCGTTGCCGGTGCAATTATTTCTACCTCAGTCAGCGCTGTATTAATGGGTTATTCGCTATCAACGGGTGCGCAGGTCGCCGTCTTTTCAATTGCAGGGGATATTTTTTCCGGTTTCTGTCAAACGCCGCCTTGGCATGGCGCCGAGCACCATGGCGCCATTACTCGACCACGTGCCCGAGCGGCTATCTGCGGCCTTGATGCTCATGGATACCTTCAGGCTTGATATGCAAGCAATAATCATTCTCGTTAGCATGCTCGTTATTGCAGAGCTGATATTGTCCCCAGTGCTTTTCACACTGGTATACGCAGCAGACCTTATTAGTTATTATCTATAAAGAATTCAATGTGTTAATTTTCGTTCATGAATATTGCCAACCGAGATATCTATAATCTGCCGAATTTTGTCAGTTCTATACGCATCCTGTTGGCGCCGGTTTTATTCTATTTCGCATTCGCACAGGAGCCCGTCTGGTTTCTTGCTACGCTGATGTTTTCCGCTTTTACCGACGTGCTGGACGGTTTCCTGGCGCGTATTTTGAATCAGATTACTGCAATGGGGTCCCGCCTGGATAGCTGGGGCGATTTCACGATATACACCACCATGGCAATTTGTGCGTGGATACTCTGGCCTGACATCGTGGTTGAGGAGTTAGTGTCATATTGTGTGATTGTGATCAGCATCATTGCTCCGGTGATTGTTGGGCTGGTCAAATTCAGAACGATCACCAGTTATCATACCTGGACGGTGAAAATGGCTGTTGTGGTGACTTTTATCGGTTATATATCTCTTTTTGCAGGCTGGCTGGACTGGCCATTCAGAGTGGCTGCTGTATTCAGTGCCGTAGCTGCCGCTGAAGAAATCGCCATTACGCTGCTGATTCACCACGAACATGTCGACGTCAGGACCGTATGGGAGGCACTGAAATATAATAAACAGGATGACAGCAGGGCCTGAGTGGTAGGTCTAATAAACATAAAAATTAACTAGCCACAGAGGGCACAGAGATTATTAGAAGTATTCGTAGGAGCGAGTTTAGTCGCTAACAGCGGCAATTCGCGACTCTTGATCACGGCGCTGATGCAACAGTTTGTATATAACAGGTACAAGCACCAGGCTGACCAGCATAGAAAAGCTCAAACCCCAGACAATGACAAAGGCCAGCGGTTGCAACATCTCTGAACCCTCGCCCAGGCCAATAGCGAGCGGGAGCATGCCGAATACCGTGGTTAAAGTCGTCATCAGGATAGGGCGCAGTCGCAGGCTTGCCGCAGAACTGATGGCATCTGTCAGGGGGTTGTTTTTCTCCCGTTCGAGTTCGATTTGCTCTACCAGCACGATCGCGTTATTCACTACAATTCCGGCCAGCATTATCAAACCAAGCCATACCGGCATGGACAGCGGCATATCGTACAGCCACAGCCCAAGGGCAACACCGATTGTCGCGAAGGGTACACTGAACAGTATGACCAGTGGATTGCGTAGCGATTCATACTGTACAGCCATCACGACAAATACCAGAAAGATCGCCAGCGCAAGAAGAGTTCCACCCGTTTTCTGTCCCTGTTCAAGGGTCTTGCTGGCGCCACCATCATACAGTGTATAACCCTGGGGTAATGGCAGAGCCTCCAGATTGGCATAGATTGCATCCATGGTTTCGTCGAGAGCGACTGTGTCATCGATCGAAGCGGTTATTTCAACTACGCGCTGCTGCTGGTCGCGCTGTATCGAAGCCGGCGCAGGGCCTCGGGAGATAGATGCAACTTCAAACAGGCGTACCGGCCGACCCTGGTGCTGTCCAACCAGAAGGCTGGACAACACTTCAGGCGTTTCACTTTGCGAACGCGGCAGGCGCAAGCGAATATCGAACTGGCGGTCGCCTTCGATGTAGTCCGAGATGACACTGCCTTCCAGTGCGATGCGTAAAGCTTCGCCGACGCTATCAATGTGGATGCCGAGATCTGCCGCGCGCTGGCGGTTGATATCTACATAGAGTTCTTCGTGATACTCTTCATAAGTATGTTCAATATTGCTCAGGCCAGGAATTCCCTGCAGCCGTTCAACAACACCGCTACCCAGCTCTCGCAGGGTATCGAGATCCTGGCCCTGTATACGAAGACTTAGATCATCGTCGCCGCTGCTCATTTGAATGCCTCTAACGCCGCGGACGTACATTCTGACCTGGTAGCCGGTGAGATGGAGATCTTTAATCTTTTTGCGCATGGCTTTGATCCAGTCATTGCTGCGCATGCTGCGCTGGTCAACCGGAAGCAGTTGTACATTGATAGAACTGCGATTGCTGCTTTCAAATTCCGATCGACCAAAGACAAAGCCGCCTACAGTGGTGTAAACGGTTTCGACCTCAGCCTGTTGCAGTAACAGGGATTCGATCTTTTCGAGCGTCGCATCCATTTCATCCAGACTGATGCCTGAATCACCCATGACCGAGATGTTGATATTGCCTTCGTCCATGCCGGGCAGAAAAACAGGTCGGCTTTCGATAATTACGTGTGTGGCGAATATAAGAGCGATGACAAAACCGGCAATGACACCCATCGGATGTCTTAGCACCCGTTGCACGATAGAATAATAAAACGATTTAACAATATCAATTAACTTGTTGAAATATAGTTCTTTATGCCCTCGAGTGCGTACCCGCGATCCGAGCGCGGGTACCAGCGTCAGTGCTACCACGAGTGCGGCAATCATCGCCGAAGAAATTGTGACGATCAGCTCCTGAAACAACAGACCCGTGAGTCCTCCGATAAAAAGAAAAGGCAGTATGGCTGCGAGATTGGTTCCGGTGGAGGCCACAATGGGACTGTTGACTTCAGCAGCGGCACGTACTGCATTGTCCTCTACCGAGCCTGCATCTTCCTGATGACGCGTAATATTTTCCAGCATGACAATCGTGCTATCGATCAACAGACCCATACCCAGTGCCATGCCGCCGAGTGTCATGATATTCAATGTGAGCCCATAGAGATCCATGATACCGAAGGTCACCAGAATACCTATGGGTATGGCCGTTCCAATGATCAGTGTGCGGATAATATTGCCGAGGAAGAGATAGATGACGATCATCGCCAGAAACGCACCGCTGAGTGCTGCCAGGCTGGCATTATTCAATGCATGGCGCACGTAGACAGACTGATCGCCAACCGTGGTAACCTCAATATCGGGCGGAATTACGTTCTGATTTTTCAGTACATCAAGCCGACTGAGAACCTCATCTACAACTGCAACCGTGTTTGCCTGGGGTTGTTTCTGTATAGAGATTTTAACGCCAGGTTGAGTGTTAAGGCGTATCCTGATTCGTTCATCACCGTGGGAGTCGACCACGGACGCAATGTTTTCCAGATGAAGAACCCTGTCGACCTGGTTCGTCTCGCTGCTCCATAAGGGCAGCGCATTGATTGATGCAATGCTGTCGAATCTTCCCCGTGTTCTTGTCGTTATTTCCCGGGTATTGTTCATCAGGCGGCCACCAGGTGCATCAGCATTATTTCGAACAATCAGGTTGGATAGATCGTTTAAGGTAAGCCCGATACTTGCCAGTTTTTCCTGGTCTGCGATTATTTGTATCTCCCGCTCCAGGCCGCCGCCGACTTCAACCGAAGCAACGCCTGGGAGATTCAGAAACCAGCGCGAAAAGGTGAAGTCAGCCCAACTACGTAAATCAACAGGATCGCGTTCATTCGAGCTGATGATCAGTTCCATGACAGCAATTTGCGACGGATCGGTTTTGTAGATGATCGGTGCTTCGACTGTTTCAGGCAGGAAACGGCGCGCGCGGTCAAGCCGGTTGCTAGCGTCACGCAGCGCTATATCGATATCGGTGCCGTAGGGAAAACTCAGATCGACGTTACTGCGCCCTTCGGTAGATTTCGACTGTACCCGGGTTGCGCCTTCGGTGATTGCAAGTTGCTCTTCCAGCTGGCGGGTAACCCGGTCTTCCATGATTTGAGCAGGTACACCCGGCTCCAGCACACGTACGCGGATGTCCGGGTAAATGATGTGTGGTAGCAGGTCGATGCTGAGTCGTTGCAGTGAGAAAAATCCAAGCACCACAACCGAAAGTGCCAGCATGGAAATACCAATCGGATGATTGATTGACCAGGCGGCCAGGCCACCGGAACGAAAGCGTTGTTTCATGGCGAGCTGGCTACTTTACCGTTTGTCTTGTTGTGCACTTCAACTTTTTTGCCATGTCTGAGGCCATTGAATCCCTTTATTACGACCGCATCGTTGTCATGAATGCCACTGGTTATTTCAATCGCATCGCCGTATTGCGCACCCTTGGTGACATAAATCTTGCTGGTTGTGCTCTTTTCGCCAACCACATAGACATAGGCGCCTTTTGCGTCATGATGCAGGGCGTGGGAAGGGACAACCAGCCTGCTTGACGGTCTGGTTTTCAGGGTGACCCGTGCCAGCTGTCCTGCACGGGCACCAAACGGGACGGGTTTGAATGCTATTTCAACCGTGCCTTTGCGCGTATTGGCATCAATTGTCGGGTGTATGCGTTTGATCAGGCCGGGGTGTGCGGAATTGTCCAGCGCGTCAATCCGTATTTCAACCTGATCATCGAGCTGAATTTGCGGAATCCAGTTCTCTGCCAGGTGAATCCTCACTTGCAGGGATTCCGGGTCGATCATGGTCAGGATGTGGCTATGCAGGGGGACGACGTCGCCTTGTTCATAATGCCGTTCAGTAATAACACCATCAAAAGGTGCTTTTATAACGGTTTTATCCAGTCGTGACTGCTGCAACTGTTCATCAGCAACGGCGATATCCAGAGCGGTATGCGCGCGGGCAATTTCTTCATCGGATGCGAGCTGCTTCTGCAGTTTTTTCAGGCGTTGGTAATCGATCCTGGCCTGTTCCCTGGTGGCTGTCGCCTTGTCCAGTTCGGCCTGTATGATGTCGTCGTCGAGCCCGATAACAATCGTGTTCGCTGAAACTGTGTCACCTTCATGATAAGGAAGATATTGGATTTTTCCGCTGACTTCGTTGAATAACCTTACCGTTGTCCCGGCTTCTATCGTGCCGGAAGTGGTGAGCTGACTTTGTACTGACTGCATGCGTGCGGGTATCGTGGCTACCACGTGGGCTTGAGCCTCTCTTTTTGACCTGGAAGTGTCCTGGTCCGGATTATTGGCATCGTTACAGGCGCCAACGACAAGGCCGATCAACAGCAGCGGGATAAGTGAATACCGGCTTTGTAAATTCGATATAATCATTTTTTCTGTATTTCGGACGACAGCATCGGGATCCGCTCGAGTAGTCTACGTTCGCTTGACAGTATTGCACACATGATTATGTTACATCGTCAAACCAACAAACCACATTCTGACAGAAAAGACTGGAAGAATCTTAAAAGGCTGTTTCCCTTCGTCTGGGAGTACCGTGGCCGGGTCGTCATAGCGATGGCGTGTCTTGTGCTGTCCAAGCTTGCCGTCGTCGGTATGCCTCTCGTGCTAAAAGATGTCGTCGACGGTTTGGACAGTGAAAATGGCGTTGTTGTTCTGCCGATCGTGCTGTTGCTGGCCTATGGTGCCTTGCGCATGGCGAGCAGCCTGTTCAATGAATTACGCGATGCCGTGTTTGCCAGGGTGCGTTACCATGCGATGCGAGGTATATCACAGCGCGTCCTCGGTCACCTGTATTCATTATCCCTGCGTTATCACATGGATCGGAAGACAGGCGGCATCATCCGTGATCTCGAACGCGGAACGAACAGCCTCAGTTCGATTCTGAATTATCTGGTATTCAATATTATTCCGACAGCTGCCGAATTTGCCCTGGTCGCTGTGATACTGCTGGGTAAATACGAAGCCAGATTTGCCATCGTTACCTTTTTCACAGTTGTTGTTTACATTGTATTTACACTGTCTGTGACCGAATGGCGTATGCATTACCGGCTGCAGATGAATTCACTTGAATCCGAAGCCAACACCTACGCTGTCGACGGCATCATTAATTACGAAACTGTAAAGTATTTTAATAATGAAGATTATGAGTTGTCACGTTACGATGCGACCCTGAAAAACTGGGAGAATTCTGCCGTGAAAAGTCAGAACTCGATGTCGTTGCTTAATTTTGGTCAGGGAGCGGTGATAGCCGTTGGCGTCACATTTATGATGATGTTCGCGGCGCAAGGTGTCGTAGACGGCAGCATGACTCTGGGTGATCTTGTTCTGGTCAATACCATGATGCTGCAGCTGTTTCTGCCGCTTAACTTTCTTGGCGTTATCTATCGCGCGCTTAAATATTCACTGGCCGATATGGATATGATGATGCGTCTGCTTGATACCCGGCAGGAGATAGTGGACAGTCCAGAAGCACGGCCTTTGCAGGTGAGTGATGCCCATGTACGCGTGGAACATGTTTCCTTCTCCTATAATAAAGACAGACAAATACTTGACGACATAAGTTTCGAGATACCTTCGGGTAAAAAGATTGCGGTCGTAGGTCCATCCGGTGCGGGCAAGTCGACATTGTCCAGACTGCTGTTTCGTTTTTATGAAGCCGACAGCGGCCGCATACTGGTTGATAACCAGGACATCAGGGATGTTACGCAGGTTAGCCTGCGCGAGAATGTCGGTATCGTACCGCAGGATACGGTTCTTTTTAATCAGTCTATTTTTCACAATATCCATTACGCCAACCGCAAAGCGAGCATGGATGATGTTATCCACGCTGCCAGGGTGGCCAACATACATGATTTTATTCAAACCCTGCCGGATGGTTACGAGACCATTGTGGGCGAGCGTGGTCTGAAGCTTTCCGGGGGAGAGAAACAACGCATTGCTATTGCGCGTGTAATTCTGAAGAATCCACGTATTCTCGTGTTCGATGAGGCGACATCCTCACTGGACTCGCGCTCGGAGCAGTCGATATTGAAGTCACTCAAGGAAGTCGCCAGGCAACATACGACACTGGTGATTGCCCATCGGCTGTCAACCATAATTGATGCAGACAACATACTTGTCATGGACAGAGGCAGGATCGTAGAGCAGGGCAGCCACCGGTCGTTATTAACACACAATGGGCTCTATGCGCATCTGTGGCAGCTGCAGCAGGAAAAACGCGAACACGAGCTGGCATTGGAAACGGTAGTCGATCCGGTTTGACTAATTGTTGAGAAACTTTTTACCGCGGAGGCGCAGAAAGCACAGAGGTCAGGAAGGGTTTTTTTACGCAATGACGCAAATGCGCAAAGGTGTTCATTGACGCTTATCCGGCTCAGTACTTTTGCCCGGAATTCATGTCATTGCTGTATGGGTTACGTAATTCGTTGATGAAGACTTAACGGACGGTTCACCTGTCAGAACTTGGTTGTTGTCATTGGATATGAGTCCGCAAAAAACGCCAATAACGCAAATTGGCCTTTTTTTTTCGCGTCCTTTGCGTTATTTGCGGACTTATCCATCGTCATTTTTGCGCTGCGGTGACTCGCCTTGAGACGACTACCGTAATGTATCAACGAATTATGTAACACATACAATTGCGAGCGAAGTGAAGCTGTCTTTTGGTTTAAAGTAGGCCGGCATAAGCGAAGTGTTGCTGGCGTTTGGAAAACAGCGCCGGCAACGGCGATGCCTTATGCCGGCCTACTACCGTTGTGGGGAAGATTGCCCAATCCATCAACGAATTACGTAACCCATACAGCAATGACGAGAAGGTAACGGACAAACAAGATCAGGCGGGTAGGGTGGGCATCATCCAGTATTGATGAGACCGGTTGGCAATGCCCACCTTATACATCTGATAAAACTTTGCGTACTTTGCGGTGAAAACTAACAAATAAAACCGGAATATCGTCTATAGAAAGTACTAAATAAATAAAAACCAAACAACTATAAAAATGTCTGAACAAGACGATGCCGCACTCGATTATCACCAGCGTCCCGTCCCTGGAAAGCTGGCCATAGTTGCGACCAAACCGCTGAGCACCCAGAACGATCTTTCACTGGCTTATTCTCCCGGTGTTGCCTCTGCCTGCGATGCTATTGTCAATGACCCGGCCAGAGCCGCCGATTACACCGTGCGCGCCAACCTGGTCGGTGTGATCACCAATGGCAGTGCGGTGCTTGGCCTCGGTAATATCGGGCCACTGGCATCCAAGCCGGTGATGGAAGGCAAGGCCGTGCTGTTCAAGCGTTTTTCCGGTATCGATGTTTTCGATATCGAAATCAATCAACCTGATGTGGCCAGGTTTATCGATGCTGTTGTCAGTCTGGAACCTACCTTCGGCGGCATCAATCTTGAAGACATCAAGGCGCCGGAATGTTTCGTTATCGAGCAGCAATTGCGTGAGCGTATGAATATTCCGGTGTTTCACGATGATCAGCATGGCACTGCGATCATCGTCGCTGCTGCCGTTCTGAACAGCCTCAAGCTGGTGGGAAAAAGAATCGAAGATGTGCGGCTGGTCACCAGCGGAGCAGGGGCTGCCGCATTAGCCTGCCTGAATCAGCTGGTGAGTGCCGGTCTGCGCAAGGACAATATAGTGGTTACCGACAGTACCGGGGTAGTCTACAAGGGTCGCGACAACAACATGGATCGGTGGAAATCCGCTTATGCGATTGAAACCCGTGCACGACATCTGGGCGAGGTTATCGCGGATGCGGATATTTTTCTGGGGCTTTCCAGGGCTGGCGTACTCAAGCCGGAGATGGTCAAAAGCATGGCGAGCAGGCCGTTGATTTTCGCGCTGGCCAATCCTGTTCCTGAAATCTTGCCGGAAGAAGTCAACCAGATACGCGATGATGCCATTATTTGCACCGGGCGTTCTGACTATCCGAACCAGGTCAATAATGTCCTTTGTTTCCCGTTTATTTTTCGCGGTGCCCTCGATGTTGGTGCGACCGCCATTAACGATGCAATGAAACTCGCCTGCGTCAAGGCACTGGCCGGGCTCGCCCGGGAAGAAACCTCGGATCACCTGGTGCATGCCTACGGCGTCAACGAGCTGCAGTTTGGTGCTGACTACGTGATACCAAAACCGTTCGATCCCAGGCTGGTGGTTGAACTGCCTTGTGCTGTAGCTCAGGCAGCAATGGATACTGGTGTTGCTACGCGTCCGCTGACGGATATGCGGGCATACCGGGAACAATTGACCGGCTTTATCTACCGTTCCGGCTTTTTTATGCGACCTGTATTCGATATTGCGCGTGCGGCCGGCAAGAAAATCGTCTACGCCGAAGGTGAGGCCATACGCGTGTTACAGGCTGCACAGC
>Ga0209536_100017934_pt1 | contig 10004 bp, 9 predicted proteins | sample DeeMarSeWOR28_12_FD_187461 | JGI IMG/M metagenome (GOLD analysis project Ga0209536, IMG submission 187461) | Marine sediment microbial communities from White Oak River estuary, North Carolina - WOR-2-8_12 (SPAdes) (version 2) | ecosystem: Environmental > Aquatic > Marine > Intertidal zone >...
AGGATTCACTGCCTCGCGCGCCTGGAAGAACACATCCGGATTCTGTGAACTCCCGCGCAGTACCGGATGCTCGGGCGACAAGGCACGTTGACGGTGCGCGCGTATATCCAACTCGTCTGCCAGCGCACGCAGCGTCTCATCGTTCACCGATTCAACCTTGTCGACTTCGTGTGAGGTCCGAAAGCCATCGAAAAAATGCACTAGGGGCAACCGCCCGGCCAAGCTGGAGGCATGAGCAATCGAGGCCAGATCGAGCACCTCCTGCACAGAGCCTGCGGCAAGCAAGCCGAAACCCGTCGGCCGCACCGCCATGACGTCACTATGGTCGCCAAATATCGACAAAGCGTGAGTGGCGATGGAGCGTGCCGCAACATGAAAGACCGCTGTGTTCAGCTCCCCGGCAATCTTGTACATGTTGGGAATCATGAGCAGAAGTCCCTGGGACGCGGTGAACGTCGTGCAGAGGGCTCCGGTCGTGAGGGCACCGTGAAGCGCGCCCGCGACCCCTCCTTCAGACTGCATCTGGCTGACTACAGGCACCGTTCCCCATATGTTTTCCTGCCCCTTGGCCGTCTTGGTGTCCGCCTCTGCGGCCATGGGAGACGAGGGGGTAATCGGATAAATGGTGACAACTTCATTTGTCGCATGCGCGACGTGGGTACATGCCTGGTTCCCGTCGATGGTTACCATTTTTCGTGCCATAACTGCCTCTCCTTGCTGCTGGTATTTGAGTTGGGTGGATTTATCTGGAAGGCCGCCCGGCCCGCCGATACACGTCAGCCTGAGCCCTGTCTGCATGCCCCGGTGATAAAGTCCGTCTCGCGAACTCCCAATGCCGGGCAACAGTCCTCAGGTAAGGACGCAAATGTTAACAATTGAGATTAAATTAGGTCAAGGCAAAACAGGCGCGTTTATCGGGGGTTATCCATGATTTCCCTCGAACGGAGACACGACCCCCTGCCAGCCTGTTACCCGAACGTGAACCGATGCCGCAGGCGCGCTCCGGGCAAGGAGTCAACCCGGTGTGCGGACAAGGCTCCAGTTTTAGAAAAGAATGACCGACGCCAGTCCCAGGAAGACGAAGTAACCGAGCATATCCATCGTTGCTGTCAGCAGTACACCCCCGGCCACGGGAGGATCGACCCCAAAACGTTTCAGAACAAGCGGGATAATGCTGCCCAGACCAGCGGCCGTTAGCAGGTTAACAGCCACGGCAAGGGCGATCACCAGCCCTAGGAGCCAGTTATCGAACCAGACAAAGACGACTGCTCCCACGAGAGTGGCAAACATGAGGCCGTTGGTCAACCCGACCAGAAGTTCCTTTCTGAACAGGTCCCCCCGGTTTCCTGGTGATATCTGGCCTGTGGCCAGACCCCGGATAACAACCGTCAATGCCTGATTCCCAACGTTCCCCGCGAGACTGGCCACCACAGGAAGCAGCACGGCCAGGGCCACGAGCTTCTCGATGCGCGCCTCAAAAAGTCCGATGACCCATGATGCGATAAATGCGGCCACGAGGTTGAACACAAGCCAGAGGCTCCGGTTTCGGGAGGTTTGGGCCACGGGACCAAAAAGGTCCTCATCTTCCGAAAGTCCGGCCATGTTCATCATCTGCTGCTCCCCTTCATCCCGGATGATATCCACCACGTCGTCAATCGTGATCCGCCCAAGGAGTTTTCCTTTCGCATCCACGACAGCGGCGGAAATGAGGTCGTACCTTTCGAAGAGGCGGGCCACCTCATCCTGGGGCGTACTGACAAGAATGGTTCGAGGCGTATTGGACATGATGCTCTCTACGGTTGCGTTCTCGGAACTGGACACAAGATAAGAGAGGCGGAGGCTGCCCTTCAGGATCCCCTCTTCGTCCACGACAAAGAGTTTATCGGTCCGGTCCGGAAGCCCCCGGCGCCGGGCATATCGGAGCACCGTGGCCACGGTGAGGTGCGGGCGGAGCGTCACCGTGACCGGCTCCATGAGCCCACCGGCCGTCTCCTCCTCGTAGGACAGGGCCTCTTCCAGCCGGGCCCGGTCCTGCGCATCCATGGTGTCGAGGAGGTCCCGGGCGACCCTGTCCGGCAGCTCGCCCACGAAGTCGGCCAGGTCGTCCATGTCCATGGACTCCACAGCCTGGCGGAGCTCTTCGGGTTCGAGTTCCTCGACCAGGGAAGGCCGGACCCCGTCACTGACTTCAGCGAGGATGGCACCGTGCATCTCGGCAGGCACCAGGTCAAACACAATGGACCGGTCGTCGGCCGGGAGGCTTTCAAGAATGAGCGCGATATCCGCCTCATGAAGCTGTTTCAGTTTTTCTGAAACCGCTTCATGCTTCTTCTGGTCCAGCGCGCCGAGGATCTCAACCAGAATCTCGCTCAGGAACTCCTGCTGGATGGTCTCTTTCATACCGAAGGAACGCCCTTCTACCGTAAAACTATTATTTTGTCCGAATACCGGGCACAGGCCCCGTTCATTCTAAGTAAGTACCCCCGGGGAGTCAAACCAGGAGACCGGATGAACAGTCACCGGAATGCGGTGCGACCGGAGAAGGGGTTCCGGTCGGGGAGAGCCGGTGAAAAGCGGCCGGAAGAGCGTCAGGAAAAAGAGTGGGAACTCTTCATGAGCAGGCTTACGCCAAGGTAAAGAAACATCATGATCGCAAACCCCGCGATTCCCATCCAGGCCACGGGTCGGCCGAACCAGCCCCTGACCAGCCGGCCATGAAGGTAAAGGCTGTAATAGAGCCAGAGGATGGTTGTCCAGAGCTCCTTCGGCGTCCAGAGCCAGTAGGTGCCCCAGGCAAACTGGGCCCAGATGCCACCAAAGACCATGGACAGTGAGAACAGACTGTACCCGGTCAGGATAGTGCTGTATTGCAGCCGCTCCAGCGTGGGCTCTCCGTCTTTCAAATACAGAAGACCGAGTCCCATGCCCAACGTGAAGAGCGCGTAACTGATAAAGGAGAGGGCCACGTGCAGTTCAAACCAGTAGGTGTTCAGGACGGGTGGGAGCGGCGTGTCCACCCGCTTGGAGAACATGGATACCACGAGCAGCAGCAGAACAACCGGAAACACCCTGCGACACAGGCCCGAAAGCTTCTGTTTCCATTCAACGAGAACCGCAAATCCGGCAGTGGAGAAGGCGTAGAAAAGCACGGTATCGTGAACGCCCACCAGAGGCAGGCGGCCGAGGGAAAATCCCCGGTAGAAGATATAACCGGCGTGAAGCAGGAGGCCGAGTCCCCGGAAAAGCCTGCCGGCACGGGAGGCATCCGCGTAGAGGGAAAGCGCGTACAAAAAAAGAACCGCCAGGAGAACCGCCTGGTTCACCGGCTATTCGCCTCCACGAATGGTGGCGTACGGTTCAAGACGACTCGAACGAAGCGCCGGGTACAAAGCGGCCGCGAAACCCGTGGCGATGGAGATCAGCAGTGCGGAGCCCAGCAGAAGGCCGAGATCAGCAGCCTGGGGCCATATATAGATCAGGTTGAGGCTCGAAAACACATTCTCGATGAAGGCCAGGACGATGGCCACGCCCAGCTCAAGCCCCAGAACGCCACCCAGCCCGGAAAGCGCCAGCACCTCAAGAAGGAACAGTACGGCCACCTGCCGACGCCGGGCACCCATGGCACGGAGCAGCCCGACCTCCCGCTGTCGTTCGTTTACGGACATGGAGTAGACCCCCGCGATCATCCCGGCGCACATGAACCAGAGAACCGCCACCGGAAGCAGAAACGCGGAAAGGATGGCGGCGATATGCTCCTTGGCCGAACGGGTGGACGCCTTTACGGCAACCACGTCCACGCCGGGCAGGGCCGCCCGTATGCGGTCAGCGACCTCGTTTATGGCCAGACCCTCCCCAACCTTCACGAAGATGGACGAAATCTCATCCGGATGGGGCAGACGAATGTCCCCGCCTACGTCTTCGGGATGAAACAGGTGGGTGAAGGACTCGTCCCGAAGGGTTTCCAGATCCTCATCCGTAATCGTCAGTTCGATCTTGCCGATGCCCCCGATCAGTTCGTGAATATCGTCAATTGGAATAAAGCCGGAATTGTCGAAATACCCAAGACCGGTCTTTTCCAGGTTCCCGCTCACCTGCAGCTTCCGGTTGTACATGGTCACTTCCTGCCCGGGATAGTACTTGACCCCCTTCCCGACCACCAGTTCCATGCGGGACTGCTTCTCCGCGAGCACGTACTCGATCCAGGGCGCCACCGTGAAATCCGTCTCCGGGTTGTAGCCCACGACCAGAATTTCTTCCATGGAACAGCAAACCGTGTAGGAAAGAGGGCGAATATAGATCTGGGGAGATACACGTTCCACGCCCTCGACACCCGCCACCTCCTCAACATGGGACGCGGGCATGTAAAAAAGTGTGGGCTCACCGCTCAGAAGAACGGCGTTGGCCGATTGCTCATGCCCTTCCGGAACCACCATCAAATCAGCCCCGAGACGTCCGGCACCGACTTCCAGCGTGTTCTCCACAGTCCGCATGAGCAACGTGTACGCGAAGATAGCCCCCACGGCCATGCTGACTGCCATAACCAGCGAAGCAGTCCTGAACCGGCGCTGCCTGAGATTCCTGACCGCAAGGCTGAACAGGGTCAGATGGGTCTGGGAAACCCGCCTGGGGGGCCACATGAACAGAAGGGAGACCAGGAAAATGACGAGACCGCAGACCCCCAGGAAAGGTCGAAGCCCCTCGTGGGCCTGAAGCGCGGAGCGTTCTGCCAGAAGCAGGATGGCGTGATCAGCCCCCAGGTAGCCGGTCAGGGGTTCCAGCCGGTAGGCCTGCACAAGAACGAGCACCCCAATGAGGGCGGTATAGCCGAAAGCCTTTCGGGTTTTCAGGCCAAAAAGTATGCCGGGAACAAGAAGGAAGGCCAGATACGGTTCCGGGTGATAGGTCCAGCGGCAGGTCAGGGTAAGCTGCGCGCCGTGGGCACCTTCCAGAAACCCGAGTTTCAGGAAATAGTGCGGCCCTATCGCCAGCACGAAAGCGACCAGGGACAGCAGGAAAGCGGGCATCAGTTCTCGCTGAGAATACCGTTGGTCATGCGGACTTGCCGTTTTGTCCGTCCCGCCAGTTCCCGGCTGTGCGTCACCAGGACAAAGGTCAGACCCTTTTCCTCGTTGAACCGCTTGAACAAATCGAAGATCTCCCCTTCCGTATCCTCGTCCAGGTCGCCCGTGGGTTCGTCCGCAAGAAGCACTTCGGGCTCATTGATAAACGCCCGGGCGATGGCCACCCGCCGCTGTTGGCCCCCCGAAAGTTCCGAAGGGTAACTGTTCAGCTTGTCGGACAATCCCACGAGCCCCAGAAGTTCCCGGGCCCGCTCTTCCGTGTTTCCAGACCAGTTTCCGAAAGCGCTGGGCAGCATCACGTTTTCAAGGGATGTCAGTGTGGGTATGAGGCTGGCAAACTGGTAGATAAAGTTAATCTTCCGGTTCCGGAAGCCGGAAAGCTCGTTGTCGTCGATACGCCAGAGGTCCACCCCGTCGATAACCACGGTGCCTGAGTCAGGTCGGGTTAGCCCGCCCATAAGACTGAGCAGCGTGGTCTTCCCGCTTCCCGAATGGCCGACAATGGACAGAAATTCCCCTTTTTCGATATGGAGGTTTGCGCTATTCACCGCATGAACCGACTGCCCTCCGGCCTGGTAGGTCTTCGAAATATTCCTGACTTCAATCATGCTCGTCTTCTCCTCCGTAACACAGACTATTCACCTTTTCGGATGGCCGCATAGGGCTCCATCCGGCTGCTCCGGAAAGCGGGATACAGGGCCGCCACAATGCCTGTCAGAAATGCCAGAAAAAGGCAGAGGAGGATGATGCCTGCAAACTGTCCGGCTTCAGGCCAGAGGTAAGGCACGTTCAGTGACGTCCGGATCACGTTCCTTAACGCATACAGAGACCCTCCGCCCGCCGCAATGCCTATCATCCCGCCCAGAATCGAAAGCGTGGACGCCTCGTACATGATCAGACGGAATACGGCCCCCCTCCGGGCACCCATGGCCCGCAGCAACCCCACTTCCCTCTGACGCTCGTTCACAATCATCGAGAAGATGACTCCGATCATGAGAAGCGCCATGACCCAGAGAATGACGCTCACCACGAGGATACTCCGGAGCAGAACGAAAAGCTGCTTCCGTACCGACGAAATGACCTGCTCAGAGACCACGGCCTTTACGCCGTCAATGTCATGTTCGATGTAGATGGCCACCTGCTCCGGGGAAAACTTGGGGTCGATCTGGACCAGGATCGTCGAGATCTGCTCCTCGGTCACCGCAAGCGTGGTCTGGGCCTTGCTGGACGATTCCCGGGCCATGCGCATGGCCGTATCCAGGGGAAGAAAAACGGAGTTGTCCAGAAACTTCATCCCGGTCATCTCGAGGTATCCCGCGATGGTGAACTCCTGGCCGTAGAAGGTCATGGCCCCGCCGACATCGTAGGACACCTCCCGTCCAATCAGAATCTCGGTAGGCCCCAAAGGCCGGTCCAGTTTCTGCTTGACCCATGGTGCGATGGTGAAGTCCACGTCCGGGTCGAAACCAATCAGCCGGGCCTCCGCCACATCACAGCAGGCATAGTTCGCGGATTCCAGAAACAGCTGCGGCGCAGCCACCTTCACGCCCTTCACATTTCGGACCCGCCGGAGAAAATCACGGTCCATGAAAAAGGTCGTCGGTTCACCCGCAAGCAGAGCCGCCCGGGCCTTCTGTTCGTATTCCGTCGGAACCACCATGAGATCCGCTCCAAGCCTTGCGGTACCGCGTTTCAGGCTGAGTTCCACCGATTCCATGACTGTCGTCACGGAAAAGAGAGTTCCCGCCACCACCGCCACGCTGAGGGCAATGGCAATGCTCCTGAAATACTTTCTCCGGAGATTCTTCTCCGCGATGCCAAAAAGAGATATGCTCAAAACGCCTCCTGAAACAACTTCGTCATCTGCAGTGTGGATTATCGAGACCCGCTGCCCGTGAACAGGGTGCGGGAACGACGACGCGTCTAGCATGTAAGTTTACATCGAAGTCCGGCCATTACTGCAACCCGGACGGCTGTCTGTATCAAATCACCTGCATCTTTGGCCAAAAAAAAGCCGGGCTGCGAGCAGCCCGGCCCTACTCCCGCGGTCGCAGGAATCTTTAGCAGCCCTGGGCCGCCTTGCGCGGTGGCTTCAGCTTCACCTTGTCCGCGATATTCTTGCCATCTTCAACATGATAGGTCACCTTGGCCCGCATACCCTTCTTGGCCTTGGACATATCATCGGCCTCCAGAACGACAGTAATCTCGTCGTCAATGGTGATGGTGCTTGCATCCATATCCACTGCCGTCACCTTGCCCTTTGCGTCCTTCAAGTCCGGGCTGGCCATGGCCACCCCTGCAATACTGAGCGCGAACACCATCGCAATCATCAATGCCAGAACTTTCTTCATTTCTTCCTCCTTCTTGCCGGCGGTTACCGCCGAATTTTATGAAGATTTCCCATCTTCACATTCACAGCCCCAATGAGCCGTTTCGCTTCCTTTTCTTACCCACTCCCAGTTTATGTTCCTCTTCCTGAACCGAAGCTGAATAGCGGGTTCAGATATCCTTCATGGGCTTGATGAACAGGAAATAGACCATGGTCCAGTTCCCGAGAATAATGAACATGGTCGCCACGACGCTTGCCATGGCCAGGGTCGAGAACCCGGTCAGGCTGTGCCCCACGTTGCAACCCCCGCCGAGCACGGCCCCAAAGCCCATGACCAACCCGCCCAGGAAGACCTTCACCATGGTCTGCGCATCCGGCACCACCCACTTGAACTCCTTGAGCGCCCGTGCGCTGAGAAAAGCACCAATAGGGGTTCCAAGCACCAGGAAGGCGCTCCACGTAGGTGGCCAGCCGCGCTGGGCATAGCCCGGAAGAACGACATCCAAATCGTCCAGTGCTTCCATGACTTCCTCGTTCTGGAAAAGCTCCGGGTCAAGCAGATTGGAGTTCATAATCCAGCGGAACAGTTCAGCCGTGGGGCCCGTGTAGGAAACGCCGCGGGCACCAATGGGCTGGCCAAACTTCTCAGAGACCCACCAGGCCAGCACAATGACCAGCCCGATAAGAATCCCGGTCACGTGCGGGGCAAAGCCCTTCTTGGGACGGGCGAACTTCTCCTTGAGCAGCCACGGCAGGGACACGGCGATCATGATGGCAATCACGACCCATTTGAACGGGATACCAAACAGGGACTCGATACCGAAGAGGTTGTAGAGCGTCAGCGGCTCCCAGATGTCCCAGCCCGTGGCAAGGCCGCCCTCTTCGCCAATCCCAACGGTGAAACTTCTGAGCTTTCTCACAAGAGGGCTGAGAATCCCGGTCTGCGAGGCCATGATGGAGACCGCAAATCCGAGAACCGTGAGGAAAGCCGAGACCATGCCCTCACCCACACGGAACCAGATCCCGCTGCCGCATCCGCCCGCGATCACGATGCCCAGGCCGAAGATGTATCCTCCGAGAATGTTGGCGATGGGCGCAAAGCTCTGACGGCGCAACATCTCGATCTGCCCGATGTCTTCAAGCAGATTGGCCCCCACCGTCGCGACGAGAAGCGCGATGAGCGAGGCTTTCATAAAGGTGTAATCCTGAATAAAGATAGTGTCCCGGAATGCCGAATTCATACAGAAACGGCCCCGCTGAAGCACCACGCCGGCCAGAATGCCGACGGCCAGCCCTGACACAACAGTCATGAACATGTGTAACCCCCCCTTTTATTGGTTAATGTGTGGTACGGTGTTGCGTCGTTACCAGGCCATCACACGGTCACACTGCTCGATGGCCTGGATAACCTGGTCATAATCAACACCCTCCAGGTCAAGGCGAATCACCTGGACCTGGTGTACCCTTTCCTGCTCCCTGATGATCGCCTGTATCGTGGCAGAAGGTTCCTCCGTGATCAGATGCAGAACCCTCATACCTAGAACGTGAGAACCACGTCCTGCTCCAACAGGCGACCTGCGATCTCTTCCGGTGTCGCCGGAGTGAATTCACTCGGGGGCAACACGTTCGTAAAGAGGGAGATACCGACCTCCCGAACCATATCCATGTTTACCGTAACGTCAGCGGCACTGCTGAGCGGCCGGTCCAGAAGAAAGACCGTGACCTCGTCACCCAGTACGCTGATCCCGCCGCTGACCCGCAGCCCCTCGGCCTGGTTTTTCTGAATGACAATCCCCACGCGTTTGCCCATAGCCGGCTAGACCGTAATCACCTTGTCCGACATCTGGATCAGTTTGGCGTTATTGTACTGGCTTCCCGACTGTATCCCTTCAGGGAAGGCCTCTTTGGGCAGATTCCTGAGCCTGGCGCTCTGGAGGCAATAGGTCACTTCGACGCCCATATCCCGGTTCAGGGATGTGATCTCACCGTGTGCAGCGAGCCAGACGCCTTCATCGGTCACGAAGGTCCGCACCTCATGCCCCCGTTCCCTGGCTGCCCGGACGAGTCCGACCACGTGTTCGGGATGTCGGTCTGAGGTGACGATAATACCTAGAACCATAAACGATTCGGGATATTCCCCATCAAGGATGGACCATGGCACAGGTGCCGCAGTCGGTAATCTTTACCACAGCAAAAAAAATGAAGTCAAACGAATCAAAGCCCCTGAATCGACTGTGAAAAAATGCGTTTTTGCCCCGCTACCTGTGCAGGCAAAAAGAGGAGACGTTGCCCCTTTTCAGGTTCGCATCTCCTCGATGAACGTAACGTTGCGACAGAATTGAAGATTGGACTCAAGCACGCATCAAAGCATGTTGATACGGAGTGCCCGGCGCTTTCGGGTTGCCTATTTAATTTGCTTATCAGTTGACAAGCGATATTTATTATCCGGAAGACGGGCTATGCGCAGCGCGTGAACTCGCAGCTCCGGCAGACTGCGCATCCCTCGAAGTCTGACACCCCGCCAAGCCCTCGCCGTCCGGATCCCCGGGATTGCCGCCGGGGCCATTGCCATCCTGCACGAAGACCGAGGTGTC
>Ga0209536_100017935_pt1 | contig 10003 bp, 4 predicted proteins | sample DeeMarSeWOR28_12_FD_187461 | JGI IMG/M metagenome (GOLD analysis project Ga0209536, IMG submission 187461) | Marine sediment microbial communities from White Oak River estuary, North Carolina - WOR-2-8_12 (SPAdes) (version 2) | ecosystem: Environmental > Aquatic > Marine > Intertidal zone >...
GCTCGTCATGATGTAGGTGATGATGCCCATGACTGCCGTGATGACCACAAGCATGGTCAGCAGGATCTTGAAACGCATCGGAAAACGGAATGGCATGCCCATCGCTTTTTCCTTCTCTCCTAGAATATGCGGTTGTTGCGCATGCTTCGGAAGGCCACGTTGCCCGCCGAATCCACGGCTTCGACGACGATGACGTTGATTCCCCGTGCCAACTTCACGTCGCACTCGAATTCACCCGCTTCGTTAAGCGGGACCTTGTTCCCGGACACAAAGACGGACGCCCCAGGCTCCGTCACGCCCTTGAGGCGACACTTCCCTCTGCTCTCCCCTTCGCTCGCGGTTTCCAGGCGGAGGTCAGGCGGCACGAGGTCCTTCACGATCCTGAATTTCGCGGCCTTGCTTGCCGCCCCTTCGGCCCATTTATTCTTTCCGCTTACCTTCCAGTAGTAGACCCCCGCTTTCAGGTTCCCGTGAACAAAAGAGAGATGGGAGACCCCCCTCTTGATCAGGACGTCACGGAATTCCGGATCCCGGGCCACGACGACCCGGTAGCCGTCCGCCTTCTCCGAGGCGTTCCATGCCAGGGATACCTTCGGGGGGAGAGACCTGTAATAGAAAACCGCGTCCTCTGCCGGGGAGGAAAGGACCGGGGAGACGGGCAGCACCTCGGGCGGGGAGGGCGTGCCGGATTCGGACACCGTGGTGGATCTGTTCGTATCCACGCGGACCGTTACCCCCTTGGCCGCGACCTCCGCTGTGCCCTTGAACATGGCAAGCGTCGTCGACTTGTCCGGGTTCACCGTGACCTGGAACTCGGCGGGACCCTTTTTGTCCCCTCCGGACACGATGCGGGCCCTGGCGCCGGACTTGCCCAGTTCGATGTCGAACGTTTTCTCCTCCGCCCCCGCGAGGACTCCATGGAATTCCCCGTCTATCACGAGCAGGGAGGACCGTTTCGCGAGGCGGACCGGGTCCTGTTCGAGTTTCCGGATGATGATGAGGGAGTTTTCGCTCATTTCGAGCCAATCTTTAGGGGAAAACCGGATCGAGGCGCTGGACCGGCCTGCGGTCTGGACCGCGTCGCGGGGAACCAGCCGCAAGCCCGCCTGTGCTTGCTGCCAGGAGATCGCCCCCGCACCCTTGCTCTTCACCACGTTGCGGGTCTCCGCAAGGACGGCGACGGTCGGGCGCATTCCATCGGAGGCATCCTCTCCGGGGGGTACCGGATACCACGGTAACGAGCCCGGGGCCCGACGGGCAAGAGAAAGGTCTTTCCCCTGCATGAGGTCCCGCAACCCTATCCCCGACGGGAGGAAGATTCCCAGGATCCCGAGAACGCCCAGGTAGAAGAGCAGGACCAGGAAGAGCACCACGGCGTATTCCGTGATCAACTCTCTCACAGACCTCAAGCGTTTGTTGTACTCTGAGGTTAATTCCGTCTTTTTCATTTGGAATTCTCCCGTTTTACCAGTGGGCTGGAAAGATCCGCCTTTCTTTCGGCGGAAACCCGATCCGCACCTTCCTTGCGGGCATGCAGGGATTCCCGTTCCATGGACACCGACACTTTCACGTGGGCGATGCGCGTGCCGCCCTCCGGATTCCGGACGAACAGTCCGATGACGTTTTCCCCGTCCCGAAGATCAAGGAGTGCCGCAAACGACCCGTCGGGGCCGACCTCGATCGGTTTCCCGTGGAGTTCGACGGTGTTTCCCGGTTCCGTGCGCCCCGCAAGCCTGTACGACATCACCTTCTCGTCTTCTTTCCACTCTCCGCCCGCGGGAAGCGGACGGACCGAATAGATTTCCCCGCTCGATCCGCAGGCAAACCGGTCGACTCCCGAAGGCTCAAGGACCGTAAGGGTTGGCAACGGGACGCTGGTGCGAACCGAACGGCCCTCTGCGGACCGCATTTCGACATCGATCTTTTCCATCCCGGCCCCCATTTTCGTCATGAAGCGGCCCGACGAATCCAGTTCGACGGCCGACCGGTTGATCATGACGGAAGGAACGGCGCGGTACTGGTCGAGCACATAGGCTTTCGTGGTTTCCTGGAACTCTCCCTTCACCTCCACGCGCCTGTTTAGCTCGCGCCCCTCGGGGGTCTCGTTGCTGGCGATCGGGGTGCTCTTTCCGTACCACTTCACGAGGAAACGGCTCAGCGGCAGGCGCTCCTTCTCGACGAGGTAGGCGACCGCCGCTTCGGCGCGCTGCCTGGACAATGCAAGGTTGTACGCAACCGTTCCGACGTTGTCCGTGTGGCCTTCGATCACGACCTTCTCCTCCGGGTATTTCCGAAGCGTCTCGGCAACCTGCCTCAGGGCCTCTCTTGCCCGGTCACTGAGGACCGCCGAGTTGAACTCGAACGCGCTGCCGGTGAGGCTTAAGGAAATCGCGGAGGTCCTGTTTACGCCGAAGATACGCCTGGCGCTTAAGGAACTGCTGCCGTCCGCGTACGCCACCATCAACTGGTACTGGTAGAGTTCCCCACCGCCCACCAGCCGGTCGTCTTCCGTCCGACCGTCCCACAGAATTTCGACGGGGGGATTCCCTTCCCCGGTGAGGGTGCGGACCACCTGCCCTTGCGCGTCCATGATGGCGAGCTTCCATTCTTTCGGGTCGCCCGCGGGGGCGACTTCGACCAGGAAGCGCGCCGGTTCGTCAAGGCGGTCTCCCGTGATCTCCAGGACGTCGTCAAGCGCCTCGTTCGTGACCGTTACGTCGCTCGTCGGAAGCGGCACCTCCACCCCGTTGATCAGGAGGGTAAGCATCTCGACGCTTCCCCGGATTTCGACGGGAGTCTCGATGTTCTCGCTGTGGAGAACAACGTTGTCCGCAGGCGCCGGGGGCGGGGGCACGACGGGGAAGGTCGCTGTCGCCTTCGGTTCAACCGGCTTGCCGTGAAGTCTCAGCATCTCTTCGTCCAACTTGACTTTGAGTTCGACGAAGGGTCCGTGGGACTGGTAATCCGAGCCGGAGAGGTCGGCGTCATTCATCCGGGAGAGGTTGTACCCTACCCCCGCGACCAGGTTCCGGTAGACCCGGTAGCCCGTTTTCACCACGGCCCCCACCGAGTGCATTCCGGTGTCGTACTGGTTCATGATCTTCCCCTGGACTCCGACATCCCAGCGGTCCGTCAGGTCGTAGGTGGTCCCGGCGAGGATGAGGTCGGTGTACGAGGTGAAGTCGTTGCCTCCCAGGGATTCCCAGGCATACTTCCCGGCGTATTTGCCGCGAAGAGTCCACTTCCGGGAGACCCGGTAGGAAGCTTCCGTCGAAGAGATCAGGTTCTTCCTCTCGTCTTCGGTCACGGGACCGCTCGTCTGCTCGAGCTTGAAGCGGAGACTGCTCAGGAGGTAGATCGAGGGCGTCCCCAGCGGCCGGTACGCGATCCCAACCAATCCGTCGTAGAGGGAGCTGTCGCCCTGGTCCCTGTCGCTGTGCCACAGGCTCACCTTGGGAAGTAGAGAAAGCCCGTCGGCCACCTTGATCGCCGCACCGAGGCCGACGAGGTTCGTGGTCTCCAGATCCCCCAGCCGCAGTTCGTAGCGTCCCGTGGCCCTTACGTTCTCGCTCCGCAGGTACTCGGCGGAAACCGCAAGTGCCGTCCCTTCCGCGTTGTCGGGGTTCCCGTCGAGGAACTGGATCCGCTCGACCGCCGTGTTGAGGGTGATGCCTTCGGTCGGTGCCCACTTGTTGTTCAACCCGACGACGGCCTGCGCCCGCTCTCCGGAGATCGTGTTTTCGATCTGGTAGCGCGACGAGAGGGTTGTATTCTCCGTGACCCTGCTTTCCAGGCCGAGTTCCGTCGCGTTCCTCTTGTCGTCCCCATGCTGGAGTTCGTGGGAGAGGCGGGCCCGGACATTCTCCGAAAGCTGGTAGGTGAGCTCTCCGGCCGTTTTCGTCGGGTAGTTCCGGACGTTGTCGTCGGTAAGAACCTGGTCGTGCCTCAGGGCGCCGCCGAGTTTTTTCGTGATGTTCCCGCTCACTCCGGCGTAGGCGAGCTGGGAGGTGATGTCGTCCTGCCCCGGGGCGGACCGGTCCTCGGCCAGGAAGCTGTAGCCGGCCTCCAGCCTCGCCCGGGAGAGGTCCTGCTTCACACCGAGGGTGTTGACGAACTGCTTCGCCTGGAGGACCTGGTTTTCCTGGACGAAGCTCTCCGCGGTGACGGTCGTCTTCTCCAGGGGCTGGTAGGTCGCGGCAGCGCCGTATTTCGTGGTTCCCGACTCGCTTCCCGTCATCGAGAGATTCTGGAAGGTCTCCTCGACATCCCGGTAATAGGCGCCGAACTTGAGCTTCCTGCTCACGTCCGAGTCGAGCTCCACCTTCCAGGCGCTCCCCGTCCCCAATGCCAGGGTGTCGCTCGTGGCATATTCCCCTTTGAGCCGGAACCGTTCGGACAGCGCGAGCGTGGCGTCCGCTCCGTACAGGGTGTCGTCTCCGATCCCGTGTTCCTCGACGACGGCGGTCGCGCCGACCTCCAGTTTTTCCCAAACCCGGAGACCCGCCCTGCCCCCGTAGGTGTACTGGTCTTCGCCCGCGCCACTGGCCTCGTAGAGGACAACGATGGTGACCGGGTTGAACCCGCCGTCCAGGGAGGGAACCGGCTGCTTGAACAGGAGAGTCCCGCCGGTGTAATCGATGTCGTAATCGGTATAGGGGACCTTCTCGACGGAGGAGAGGATCCGCTCGGGGTGGTACCGGTCCCGGACCTCGATGCGGACCTTTTCGCTATTTGCGATGATCGGGGTCTTGCTCAGGAAGTAGTACCCCGAGGTGCCGTTCCCCGGGATCTCGTCCTTTACCTGCACCTGGTCCGTCTCGGCCGCGAAGCCCCGGAACGTGAACCGCCCCGTGTCGATGTCGGCCTTGAGCCCGTTGAAGGTTCTGTCGTACCGGGAGAACTCGTTATCGGACAGGCCGGTGTGGTAGTCGCCGAACATGACCGAGCTTCGCCCCCGTTCGACCTTCAGGTACAGTTTCTTCTGCGATTCGGCGTCGTAGCCGATCATGCTGGAGTCCCCGTATATGGGGTAGAACCGCTCGGGGGCGGACCGCTGGAACAGGCCCTCCTCTTCCGGCTTGCCGGTGTCGTACGCGCCCGTGAGGAGGTACTGGTCGAAGATCTTCCCCTTCGCGAAGACCGCAAGCCTCTCCTCGTGGAAGAGGCCGTCCTCGTATCTGTCATCGTCTTCGATCTTCGCCGTATCCCCGCTCACGCTGTTCGCCCCGACCGTAACCGCCCCGATCCCCGCCACGACCCAGTCCCGAAGGTCCGGCGTGAAAAACACCTCCCCTGCGGCTTCCATTTCGTTGCCCACGAGAACCCGGATCCTTCCTTCTCCCGTCTCGAACGTGGAGCGCAGGGAAAAGCTCGCCCGGCCGCTCTCGAGCGTGATCTGGTGGCCCGCGGACGACGAGTCGAGGTCCTTCTCGACGATCGTGCCTCGGGTGGCGACGACCGTGATGACCGCTTTTTCCATCGACGGCCGGTTCCACTCGTCGAGAAGGCTGACCGTGAAGGGAATCGTGGATTTCCCGTCCGCGACGGCGGTGGCCTTCGCGGGGTCAAGAACAATCTTTACCGGCGGGCCGGGAGCGGTCACCGAGATCTCTTTTGCCACACCCACTTCACCGGGAACGATCGATTCGAGGACAATCCTGTTGGCCCCGGGGGAAAGCTTCACGCCGACGTACTCGTAGACGAAGAGCTTTCTTGCCGACTCGTGGATCTTCTTTCCGATCCGCTTTTGCGGGACCACGGCACCGTTGACCTTGAGGAAGTGGTGTGCCCCCTCGGGGACCCGCACGGCGACATGGGTCCACGGTTTGGCAAGGGTGACCCCGTTCCCGGGCGAAAGGATCTCCGGCGTCGGATCCATATGCTGGACCTGCACTTCCAGAGGAGGAGGAGCAGCAGCAGGTTTCGTCGTGCCGAACGTGTACACCCGCTCGGCCTTCTTCTCCTTGCTTTCGGCGGGAGGAGGTTCCTCCCCGTTCACCGGAACGAGTCCGAAATCCCCCCTTGCGGGGCCACCGAAGGGGACGGAGATGAAACGGGAGCCCCCGTCGCCCGCAAAGGTGTTGTTCAAAGGCACCGGAACGGTTCCCGGAGGGAGGCTGTTCCGGTCGAGTTTCAGGACATGCTCTCCCGCCCGGACGTTGTAGATGGAAAACTTCCCTTCCGGGTCGGTGATCACAAAGGTCCCGTCTTCGAGATAAAGCCGGATGTTTTCCACACCGGGCTCGTCCTCGCCGGGCATCCTGTCCCCGTTACGGTCGAAAAATACGCGCCCCAGGATGATCGCCTTGCTGTTCAGGGCCCCTTCCTCCACCTTGACGCGGACCCTTGCCGGACCTGCATGGAGGAAGTTCCCTCCGGGGCTGGTACCGATGGCGCGCGCGGTGTTCGTCCCGTCCCCGAGCATTGCGTCGATGGACACGATGGCCCGGTAGCCGAGGATCCGGCTCTCTCCGGGGGCAAGCGCCCCGATCGGCCATTGCGGCCGGGTTCCGCCGGTCGGGTCCGTAATGTCCGTCCCGCCGAGCGTGCTGGTTCCCTTCACGTACCGGAACCCCTGCGGGAGGTCGTCCGAAACGATCACGTTGTCTGCCGCAAGGCTTGTGCTTGTGTTCTCCACCCGGACGGCGTAGGTGACGTAATCGCCGATCTCCGCCACATCCCGGTCGGCGGTTTTCGTGATGCGCAGCGGCTGCGCCACCACCACGTTGGAGACGATGTTGGAAATCTGGGGAGCGGGCGACTGGTCGCTCACGATGGAGATCTGGTTGTTCACCGTGGAATCCGACAATGCACTCGCGGCGATGATGGCCCGAAAAACCACCTGTCCTGCGTATCCCGCAGGCACCGTCGGAATTGTCCAGGTGAGGGTCCTTGTCGCGTTATCGTAGGCGATCACGGTCCCCGAGATTCCCGCCGGGGACGTCGCGCTCCCGTCGATGTAGACCAGGTTCGCGTCCAGTACGTCGGAGATCACCACGTTGGTGGCGGGTACGCCACCCGAGTTGCCGAATCTGTTCGTGTATGTGACGGTTACCCCGGGAGACACCTGACCGGTGGGGTCAACACTCTTCTCCAGGGGGTCCCAGAAGTTGGGAATCGTGGCAAGGTCGGTCACACTTCCCTGGACCGTCGGCGTGGTGACCGAGGTGGCCAGGATGGTCGTGTTGTCGACCTGCCCGGTGGAAATGCCCATGGGAACCGTGATCCGAACCACGATGTCGGTGGTGCCCCCGGGCGGAATCGGTCCCACGTCAGGAATCCCGTTGCCGTTGCTGTCCGCACACGGCGTCGTGCCGTCGGATTCGAGGATCTGGAGGGGAAGTCCGAGCGAACTTGTCCCCTCCAGATCGAACGTGTCGGTCATATTTCCACCGTTGGTCACCGTGTGGGGGATGTCCACGGCCGTACCGGGGTAAGCAACCCCGGCCCACGGAGGATCGATGGAGACGGCGTTGAACCCGTCCACGGTGACATCCGTCTGGTTGGATTGCATTGTGGCTGTGCCCGGATTGGATCGGAATTCAAGGGTAGCGATGTTCGTGATGTGTGTTCCGAACGGCGTAGCGGCCCTTCCGATTCCCGGAAACAGGACGAGGAGGGCCCCTGCGAGCAGTCCGATCAGGACCGCAAGGACCCTCCGCCCTTGGCGTCGGCATGGGAACCTCCTGCCGTTCATGTCAAGTTCCGAAACATGTTTTTACTTCAAATAGTTACCCCTTACTACTTCACGAGTACGGTGAAGAGTACGTTGAAGGTCGTTCCGCCTCCCGCCTGGCTTCCGGTCATCGTCCAACGCACGCTGGTCACGCAGTAGTCGTACCCTGCAGGAGCCGTGCAGCCCTGATCGACGGGGGTGTAGCCGTACACGTATGGCCCGGGAGAAGGAGTGTTGGAAAATGCCGCTGTGGCGCCGGTGAGGCCGGAAGTAAGTGGATTAAACGTCGCCGATGCCATCTTGTAGCCGGTGTTCACGTCGAGCGGGTCGGAAAGGACCAGGTTCGACGCCTGCGAGGAGCCGCTGTTGGTCACCGTGATCCGGTACTCGAGCTCCTGGTTGGGGGCTGCAGTTGCGGTGTTGTCAAACGGTCCGGCGGTGGTAACGTTGCGGACGTTTTTCACGACGCCCAGCACCGGAGACTGGCATGTGGTTCTGACTACGTCCGAGGCGTCGTCTTCCGCGCCCCCGCCAGAACCCGTCACGGTCAACGTGGTGTCGGCGAATGCGCCGTCCGACGTTCCTGCAGGAATGGTCACCACGACGACGATGTACGCGTTGTCCCCCGCGTTGATCGTAATGGGCGAACTGACCGCGGGTTCCCCGCCCTGGTGAATGCCGTCCTGGTTGGAGTCCACGTACATGTTTGCCGTCCACGTCCCCGGCACGGACGCGGCCGCAAGCGCGTAGTTGTCAGTTGCATTTCCCGTGTTCTGGATCGTGTACCCGTAGGAAACGTTGTCGAGTGGAACCCCGGTCTGGTCCGCGGGGCTGTTAAGCAAGATCCCGTAGACGGAGATCACCGTGACCGTGGTCGTGTTGGAGAGCTGCGTGTAAGGGTTGTTGTTGGTGTCCGTCCAGGTTGCCGTCGCCTGGTTGGTGATGTTTGTCCCGGCCGGCGTAGCAGCCAGGGAAATACCCGGAACGGCAAGAGCAGCGGCAAGGACGACAGCCACCACCCAAAGGACCGCCCGGCTCCTTCCTTTTTCGGTTCCCATATCCCGTTTCTCCTTTCTCTTGCTCGTTTTGGCACGCATGGTGCGTCTTCCTCCTTTCTCCTTTCCGGTTTCGTTTCTGTCTCTGGTCTTCATGATTTTCTGTTCCTTTCCTGTCCGTTATCGGTCTACCGAACCATGACCTGGAAACTTACGCTGCCCGAGCCTTCCGGCGGCACGGGCTTTGTCAACTGCCACTGGATGTGGGAGTACATTTCGGGATTGGCAACATACTCGACCTCGGTACCGTCGGCCTGCCTGACCCGGTACGTAAGCATGGGGGGAGGACGGAAGGTCTTCCCGTCGAGGCTGAAGGAGATTGCGGCGCCTTCTCCTTTTGCACTGCCGCTGATGTAGGAGGTGTTCGCCGGGATGGGGTCGACGACCTTTGCTGCCCTTGCCTCCACCTTCCCTTTGTTCTCGTAGCGAATCGTGTACTTCAGAACATCACCCGGCCCTGTGCTCTTTACTTCCTGCCAATCGGTCTTCGGCTTGCCCTCCTCATCCATCACGATCACTTCCTTCTGGACGGAGAGCGTCAGCACCAGCTCCGGTTTTTCCCCGATCTGGGCAAGCGCAGCCGAGGCAGTAAAGGCAAGGACCACCAACCCCAGTAAAAACCGATTCCGCTTCATCTCCTTTTTCCTCCTCTCTGTTTTCCGGCGGTCCGGAATGGTTGCGGTTTTCTGCTCCTTCGGGCACACGACAAGAGTTGCCCGGTTCCTTCTGTTCTTTTCGGATAATCTGCTGATTTATTTAGAAGTTTTTCCATTATTATTGCGACCCAACCCTGGTTTCCTGGCCTCGAAAGAAGCAGTAAAATCGCGTCTGCCTGCGGCCGTATCTTCTTTCCATGGTGAAGGTTGCAATTAATAAGCCCAGTGGACAGACAAATGTAAACCGCTAATTTATAATCAGATTTTCGGAAGAAGAAGCCCGGAAGGAGACCCAGGGTAAAATAATTTAAGGGTGGGCTGGACGTAGGTGACGATATTTGTCAGGAGGGGTGGATCGGGATGACGCAACTACAAAGAAATGCAATTATTTTCGGGTCCGGATCGCCGCTGCGCTACTTCACCCTCACCACCAGCCCCACGCTGAAAGCCGTCCCGGTGGGCATGCCGCCCGTGGTCGTCCAGCGGACGTCGGTCACGCAGTCGTCGTACCCCGCAGGAGCGCCGCATCCCCCGCTTGCGGGTATGTACGTCCAGGTGGACCGGTTGTCGTTCGAATAGACCACGGTAAAGGTCAAGGTCGAGGTCCCCCCGTTGAA
>Ga0209536_100017936_pt1 | contig 10003 bp, 8 predicted proteins | sample DeeMarSeWOR28_12_FD_187461 | JGI IMG/M metagenome (GOLD analysis project Ga0209536, IMG submission 187461) | Marine sediment microbial communities from White Oak River estuary, North Carolina - WOR-2-8_12 (SPAdes) (version 2) | ecosystem: Environmental > Aquatic > Marine > Intertidal zone >...
GAAGCCGAGGAACGGGTCGCGGTTGTCCTGGTACCAGCTCTGCTCGACGAGGCCGCTCTGCAGCCGGTCGTTCTGGTAGCTGCCCCGCAGGTCGAGAGCCAGCTGCTGGTTGGCCGACTGGATCAGATTCTGGTACCAGCCCAGGGTGAAGATCTGCTCGGTGTTCGTGGTTCCAAAAAGATCCAGCCCGTTGAAGTTGTTCAACCCACCCTGGTCGCGACCGAAATTCTGGTTGCGGTTGCGCGTGTAGGAGAAGTTGATCCGCGAACCTCCTGGCAGCTGATAGTTCAGGTTGCCCGTCCAGAGGTCGGTCTGGAAGGATCCGAACGGCTGCACGCGACCGTTTTCGTACCGGATGTAGTTGGGCGCGGCGAGACTGACGTAGTCGTTGACGCCGGGAACCGTTCCCTCTCGCAGGGAGAGGAAGGTCGCCGGGTCACCGGCCACTAGACCGTTGACGTCGCAGAAGGTATTCCCGTCCGCGTCCGCCGTGGCAAGCACGTCGGCCCGCGAGCAGAAGTCGTCGCCGATCAGGTCGAGGCCCTGCTGCACCCAGCGGGTCGGCGCCTCTTCGGTGAAGTTCCTCGTCTGTCCCTGAAGGGTTCCGGCGAGGAAGAAGCTCAAATTCCCGAACAGCGGACCGCCGAAGGTCAGCTCGCCGCGGTTGAAGTTCGTCCGCCAGTCGTCCGGGGAGATCTGGTCGGTCTGGTACTCGAGCGATCCGCTGAAGGCGGTACCCCCGGTTCGGCTCACGTAACTGACGATCCCGGACTGGGCCTCGCCGAACTCCGCCGCAAACGCTCCGACGTTCACGTCGACCTGCTCGACCGCGTTGGTCGGGAGATCGACGTTCTGCGCGGTCCCGGTGCCGAACTGGCGCGTGATCACGCCGTCGATCATCACGGCTTCCTCGTTCGCGCGGCCGCCGCGGATCGTGACGCCATTCTCCGTATCGACCACGCCCGGCTGGAGCACGATAATGTCCGAAGCGTTGTCGATCGGCAGGACATCGACCGCCTGCCCCTGTACGATCGACTTCGTGGACATCTGGTCACGGGGCACGAGCGGGTTCCGCTCGCCTTCGACCGTGATCGCCTCCAGCTCGACGGCCGTCTGTTCGAGCTCGTAGTTGATGGTGGTCGTCTGACCGGCGAGAATGCGCTCCCCCTCGACCACGACGGCCCGGTATCCGATGAAACTGGCCTCGATGCTCTGAAGGCCGGCCGGGACCTCGTTGACGAAGTAGAAGCCCTGATCGTTGGTGATGTTACCAAGGGTGGTGTTTAAGACCCGGACCTGAGCGCCCGCCACCGGTGCACCGGTCGCGGCATCGGTCACCCGACCCTGGACCTTACCTGTGGTGGCCTGCGAGTACAGCGGACTCGCGAACACGAGCGCGATACCCGCTGCGGCCAGGCTCGACTTGAGAGCCCCTCTGAACCAATCACGCAGCATGGATCAATCCTCCTCGGGCGGTACGGAGAATCGTCGACTCCGGACCAGACGAGCGGAGCGGGGCAGATGCAAGGAGCCCGCACTCCGACCTGGTAGCCAGGTCAACAGAAACAGAAACCGAGAGACGGCGTATGACGGAAATCGAAGGACGACTTCCGGAGGTACGAACGTAGAATCCGTCGATAGTGCCCTCCCCGTGTTCGGGGGAACCCGACGTGTCGCCCCGTAACACCAGCGACACGATCATCTTTGACGGAGTTCAAACAGTGGAGGCCCGGATTCGTCGGGCCTGGCAACGAACTCCGAAAGACGAAATCAACTCTGATTCCAGCATTTATGCCCAGTGCGACGAAACAGTCGCACGACACAGCCTCTGAAAGTGCGCGGGCCCTCAGGGTCCGCCGGGAGGGGTCACGGCACGTGGCGTGTGGCTCCCCCTCCACCTCTCGTGAGCGATCGACCGGCAGTCAACGATCAATCGCCCGGTAAGCTTACCGGCGCCTCAATGCGGTGTCAATAGGCGACACTGACAGCGCCCCGGCCCCAGAACTCTCGCCGCTAAGCGGTCTTACGGCCAGCGGTGGGAGTGCGATAAATCGTCGCGCCTGCGCAACCGTTTGTCAACCGGAACCCTCCGCCGGCGCATCCTCTGCCGGCCCGGATCCATCATCGCCGATTTCAACGCGGACGAATCGCCGCTTTCCTCGTTGAACAACGAACGACCCCTGCGGAAGGTGACACCCGGTGTCGGAGACGGGCTCCCCGTCGACCCGTATTCCCCCCTGTTCGATCAGCCGTCGGACCTCGGAGGTCGAGTCCGCGAGTCCGGCCTGCACGAGTGCGTGCGCGATCCAGATCGTGCCGTCCTCCCGCGGTTCCAAAGCCACGGTCTCGATCTCGTCGGGTGCGGCGCGAGTCCGGTGCAGACGATCGAAGTGCTCGCGGGCCAGGTCCGCCGAACGGGGATCGTGATAGCGACTGACGATCCGCTCGGCGAGCCAGCGCTTCGCGGCAAGCGGGTCGCTTCCCACCTGCGCGATCCGCGCGGCCCGCTCCTCCGGCCCGGCCCCCGACACGAGCGTGATCCATTCGGCGAGCACGGAATCGGGAATCGACATCGTCCGGCCGAACATCTCGGACGGAGCATCGGTGAGCCCCACGGTGTTGTCGTAGGACTTGGACATCTTCCGGTCGCCGTCCGTCCCCCGCAGCAGCGGAAGAAGCACGCAGACCTGGGGCTCCTGGCCGGCCCGCTCCTGCAGAGTCCGCCCGAGAAGCAGATTGAACTTCTGATCGGTACCGCCGAGCTCCACGTCGGCCCGCAGGGCGACGGAGTCGTACGCCTGCATCATCGGGTACAGGAATTCGACCAGGGCGATGGGCTGCCGGTCGGCGTACCGGTTCGCGAAGTCGTCGCGTTCCAGCATCCTGGCCACGGTATAGCCCGATGTCAGCCGGAGGACGTCCTCCAGGTCGAGCCGCGACAGCCACTCGCTGTTTCGGCGGACTTCTGTCGACTCGGGATCGAGGATACGGAACACCTGCTCTTCATAGGTCCGCAGGTTTTCCTCGATTTCCTCACGGGTGAGCATCGGCCGGGTGTCGCTCCGGCCGGATGGGTCGCCCACGAGAGCCGTGAAATCGCCGATCACGAATACGACCCGGTGGCCGAGATCCTGAAAAGTGCGCAGCTTGTGAATCGAGATCGCGTGCCCGACGTGCAGATCGGGCCGGGTCGGGTCGAACCCCTGCTTGACCACCAGCGGTTCGCCGGATGCGACGGAGCGCTCCAGCTTGTCCAGCAGCTCCGCCTCCGGAACGATCTCGGACACGCCGTCGCGGATCAGATCGAGTTGTTCGCGCGCATCAGGAAACATTGGGGGCGGCCGATCTGTACCTGTGTATCTGATTGATGGGAAACGACTGATTGATCTCCCCACGGTCCCGCCGGGACCGGTCGGAGAGCGCGAAGGATAGACATGGTATCAGGCGGAAGCAAGAAACGGGTGCCGGGGCTGGATCGCGTCGCCAGAAGGCTGAAGAGCCCGACGGTCCGCTGGCTGCTGGCGTCCGGGGTGCTCGGGGCCCTGGCCTTCGGCATCGGACTGTCCGTTGGAACGTGGTCGCACATCTGCGACGGTTGTCCGTCCATCGCCCAGATCTACGCGTTCGAGCCGAAGGAGGCGACCCGGGTCTACGCCTCGGACGGCAGTCTGCTGCACGAGTTCGCGGTCGAGAGGCGGACGGCCGTCCCCTATGCGTCGATCCCCGCGCACGTGATCGACGCGTTCGTCGCCGTGGAAGACCGCCGCTTCTGGGACCACGGAGGCGTGGATGTCCCCCGCACCGCCCGCGCCGTCGCCGAGTTCGCCTTCGCCGGATACGACGCGGCCGGGGGGAGCACGATCACCCAGCAGCTGGCCGGAAACATGTTCGCGGCGGTGGTGGATCGCAGGGACATCTCCGTCCACCGGAAGCTGCGTGAGATGAAGGTAGCCCGATCCCTCGAGCAGGCGTTCACCAAACAGGAAATTCTCGAGGCGTACCTCAATCAGATCAACTTCGATGGCGTATACGGGGTCCAGAACGCGTCGCGGCACTACTTCGGCAAAGACGTTCAGCAGTTGAACCTGCCCGAGGCCGCGACGCTCGCCGCGATGCCGGTCGCGCCCCGCCGGTATTCCCCGACGCGGAATCCGGAACGGGCCGTAGGACGCAGGAACCTGGTGCTCGAGCTGATGCGGAACCAGGGGAAGATCTCCGCCGATGAAGCGGCCGCGGCGAAGTCGTATCCGCTGCTGTTGCGGTACGACGACGGCGAGGGAACCCTCGCGCCCTACTTCGTCGAGTGGGTACGCCGCATCCTGATCGACCGCTACGGAACGAGCCTGTACGAGGACGGCCTGAGGATCTACACGAGTCTCGATCCGCAGATTCAGTCGGTGGCCGACTCGGCCGTCTCGGAGCAGCTCGCCTGGATCGAGAAGCAGCCGGGCTTCAGCGCACCGACGTATGCGGAGACGCGGGACTGGGACGCCGAGCGGATGGAGGGCGTCAACATGCCGTACATCCAGGGGGTGTTCATCGCTCTGGATCCGGATAACGGAGACGTGCTGGCACTCGTGGGGGGCCGTGACTTCGAGGACTCCGAATTCAACCGGGCGACGCAGGCGCGCAGACAGCCCGGCTCGGGTTTCAAGCCGTTCGTCTACACGGCCGCCATCGCGTCGGGCATACCGGCCTCGGAGGTGATCCTCGACACGCCCGTGGAATTCCCCCAGCCGGACGGTTCCGTCTGGTCTCCGAAAAACTTCACCAACGATTTCGCCGGACCGCTGACGCTCCGCGATGCCCTGCGCAAGTCCGTGAACGTGGTGGCCGTCAAGCTCGGGCAGAGGGTCGGAATCGAGACCGTCGCTCAGTACGCCCGTCGCATGGGGATCACGACCGACATCCCGCGTGTGCCCTCAACCGCCATCGGCGCGCCTTCGGTCCGGCCCATCGAAATGGCGGAGGCGTACACGACATTCGCGAACCTCGGCGTGCGGGTCTCGCCGCGGCCCATACTCCGGGTCGAGAGCTCGGCCGGCGACGTCCTGTGGGAGGCCCCGGTCGAACGCGAGGAAGTCATCGACGAGAGGACCGCCTGGATCATGGTGTCGATGATGCGGGATGTGGTGGATCGCGGCTCCGGAATCCGTGTGCGGGCTCTCGGGGTTCCGGCCAGCGTTCCGGTGGCCGGGAAGACCGGCACCACGAACGAGGCGACGAACGCCTGGTTCCTCGGCTTCACCCCCGACCTGGTCACTGCGTCCTGGGTCGGCTTCGACCTGCCCGCCCCGATCCGGCGCGACGCGCAGGGAGGGCAGGACGCGGCGCCGATCAACGCCCGGGTGCTGAAATCGTACTACCGGACGCACCCTGCTCCGGACCCGTGGCCCGAACCGGGCGGGATCGTCTCCCGACGCGTGGACGGCACGACCGGACGGCTCGCCGGTGAATGGTGCCCGCCGGAGTCGGTATACACCGAGTACTTCGTGCAGGGCAGCGAGCCGAGGGAGAGTTGCGACGCGCACGGATCGTGGGGCGTGGTCGACCCCCTGTCCGGCGAGCCGCCTGACTCGCTCGCTGCTCCCGTATCGGAGAACTTCGACTTCTGAGCTGCGGGTGCTCGCGCGTTCGACGCGTCGCCGGGAATTCCCGTCAGCGACGCAGGCGCTCGCGCCCCTTTTCGACCGCCTCGCTCAATCTGTCGGTCGTGAGATCGGCGCGGCTGCGGGCTCTGCCCGCGAGGCGCCTCGTCTCACGCGCGGTCCGGTCGGCAATGCGCCGCGTCTCCTCGCGCGCCTCGTCGATGGCCTCGGTGGCAGTGTCACCCAGTTCCTCGGCCTTCCGCACGAGCTGACGCCGGGTCCTGCGGCCGCTCTGCGGCGCGAGGAGCAGAGCCGCGGTCGTCCCCACCAGTGCGCCGAGCGTCATCCCGACTATGAAGTTGAGCGCGTCGCGATATTCCGAATTCCCCATTCTACCCTCCTCGGTCTGGTCCGAGTGCGATCCTGCCGTCGACCGGTTCCTGCCGTCGGCCGTGCGCACCCCTCCACAATCTGTCGCAGCGGGCCAGGGAAACCAACTGCAGATCGCATCGGACCCCCGGGAGCATGCGATTCGGCGGCCCGGGCGACCCTGCGGGTTGCCCGCGTTGTCGCCGCGGCTACCTTTGCGGGGGAGACACGACCGCGAGCCGGAAACCGGGCACGATCAGAAGGCAGGGCTGGCGATGGAGGAACGACGACCGGGCGGTGATGTGTGCTGGGAGAGCTTCGGCCGCGCCTGGAAGGAGCTCGGCCTCGGCGACTTCCTGGTTACGGAACCGGGAACGGGCCTGCTGGAGATCCGGATCGCCCCGCCACCGGCGCCTGCCGTCGCCGCAGACACGATCCGGACTCTGCTGACGAGTCTGCTGGAGCGACTGGCCGGCGAGCCCGTGGCGGTGTCTCCCGCGTCGAAGTCTCGAGACGCGCCGGGAGATTCCCTGTGCTTTCTGGTCGGCTCTCCGCAGCTCATGAAACGTATCGGCACGGGCTACGCGGCAGGACGTGACGCGGCGGAGCTGATGGAGGAAGCCTGGACCTGAGCCCGGGCAGCGGCCGCGTCGTGGCCCTGGATTACGGAAGACGCCGGATCGGCGTCGCGATGTCGGATCCGCATCGGATCCTGGCGGCGCCGCATGTGACGATTGAACATCGCGGATCCGCCGGTGATCCGCCCGAAGCGCTGTTCGAGTTGATTCGACAGCTCGAGCCTGCCGAAGTGCTCGTCGGAATTCCTTTCAACATGGACGGGAGCGAGGGCGAAATGGCGCTCGAGGCCCGTCGCTTCGCCACCGGGCTGCGGAACGGGCTCGAGATCCCGGTCATCGAACGCGACGAGCGTCTCAGTTCGCTCGAGGCGGATCGCCGGCTCAAAGAATCGGGGCTCCCGCGCGGAAAGCGGCGCGAGAAGGGGCGAAGGGACATGCTGGCGGCGGCAGTTCTTCTCGAGGACTACCTGGCGGAGAATTGAATGTTCTACGAGTCCAAGTCCGAATCGGGGAGCACGCGCCGTGCGCTTCGCACGGGCGGCGCGTTGCTCCTCACCTGGCTGGTCCTTGGATCGGGTGGCTGCACGTCAACCGGCGGCCAGGCATCTGATTCGGCGGCAGCGGAAACCGAGGTTCTCATCCCTTCCGGCGCGACGGCCGTCCAGATCGGGCGTGTCCTCCAGCGGGCAGGGCTGGTCCGATTTCCGCGCGCCTTTGCGCTTACCGCCCGGATCACCGGCGCCGAAGGCAGTCTCAAGGCCGGTCGCTACCGCTTCCCGACGGACGCATCGTGGTTCGAGATCCTCGACGAACTCGAGCTTGGTTCGGTGGAGACCGTGTCGTTGACGATCCCCGAAGGCTTCACGCTCTGGCAGATCGCCGCTCGGATTGCGGGGTTCACGGGTGATGATCCAGACTCCGTGCGAACGCTGCTCGGCGACTCAGCGCTGATCGCCGAGCTGGCGACTCCCGGTCCCACGCTGGAGGGATATCTGTTGCCGGACACGTACAGGTTCGCGGAAGACCTGCCGGCGCGCGCCGTGGTCCGGGCACTGGTGGAAGGCTACCGGGAATTCTGGACACCGGAGCGCCGGGCCAGGCTCGAGTCGCTCGGGCTCAGCGAGAGAGAACTGGTCACGCTGGCCAGCATCGTCGAGAAAGAGGCAAGGGTGGCCGAGGAGCGCCCCGTCATCGCCGGCGTCTACTGGAACCGACTGCAGCGAGGAATGCTCCTGCAGGCCGATCCGACCGTGCAGTACGCGCTCGGCGGCGAGCCGCGGGAGAGACTGCTCTACTCGGACATCGAGGCCGTGGCCGACAATCCCTATAATACATACACTCAGCCCGGGCTTCCGCCCGGACCCATCGCATCGCCGGGTGCGGCTGCGCTCGATGCCGCCCTGTCGCCGGCAGACGTCCCCTATCTGTATTTCGTCGCGCGTCCGGACGGCTCGCACGTGTTCACCCGCACCAACCGCGAGCACGTGAACGCCAAGAACCGGATTCGGGCGGAGGGCAGCGGTAATTGAGCGCCGCGGTCCGCCGGGGGCCGGACGATGAGTTGAGGACCCGGCTGCGACTCATGGTCCTGACCGTGCCGGCTCCGGTCTGCGGACGACCGCTGCACACGGTCGTCGCGGAATGCATCGAGGCCGGCGCGACTGCGATTCAGCTGCGCGACAAGTCCGCGTCGGCCGCAGAGCTGTACGATACCGCCCGCCGGCTCGTCGCGGTCGCCCGGGCCGGCGATGCGCTGTTGATCGTGAACGATCGGTTCGACGTCGCCCTGGCCGCCGGTGCCGATGGCGTGCACCTCGGCTCTGACGACCTCCCGGTCGCAGCGGTCAGATCGGCGGTCCCTTCCCGCTTCTTGATCGGTGCGTCGACCGACGATCCGGAACTTGGTCGTTGGCTTGCTGACGAGGGCGCCGACTATCTGGGGATCGGAGCGGTATTCGGTACGTTCTCGAAGCCCGGCCTCGAGAACGAGGCGATCGGCCCGGATCGCATCGGAGCGGTCATGTCGGCGGCCCGCATACCCGCGGTCGGGATCGGAGGCATCACAGCGCAGAATGCTGCCGCCGTCGCGCGGACCGGCGCCGGCATCGCGGTGCTCGGCGCAGTCATGCAGGCGGCGGACCCGGCTGGGTCGGTACGCAGCCTCCGGAGCGCCATGGAAGCGGAGCTTTGAGGGAAGGCCGCCGGGTGCCTCTCCTGGTGCTCCTGATCGGCATGCTCGGAATGGCCGCTCTGCTGGCTCGCGGGCCACTGCTGATGAACGATTTCGTGGAATACTGGGCGGCGGGAACTCTCAATCTGGCCGGGCAGAATCCGTACGACCGGGACCTGATTCTCCAGACCGAACGTGCCGCCGGCTTCGAGGGCCAGCAAGCCCTGATGATGCTGAATCCACCGCCCGTCCTCACGCTCACGATGCCATTCGGCGCGCTGCCGTACCGGCCAGCCGCCTTGTTGTGGCTGCTGCTGAGTTCGGGGGCCCTGTTCTACAGTTGTGTGGTCTTGTGGGATTATGCGGCCGGCCCCAGACAGAGTCGGCGATTGGCTCTTCTGTGCGGTGTTCTCTTCGTCCCGAGTGTATTCGCTCTTCTCCTCGGACAGATCTCGATTCTGGTCCTGCTCGGAATCGCGCTGTTCCTTCGATACGAGAGAGACGGCCGCATGGTCGAGGCCGGTGTGGCGAGTTCGCTCCTCCTCATCAAGCCTCACGTCGTATACCTGGTCGGTGCTGCGATTCTCGCCGTTTCAGTCCGGAAGCGCGACCGGCAGTTTGCCCTGGGAGCATTGCTTGCAGGAACCGCCTGCTTGATTCCGTTGATCTTCAACCCCGCTGTCTACGCGCAGTACTTCGAGATGAGCCGCACGGAATCACTGACACATTTCTCGACCTCGACTCTAGGCACGTTGCTGAGGATCGCGGCGCGCGATCCGAACCGCTTCGGGCTCCAGTTTCTGCCCATGTTCCTGGGTCTTGCTTTCCTGGCAACGCGTCTCAGGCGCAGGCGAGGTGCGGAGTGGGCCTGGGAAGAGGAGATGCCGGCTCTGGCGACAGTCTCGGTGGCCACGGCCGCGTACGGCTGGGTTTTCGATCAGGTCGTTCTGCTGGTAACCGGGCTCTCGATCCTGGCGGTCGCGGCGCGCACCGGAGGGCGTCGATTGCTGCTGGTTCTCCTGTTCTGGCTCGCGATCGATGCGATCGGATTCGAGCAGGCGCGTCGTGGCGTCGATCCGCTATGGTACTTCTGGATTCCATTCGCCTTCCTCTTCGCTCTGCTCGCGTTCCGTATGGATTTCGGTCACTCGGCTGGCGATCAGGACGCATGCCGGCACCAGGGGACTGTTGGAACCGCGGGGGGGATGAAGAAACGCCCCGGCTCCGGGTAAACGGAAGCGGGGCGTTTCGGACTGCGAGCCGGCGGCGACCTACTCTCCCACGACAGAAGCCGCAGT
>Ga0209536_100017937_pt1 | contig 10003 bp, 13 predicted proteins | sample DeeMarSeWOR28_12_FD_187461 | JGI IMG/M metagenome (GOLD analysis project Ga0209536, IMG submission 187461) | Marine sediment microbial communities from White Oak River estuary, North Carolina - WOR-2-8_12 (SPAdes) (version 2) | ecosystem: Environmental > Aquatic > Marine > Intertidal zone >...
AAAACCGATGATCCTCTCTCTTCAATTATTTAACACTGAAAACAACGATAAGATTGCATGGGCACATCTGTTTCATGAGTTTTATATCTACAAAGACACCAATTTAGACTCCATTGTTACCATCCATGACAATCCCGAAGATACTTACCTTCCTTCTCTCTACTCAAGCACAGAACTGGTCGGGTTAGTGAATCCGGTGGCATTCAGTCAATATATGGAATGGGAGAGTAACGAAACTGTTTTTTTTTCGGGATCATACAGTAGCTATCCTTCCGATAAGGCACTGGAGGAGATCTCCTCTGCAATAGAATTTAGTCCTCCCGAAGAAACGTCTACTGCAAATGTATCGTGGGGAATTGCATATCCCGATTTTCCGCTTTATATGGATGTCCACGATTTTGATCGTCCTCCCGAAGAATATTACTCTGTACCCTATAATGCCACGTTTAACGAGATGTGTCCGACAAACCTTTCCTATGGCTTTGACTTCAAGATAAGCGAAACCGATGCCAATTTAGATATTACCTGGGAAATAGGAAAACTTACTAATGCCACCGCATTCGATGCAGTCCAAGGGTATGGATTACTTATTCCTCAATATAACTTCTTTCTCTCTAGCTTTGAGATAGAGGAAGAGGATGCGGCATTTCTTTCTGTGCCCCGAGATACCTTTAGTTTTACATCCAATGACACTGTGGTTGCTGAAATTCACATGGGAAGCACCAAGAAGAACTATACTCTTTATAATTCGACCGCAGGTAAAGAATTTGTGTACCCCTCTTCCGGCGGGAGTATCCATCGCCACGCAATCCAATTTATGGATGAAAATTCGTTCTATGACAATCCTTTAATAAATTGCCTATTCTCCCTACGTGACGCAGTAGCCCAAGACACCTCATTCATCGTACAAGACGATCTTTTCACTATGGAAACTCAGAATTATCCGGTATGGGGCGGCGAAAAATTAGTACATGATCCTTCCCTCATCATCTATCATGGTGGATCTTCAGAAAGTACGGCAGGATCAGATGCAATTCCTAGCTATAACCTTCCCCTAGTGTTAGGAGTTGCAGGAGTTGTAATGACTCTGATTATGTTCAAGGTCCACAAAAAGCATAAATAACTTATTTATTTTTCTTCTTTTTTCTTTAAATATTTGCTATTGTGGTACTAGTAGTAACTAAAAATTTTTATCGACAAACTTTATATATAGAATTTACAATTACCAATACTAAGTACAAAAATTTAGGTATAAAAAATTATGAAAACAGTACGAAAATTAGTACTATATAGTATATTATGCATTATGACCAGTTCCTTTCTGTTTTTTCCAGGAGTACGTGCCCAAGACATTGTGTACAATGGAGTTGATACCGAAAAGTTTCCTAATTTTATTATGTATCCGTCTGAGGTGTATGAATATAATTATTCAAGTTTCATTTCGAAGTGGCAAGCTCGTCCTGAGTTTTATATGCAATTTGAGTTTTTGAAAGGAAACGATACTTTTCTTTTAGATATGCCAGGAGTTTTTCTATATGATTCACCGGGATATGGAATCTGGGGTAACTTTTATGGTATTAACGACACCACAGGAGCAATAACACATCAAATATCTGATTATCAAATTGCATTTTGGAATGAATCTATTCTTCTCTACGGATCGGGTCGATTTATCCCGGTAAACGCTAGCGGAGAGGTATCAAGGTCTACGCTAGATAAAGCCGCTGAAGCATGTAATAGTTCGTGGTGGATGGGGTATCTAAATATGGAAGTGTATTATAATATTAATTCATTTCGCCTCTGGAATGGGCCTTCTGATTATATTATAGCAAATTACTCTAGTGATGGTATTCGTTTAAATTTTATCGTCAATGTATCTGCGAGCTCAATGTTATTCACTGATACCCTCATGTCTCGACCGGTTCAATTACCGCCTGTATTTTCCTTTGCCACCCATAGCGGACTCTCAACAGTAAGCTCACGGCAGGTCACCCTCGACCTTACCATCCCTGCTGCCGATAATAACAATGATGGGCTACCAGACACCGATTACCAATATCGCATGTATGAGGGTGGGATATGGTCAACATGGGAGGATGTGACTCCCACGATGTCATATGATCTCGGTTCCGTTTCTGCTGGAAATTACACCCTTACGGTAGAAGTCAAGAGTATGTACGGAGTAACCCAAGAGCAAATCGAAGTTGAATACATCCCTTCCAGTAGTGATGCGATACCTGGATCTTCCGTACTATTAATCGTAGCTATAATGGGCTTTAGCATTTCCATTTTACTAAGCAGATATCGCAAGAAGAAGTAAACTACCCTTTAATCTCTTTTTTTTTTTATCTTTTATTTTATAATTCTAAGCTAAATAATTCCTTAAGTTCTTTTATTGCTTTTTCGGAAAGAGAATACGTAAATTTTATACCTCCCAACTCAGGAGTAAGTCGTTCTTTCTCAATGTACCCTTGCCTTTCCCACTCCTGTAAATGTTTAAATAAAGTAGTATACGTTAGAAAAAATTTCTCAATAATTTCCTGAATGGTAAATCCTGGATGGAGATATAAATACTGTAAAAATAGCTTACTTTCTTTTGTAACTTTAAAAATGTCTCTAGGAATTCTCATTTGAAAAACTCACACAAACCACAAACTACCTTATTATAAAGGTGGTTGTACGAATTAATAAATCTTTACTAAATATCAAAATCGATCTTGACACATTATGAAGATCGATCTTGAGAAAAAGTCAAAACTTTAAATATGCAATGTTCTATTACCATTAATAAAAAGATCCAGGTGTGAAAAAAAGGATGGACGAAGTTGAAAAATTTTATATAGATGACTTCTACAACGAGATACTACATGAAATAACTATGCATTCTCCCACAAAACAACAAAAGTATAAAATGTTCTATAAAGCGGTCAATCTGCTGATGAAAAAAGTACGAGGGAAAGAAGATTCTCAGACGCTTATCAGCGGTCTTGTCTATCTCATGGGAGTGTTCAATGATCGTCCTGTGGATAGATTTTTTATAGAAAAACCACTATCACCTGAGAAAAAACAGGAGTTCATAGAAATACTTCGAAATGAATTTGTTCCTAACTAAAGGTTTAGATCACTATTTTCTCCAGCTACGACTCTATCAAGAGTAATGCAAACTAGAGAGGTTTAAGAACATGAGTAAAAACAACGTTATGACAAAACCAGAAAAAATAACTTTCATTTTTCCCCTAATTAAAGGTGATCGCTAGCATGTGTGCGAAAGCAAATTTAACCACAAAACCATATAATCGAATTGAGGATGTAGTATTTAATGAACTTCTTAAGCTCCCAAGCTCATATGTGGTATTACGCAATATTTTCTTACGATTACCATATAGGGTTACCCATACTCTTTCTTCTGAACTGGTGAAGGCTTGCCAAATTGATTTTATGGTAATCGGACCACCAGGAGTGTTTGTAATTGAAGCAAAAGAATGGGATAAGCGCTCCTACCGAACACTAATTCCCTATAAAGAAGTTGATAAAGCAGGACTTATTGTCTATATAAAATTGAAGAATTGGGATGGAAAACAGCATGCGGTATTTAACATTCTTGTTACCACAAAAAGTAGATCGGACCTCCCTTACGGAAGGGTGTTAGAGCAAAATGTATGGGATCTTAGCGCATTTATCTTTGGGAAAGAAAGCTATCTTTCAAAATCAGAGATAAAACATATGAAACGGTTATTTGTAAAACATAGATAGGGCAAACTTTTTTATTTATAAGTACTTGACTTTATATTAGAAAGACTAAACCAGAAGGGAAGAATAATGAGGGAAGAACCAATAAAAATGCTTCGGCTTGGATACTGCCAATATTCAGATCTTAAAGAAAAATTGGGTAGAAGTCTGTCGGAAATGATTGAGAGATTTAGCGAACAGAAAAAGGTTGGTGTAGTTTCGTGTAAACTCAACTTAGATCTCCTTCCGATTTCCAAAGAACGTATTAAAAGATTGGACTTAGAATTTATTCCACCGTATTTAGAGAGAAATATGGATAAAGTTTACCAGAAAGTTGAAGAATTGAATCAAACCCATTCTGAGATCACCTCGATCTCTTATAATATTGAGCTGACAGGAGAATATTGAAATGGACTATTTTATTAAGAACCTAAAAGAGACATTAAACGCAATTAAGAAGATGAATGGTTCATCAATTACCGTAAAACGTATAAGAACCGTAAAAGATATAAGATCTTCAGATAGATCTCAGATAAATTTTATTTGGAGATCTCTTGATTATCTGGAGAAACAGGGAATTTTAGCCTTAAATGGGTCGCGAAATCCTAAAAGTTATACATTAAAAAATGATCTTTTTGATACCGATTCTATTATTTCTCAAGCTCAAAAAGAAAGGACGAAATAATCTTCTTACGTATATACCTCATCTTCTAAAAAGGAGTCTTCACAGCGTTCATGTGTAGGGTTGCGTAGCTTTCTCTCGCCGTTTATAATATCAACATCACAAATTACTTTTGGAATGTATGTATAACCAATGTGGCCACATCCTTCACAATTATATTGATGACTTATGGCAAGAACGGTCGCTTTCGAACAGTACTGACATTGATTCTCTTTATCTTCTATTGGAATTTCTGGATTATTGTCTCTAGATTTACTTAGTTTCTCTGTAAACTTTTGAACAATGTTTTTATTGATTTCGTTGACGAATTGTTCTACATCTTCTTTGGTTTTAGGGGGAGATTCTTCTTTAATGGGACATTCTGCTATTCTAGACGCATCTTTAATTGTACTATCCTGCTTTTTGGGGCTTTCTGGCACCTTGACGGAAAGCTCAGGAGCCGGTTCATTAATATGCATATTTAATTGAGCTTTAAGCTTTTTAGTTAATTCTGGATTTTCCTTGATTTGCGGAAGTTTTGTTTCAAGTTTAGCTTTCGGCTTTTTTGGAGGGTATTTTTCACGGATTAATTTGGCAACGTCTCTGATAGTCGATTTTCCTTTTCTAGCTTCCTTCCATTTATTGTTAACTTCTGGATCATTTAGCTTTCTTACTTTTTTAGAGACTGCGAGGGTATTTTTGCTGACACCATACCTCTTCGCCAGAATTTCTATCACTTTTCCGTTTTCTACCGTGGTGCCCTCTGAGGGCACATCGGTAACTTTGTGATTATTAAATTGTTTTAAGGTTGACAATTTTCGTTTTTTTGCCTTTTTTAAGATAGAGCCTGCCCTTTTCCATGCATAATCTGCCTGTTGTGCCGAAGTTAAATGCCGTCGATTATAATTCTTACTTTCTACATAATCTTCTGGTTCTTCTCCTTTTGGTAAATGACAATGTCGATAACGAGGGGTTATCCCAAATTCTTTACAGGCAAGATATCGATTACGACCATCTAATATCTTTCCTTCATAGAGATCAATGGTATCCTTTTGTCCAAATGTCGCGATGTTTGAGCCCAGTAATGTTATTTTATCTGAGGTTAACATGTCGAAATCCTCTGCTGCTGGATGAAAATCAAATGTATCATCTGAATAAAACTCTCCGTCTAACATAACATACTCTTCTTTATCTAGCCTGTCCATATTTCCTCAATCCCCCAGAATGTGACTGTTGGTGTTAGTATCGTCGTTCCCTGAATAGCCCGAGTCTCTAAATGGAATTAAGCGGACTAATTTCTTTTCCAGTAAAATTCCATGACAAAATACCTTCTCCTTACTAAGATATAAGCAACCACAAAACAATGCGAATATCCCTGCACTACGTCTATAAAAATAAAATCTACCTAGTCTAATAAATATTTCCACTTTCTTGTCAAATTGTACGTGCTCTCCTAACATAATAATCTCCTCATGTGCGCTATTAATTGTAGTAAGAAGTGATTGAGTTCTGTTTTGGTGAGAGCGGAATACTTATGAAGATGATATCTCTCGAAACTATATTCCCGCACCTTTAACTCGAGATATACAACTAGCGGAACAAGATTTTCTAATTTAGAAAATGTAAGGTGAGAGCCAAGTCTAGGTAAAATTGAAAGTACCTTTTGCTGAATAGCCATGCTGAGATCCCCTCTATTAGGAACCTTTATATCTTCCAGCAAATTTTCTATACTCATTCTAACAGCCTCTTCTCTACATTTGTTCATTTCCTTACAAAACTCTACTTGAGACATACCTCTTTAGATTCTAATCGAAGCTCCGCTTTTTTATCTTTTTAAATGTACATTCCTTATACCACCTATAAAAATAACCACATCTTATAAACTTTTATAGGATATCCATATACTATGGGCCTTTTTTTTACGCATTCGGTAATTCGGGCAATAGTTTTCATCCAACTCCGGTAAGTACCACAGATCTGATTTATGTCGACCATAATGTACCTACAAATCCGTCATAAAAGTAATAGAACTTAAGACTTATAAAATTTAGTAATCAATTAGTAATATATGAGTAATGAATTACGTATTAAAGCTATAAAGGATATTCACTTTTATTAGAGTAGAATCGTGTAAAGGTGTATTTAATAATTCCAAACTATCGTACCGTAAAAATGCCAGGGGGGCTGATTGAAGAGGTCTTAAAAATAATCGAAGAGTATAAAGACTTAGGCTATCGCAATAAATCTGAATTTGTAATCGATGCCACACGAAGACGGTTAGAAGAAATAAAGAAAGAAAAAAAAGAAGAAAAGTAGGAATAGCTTATTTTATATCTTGTTTTGATCTCGCGATTTTTTTCATCCTATACCTCGTTTTTATTAATTCATAGAGACCACGGCGTATCCATTCCATAATTGCCTCGTGATGATTACGATAGAATCCGGGGATCAGTTTTAGGGTAAGGTCCACTAAATGATCGGGCACTTGAACGGTACGATACTTGGTTTTTTTGCTGGATGCGTTTTGTTTCGACATTGGGTCTCACCTTAGATTGTGTATAGTTTGAGCCATCGCTTGTTAAGGATAATACTTTCGTTTTCCAAGCAATTGTAGTTATGATTAATCACTTCATTATATTTTTTGGCGTAAAAGAGCTGATCTACCAGTCTCGTATTGCGAAACAGAGCGTCTCCTGTGATCTTCATCTGGGGATGACAGGAATAGAGAGCTTCCAGAACCGATTCAAACTTACTTAGCTGCATATTGATAATAGGAATAGCCTCAAGCGTACAATAGCAAGAAAGGGTTCTTCCCTGATAGGTTAGATACTGATACATTTTTTTTATCTCCTGTTCTTCATGAGGACTAAAGGTAAAATAGACCGCTCCCTTAAGCGAAGTAAGCATCTGGAGTATAAAACAATAGAACTCATCTTTATGCTCATTGCCTTTAATGTAAAACGACAGTAAGGTATTGTTAATCATTATCCCGACCATAAATACCGGGTTGCCCTCAAAGTCAAGGATAATAGCACGGGGAGGGATGGTCAGATCTGAGTGGTGTATTTTCATGTGGATGGTCTCTGCCCGAGGAAGAGACTTCAGTATGGTAATCCAATCATATTCTGTACAGGGTTTGTGAAGCAGATGGGCATAGTTCCATTTTTTCAACTCATTCACTCCCATCACTTAATTTTATCTGTTTCAGAAATCGTGTAACGGTAAAATACAAGGCACTTACAAAATACATCGCTTTCACCATTTCTTCCTCACCTCCATCCCACTGTAGCTCTCCGATAGAATGACGGGCAATGTCTAATAGGGCTGAAGTCTCATTCTCCAACTGTTCAACGCTTTTTTTCTGCTCTGGAGTCAACAACGTGTTTTCTGAAACCGTAAGGGAGATAATGGTATTTACGGCAATGGTATAGATATGCTCGGTCTGCGTAAGGAAATTGCTAAATTCCCACTGGTTTTGAAATAATTCCAAGAGGTTTTGCTCGTTTTCTTGTAAAAACACAGGAGATTTCATGCTAAAGAAAAACTCATCATAATACAAAGTAGAAAGGCAGGTGTTAAATATCGGAAAACTTACCGTCCCGGTAAGAAGATGCAGTTTTAGGAGATCGATAATATGATCATGGTTAATCACCTGCAAATCATGGAGCATTGTGCTAATTGTTAGAAAAAGTGCAGAATTTCTCGGTTTATTATTTCTTAGGACGATGCTATAAATATAGTTGTACACCCCTCGTAGCTCATAAAACCGATGCCAGAAGGCAAATGAGCCGGGAGTTCTTTTTATGCAGTAGGTTGTTCCAAAACGAAGTAAGGTGGCAAAGCACGGATAAAGCTTATCCGGACGAAAAAGCATCTGGAGATGGTTTCGCGTGATTTGATGAGGAAGAGTGAAGTAGAGTTCAGTGTCCTTAGTATCAAAAGCCTGGAGTACATTCTCAATCGTCGCATCTTCGGCAACATTCTTAAATATCCGATACTTCTCGCAAACCGTATTGTCTTTTCCTTTTGAGAGAGGGATTGATACTAATCGACTCACAGGATGCGGAGAAAAAAGACGGAATACGCCCTTACTCACGCTTGAAGTGTCCAATAGCACTGCTAATATATCTTTTCTCTCTACATTCAACCGAAAAATCTGATGAGGGTGAATAAGTTTTAGCTTTCTACGAATTTCAGGAGGGATCTTTATGTTTCCTTTATAGATGGTATAGAGTAATAAAGATTGCAGAAGTGATTTGGCAAATTTGAATTTATCATTGAGAGAACTAATTTTTTCTTTTTTCAGGTTGGTTATCCCTGGAAGTAAGGTGGTATCTGCAAGTTCAGGAAGGTTGACATGATTCTCAATATCATTGATGGTATCATAGTCCATTCTATAGACCAAATGAATCCCTCGTGAACCGCTAAATATAAGTTTGAAAGAAGGAAGCCCCAGACTTACGGCTGTGGCGTTTATCTCCTCTGCGATGTTTATCGTAAAATCCCAAATAGTCTGCCGAGGAAATAATGAAGAAAGGAAAGAAGAGATATCAATGTCTATAAGAAGGTAAAGGATCTCATTATTGGTACTCCGTACACTCAGATACATCCCCCCGATATCGTTGTCTTCGATTACCTGCTTATATTTCTCATAAGGGGTGTTGCGAGAAATAAGCTGATGGAATTTCATCTTAGTATCATCAAGGGCAACCGTCCTTCGTTTCACCGGTGATTTATCTTGTTTTGCGATATCTAGCGTGATCTCGGCATTTCCTTGGAAGTTTTGAGGAAACATATAGGATCGCAGAATCTCGTAAAATTGAGGATGTTCCAAATACTGCTTGTCTTCTATCTGTAAGAATTCGGTGAGGTCTTCATATGATTTCCTCTCTAACTCAAATTCTAAGACAGATTCGAACTCTTCTCCCCCTTTTTTTTGGGTGAATATTCGTATCTTAATCTCTTTAGCAAACGCAAATTCAGCTAAAGCCCATAGCTTTATAAATGCACCGATATCGGAAAGTCCGAGGACTCGTAAGTTAAATTCCATAGAAATAATATCCATTCTATCACTGTCATGGGCATAGCCATTTCGCACTAAATACTCCAATCGCTGGATTTTTACCGTATCCCGAAATGAAAGATAACTGTCAACCGTATAATGAAGCTTGTATATCAAGTTAGAGATGGCGTATTTAATCATATCTTTTGTTTTATCGATGCTGGCTTGAGTCTCGTGGCTTTTGATTACTCCTTGCCGATAGAGATCATAAATTAGCTCATAATCGGGGCTTCGTATTTCCAGTTGTATTTTTAGCTTGTGGGTGGTGGCATATAACTGCTCCTTTTCTCTCCCAAACTCCTGTTTTATTCGTTCAATACCCTGCTTAAAATCAAAATTAGACTCCGAAATATCTTCTAATAAATACTCAATTTTAGAGGCGTAATAAAGACTCATCTTAGACCAGCCCCTTCAGTTTTTTGGTATCGAGTAAATTATGCTGTAAGAACGAGTTCAGATCATCTTGAAAATCGTTGTCGACTAGTACGTTAAAATATTTTACGAGCAAGAGCATTTTGCACAGAAGCGAGATGCCGAAATTTTTCATGTCG
>Ga0209536_100017938_pt1 | contig 10003 bp, 10 predicted proteins | sample DeeMarSeWOR28_12_FD_187461 | JGI IMG/M metagenome (GOLD analysis project Ga0209536, IMG submission 187461) | Marine sediment microbial communities from White Oak River estuary, North Carolina - WOR-2-8_12 (SPAdes) (version 2) | ecosystem: Environmental > Aquatic > Marine > Intertidal zone >...
CTGTATGCTCACTTTTGAAAGGTGAGCAGTCTTTCAGGTTTGCGGCTGGCGTGACGAAAAGGACTTCCGCCCCTGCCGACCTGGCCAGGGCAACCATTCGCTCCAGGCTGATCTGGTAATGTTCCAGGATATTCTTTCGCAACGTGTCGTCTCGACTGTAACGTTCAGGGCCTGCAGATTCTCTTCCAGGCGATCCCGCCGCTTGGTCCCCGGAATCGGTACGATATTCTCTCCCCGGGAGAGAACCCACCCGAGGGCGAGTTGCGCCGGGGTGCACCCTTTGCGCGCCGCCATCTCCTCAAGCCGCTTCAGGAGGGGGATATTCTTCGGGAGGTTGTCCTCCTGGAAACGCGGGGAGTTATGCCGGTAATCCCCTTCGTCCAGATCCGCCTTGCCCCGGATGCGGCCCGTGAAAAACCCCCTCCCCAGGGGGCTGTATGCCACGAACCCGATGCCGAGTTCCCTGCAGGTGGGGAGCACTTCGGCCTCATGGTCCCGTGTCCAGAAGGAATATTCGCTCTGCAGGGCGGCAATGGGGTGGACGGCCTGCGCACGGCGGATCGTCTTCGGAGCCGCCTCGGACAGTCCGAGGAAGCGAACCTTCCCCTCCCGCACGAGGTCTGCCATCGCCCCGACCGTCTCCTCGATGGGGACCTCCGGGTCCACCCGGTGCTGGTAGTAGAGATCGATGACCGTAACCCCGAGACGCGCAAGGCTTGCTTCGCAGGCGGACCGAACGTAATCGGGCTTCCCGTTTACCCCCGGCCAGGAACCGTCGCTCCCCCGGAGGATGCCGAACTTGGTCGCGATAATGACCTCGTCACCCCGGTCCCTGATCGCCTTCCCGACGAGGTCTTCGTTGCGACCGATTCCGTACGCGTCACTGGTGTCTAGGAAATTCACGCCCAGGTCGAGCGCCCGGTGAACGGTAGCGATGGACTCCCGTTCGTCCCCCGGCCCGTAAAATTCCGACATCCCCATGCAACCCAGTCCGAGGGCGGACACCGCGAGACCGCTTTTTCCCAATGCGCGCTTCTTCATCTGCTCTCCCCCCCCTATCCGGCCCCTTAAGAATCGCCCGTGCGCACTAGCGTCCGTACTTCGCTTCGAATTCCTCCTCGGACATCGTAAGGTACAGGATCCCCTCGATCAGCCCCGCCACCGCGGGAATGAACGTCCAGCAGAAGAGCACGTACAGGATCCCCCATCCTATCTGCCCGAGGAAGAACCGGTGGACCCCGAAACTGCCGAGGAGAATGGCGAAGATCGCGGCGGCGACCCGCCTGCTGATCTTTCCCGGACGCCTGAGGGACGGTTGTCGCACGCCGCAACCGGGGCAGATCTCCGCCTGGGCATCAATGGATGTCCCGCAATTGACGCAATATTTCCCTTTTTCCATGGCACCTCCCCTCCGGATCGCTATGCCCCACCGGGGGCGGCGGGGACGACCGGGATTCAGCGGTAGCGCTTCCGCCGGAAGATATCGGTCTTTATGGAGGAGACCCGGTCCAGGAACAGGTATCCGTCCAAATGATCCACCTCGTGCTGAATGGCGATCGATTCGAATCCGACGGCCTCGAGGATGGTCTGTTTTCCCTCCCGGTCGAGCGCGTCCACCAGGATCCATTGGGCCCGCTGAACGTTCGCGGTATAGTCCGGCACGCTCATGCATCCTTCCCGAACGATTTGCTTTCCTCCCCTGGCGAGGATCTCGGGGTTGACCAGAACGAGCAGGCCGTGGTTCTCCTCCTGGCCTCCCCGCCGGTGGCCCGAGACGTCGACCACGATGATGCGGGAGAGCATCCCGACCTGCGGGGCGGCGATACCGATGCATCCCGGGGAGGCGCGCATCGTCTCCAGTAGATCGTCGATGAACGCGGACACCTCGGCGGTCACCCCCGCCACGGGGGAGGACTTCTCCTTCAGCCCGGGATCCGGGAATTGCAGGATGGGGAGGATCGCCATGCCGGACGTCCGTCAGAGCTCCAGGGTCTCGATCGGGCGCACCGAAATGGACACGCCGAGTTCCTTCTTGATCCGCTCGAACTCCCCGTCCAGCTCCTTCCTGTCCACGCTTTCCGGGATGTCCACCTCCAGGACCATGACGTAGACAGGCCGTTCCTTGGACCCCACGACCTGCGTGTTGAGGTCGGTGATGTTCACCTTCCGCTGGGCGAGCTCCCGGGCCACGGAGTACACAATCCCCGGCCGGTCGGCCCCGTACACGGAGATGATATGGGGGCGCCCGGAGAACGACTTCTCGTGGACGACCTCCTCCGCCTTCAGCGAGTGGATCGTGACCTGCAGTCCCATCCCCTGGCGCACCTCGTCGAAGGAGGGGCTGACGTCCGCTACTTCCTTGAGCTTCTCGTGAAAGACGACCAGTATCATCGCGAACTGCCCGGACAGGATCGTGCAGGTCGAATCCTCGATGTTGAATCCGAACTCGTAGAGGACCCTGCTGACCTCCGCGACGATCCCCGGCCGGTCCTTCCCCATCACGCTCACCGAGAAATGTCCCATTCTAGGAACCCCCCTTCCCCCGGAGGGGCGATAAATAGGCGGTTATGATACCACGCCTCCCGACGTGGTTCAGGCCGTTCTCCCGTTCCCGTGAGGATTGCGCGCACCGGATGAAATGCGGCGGGGCCTTGTTCTTTCCGGCCCCGCCGATCGATCGCATCGATTCCCGGAGAGCTAAGGCCTCCCTCTACTTCCCGTATCGTTCCTCGTAGAATTTCTGTATCTTGTCCCGCTCCTCCTTGCTGATCCCCTTCTTCCACTTGTGCTGGTCCTGGGCGAGGATGAAGTCGGTCGAGCCCGGCATAAGCTCCTCGGCCTCGGGAAGAAGTTCCATGTAGAACCGGTCGGCAACCTCGAAGAACCCGTGCCACTGCGTGTAGTCGGGGGCCATCATCGACGCCCCGTGGCGGGCCCTGCGTCCCTCGTGATGCCACAGGAGGAACCAGGTCCACTCGATCTTCTCGTCGAACTGTGTCGGCGTGAGTTTCCCGGCGCTTTTCAGGTTCTTCATCAGTTGCGCGCCCGGCTTCGCGAATTTCTCGTTGTAGAGTTCCACCGTGATGTCGTACTGGGTGAAGAAGGCGTCAGAGAATTTCGGGTTGTGGCAGTTGACGCACACGGTCTTCATCGTGTCCCGCTTCTTTTCCCAGTTCTCGAGCTTTTTCGAGATCGCCGGCCGAAGCGTCCAGGAGATCCTCTCGCCCGGGTCATGCGTGACGGGAAGGTCGGGGGTCGCGCTCAAGTGGCAGGTGGAGCAGGTAGGCGCCGCCGTGTAATCCTGCCCCAGGACCCACGAGCGGGAATCGAGGTTCATTCGGTCCCGGTTCGCATAGAAGGAGATGCCGTGCTTGGACTCGTCGTAGATCTCCTTTTGCGGGTGGTCGGGGCCCAGGTGACACTTCCCGCACGACTCGGGAGAGCGGGCCACCTTCGCGCTGAAGAGGTGGCGGGAGTGACAGGCGGTGCACGCCCCCTTCGAGCCGTCCGGGTTGATCCGGCCGATGCCGGTGTTCGGCCAGGTCGTCGGGTCGATCTTCCCGTCGGGGAGAATCTTCACGATGCTTCCGTGGCACTGCTTGCACCCGGAGATTGCGGCAGGCGGCCCCTCGACCACCTCCCCCAGGAAGTTGTCGAGGCTTCCCAGGATGTCCCCGGCCTTCGCGTGGTGGCTGGCCTGGAACTCCTTCGACTCCTTCTCGTGGCACTGCGCGCAGTCGTTCGGCGTCACGATCGTGGCGACCAGTTTTCCGTAGTGGTCGAACGCGTCCTTGTCCTCCTTCTTCGCCTGGTGGCAATCGAGGCAGCCCACCCCTTCCCTGGCGTGGGTGCTGTACTTCCACTCCTCGATCGCCGTGGCAGCCACCTTCTTCTTCTGGTGGCATGCAACGCACACTTTGCTCTCATCGGGAACCCGGACTTCCTTCTGCGCCATCGCCGCGGAAACCGTCCCGGCGGAAAACGCGAGGAGCCCCAACGCAGCCACCGCCAAACCCCACCGTCTCTTCATGATCTCCCTCCTTCGGGCTGGAAGAATGGAAAATACCGGTCCCACATCGGGAGCCGTTGGAATGTTATCCGGGTGGTTGACGAACGAAGAATGATTTAGGTCAAGCACGAACCCCGAAAACGTCAGCGGGCAAGCGCACCGAAGAGGGAATCCGACTTGAGGATCCGGACCTGGTTCCCCCTGACGCGGATCTTCCCCTCCTTCTGCAGTTTTTTCAGCGTGCGGGAGAAGGTCTCCGGAACCGTCCCCAGCCGGGAAGCCAGGACATTTTTACTTACCGGGATCTCGTACACCACCCCGTCCCGGAACGGCACCCCCCGGGTCTTCATCTCCTCGGACAGGAAAAACACCAGTCGGGCCTCCACGTCCCGGAGGGCGAGGTTCTCCACGAGGTCCGTCATCCTTTTTAGCCACTTGGACAGGGATCCGAGCATGCGCAGCGCCATCTTCGGGTCCTTCTCGAGGAGATCGATGAACGGCTTTTTCGGAAAGAACAGGAGCTCGCTACCGCTCAGGGCCTCTGCGCTCGCGGGGAAGTTCCCCCCCTCGAAGATGGTCGCCTCCGCGAAGGACTGGCCCCCCTCGAGGATGTGGAGGATCTGCTCCTTCCCGTCCTCGGAAGTCTTGCAGATCTTGACGCTCCCCGAGACGACGATGAAGAAGCCGTCGGCACGGTCTCCCTCCCGGAAGACCGTATCCCGCCTTTCGTAGCGGCGCAGGGCGGATATTCCGCCGATACGGGCGAGATCCTGGGGGGCCAGGTTGGAAAACAGCGGGGTCTTCCGCAGCGCCTCGGGTATCGTGGCAACCATGGTACCATTCTCCCGTAATTTCAATGCCGGTCAAGGACGGAAGCCCTGTTTCCGGCGGGAGGGAAAGCCGATGGCCAAAGTGGGATTTGCGGGGCGCCGACCGACAAGTGAGGAGACCATGAAGAGACAAATCGAAAAATTCATGGAGGCGTTCGGGATGTTGGAATACCCGGTGCTGTTCCGCTATACGGATGACCTCCCGAAAGGGACGCTTTTGCCCCGGGAGGGGGCATGGACGTGCCTGTTCGCCCTCCTCGCGAAGACGAGGGCGGAGGGGATCCCGGTGGCGCTCTCCCCGTCGCACCATGGATGCGGGGGGGCCGGGTATTACCTCGGGTTCCTCGACAAGCCGAGGGAAGGAATCGAATACTTCCTGTCCTGCGGGATCCCGGGGAAGATGGAGGGAGAGCGGTACGTCAAGACCCCGGAACTGGCGCGCGCCAGATTCGCCCGGATGCCGGTTCGCCCCGCGGCAAAGAAATACGGGCTGTTCACCCGTGCCGACAGTCCGCACGCCGCCGACGACCCGGAAGTCGTCGTCTTCTTCGCGTCCCCGGACCTCCTCGCGGGCCTTCACTTCCTGGCCTCCTTCGACCGGGAGGACGACGCGGTGACTGCGCCGTTCTCCTCCGGCTGCGGGGCCATCGTCTCCCTGCCGCTCGTGGAGGGGGACCTGCCTGACCCGAGGGCGGTCATGGGCCTTTTCGACCCGTCGGCCCGTCCCTACGTGGAGAGAAACCTGCTGACCTTCGCCGTGCCGTTCGGACTGTTCGGAAGGATGGCGGGAAATATCCCGGAGAGCTTCCTCGGCACGAAGACGTGGGGAACCATCCGGAAGCGGATCCAGGGATAGGGGTTAACAGGCGTGACAGCTAGGCTCAAGGAAGGGAATCTTCGGAAGGGTCGCGATACTTCTCGAGGGTCCCCAGCATGGCGGGGTCCGGTTTCCACCCGCATTCCATCGCCCTGTCGCAAACCACGATCGCCTCGTGGAATTCGCCCAGGGCATAATGCGCTTTCGTCAGGCCGACAAGCGCCCTTGCATTGTCCGGGTCGATCTCGAGCACCGTGCGGTAGACACGGATACCGTCCTCCACCATCCCGTTGGCGCACAGGGCGGCCGCGAGGTTGGCCAGGGTGGAGGGATTGCGGGGACGCAACGCGACTGCCTTTCGCGCCTCCACGAGGGCCTCCTCAAACCTGCCTTTTTTCGCAAGGGCCACTCCGATGTTGTCCCGCGCGACGGCAAGATCGGGGTCGAGGTCAAGAGCCCGCCGGTATTCCACGATTGCTTCGTCGAGCGAACCGCTTCTGTGGAGGGAAACCCCGGCGTTGAAATAGGCGTCGGGGAGAGCCGGGTGGAAAACCGCCGCTTCCCGGTACAGGAGCAGTGCGCGATCTTCTCTCCCCTCCCGGGAGTAGGCCGTGCCGAGGCTCTTCAGGTACACCCCGATCATCTCCTTCCTGTCGAGCGATTGCAGGTAGGGCCGGTTTTCCGTGAGCCGGAAATCGCGGACGTATCGCCCGTCCTCCCATTCGGCCCCTTTCTCCCCCGTCTCGATGTTGATTCGCACCCCCGCGTCCTCGTACCGTACGAAGCAGTGGGAGGGAACGTATACACCCCGCAACGGGAGGGAAAGACGCTCGGCCATAAGGAGGTACAACGCCGTCAGGCCGAGACAGTTCCCCCGTTTGCGCGCAATCACCCGGTCCAGGAGGTAATTCTCCGGATTCCCCGCATCGCAGTCGTAGGTATATCCCTCCTCGACGAACAGGAACCGGTTCAGAGCGGAGATGACCTTGCGGGGGTCGCTCCTGTCGTGGAGAGCGGGACGGACTCTCTCGGCAAGCCGGTCGATTTCCTCCTCGACGACGGCCGGATCGACGCGGACACCGGTCAGGTTCTCCCCCCACAGGGATGAGGCCATGATAAGGGTCTTGCCGAGGGGGATTTCCCCATCGGGGAGGAGCGCGATGGCGTCCAGGGCACCGGCCCCGGGCCAGTTTTGAGGGAGCGGTTCTTTTCCGGAACCGGCATGGCCGGCAAACGGGTGGCCGAAAATCCCCGGGAACGCCACCAGGAAAAGAAGAAACAGGAGAATTTTAGATATGCCGCGCAAGGCCCCCCTCGAACCGCCAGAAATTCCCGCTGGGAAACGAGATGGCTGCCGAATCATATCAGGATCCCGGTGCATTGACAACCTATCAGTAATAAATTCCAAAAAGAGCAAGAACGGGAGGGATCCAGGAGCCTCCGGGTTCGGGCCCCTGGTCCTTCCGTTCACGGAACGGTGGCTACTTGATCGTGTAGGGGAAAGCGGCCGTGCCCTTCTTCCCGCCGGACTCGATCTCGGCGGAGAACTCGTACTTTCCCGGCTTGTCCAGCGTGATGTCCGCACCGAAGTGCCCCTGCATCCCCATGAGGTCGTATTTCACCTGATTCTTGTCGGGGGCGGTGACCGTCACCGACCCTTTCCCTTCCGTGACAGGCTTCTTCGATTTGGGATCGGTCAAGGACACCGAGAGGTGATGGGTGTTCTTCATCTTCGCCATCATCTTCTCCGAGACCTTCGATTTCGCCATCTGGGCCTTCATGTCCACGAGGCGCGCCTCCGCCTTCCAGGCGCCGATCTTTCCCTCGAACACCTTGTCCCCCATCTTCATCATCCCGTGGTCTTCCATCTTGCTCTCCCCGTGCATCCCGGACATCGACTCGTGGCCTTTCATGGGGCTTTCACCGGCCATGGCCGGGACCGAAACTCCAAGGATCACCAGCAAGATTCCCAGGACCGTCATCTGCTTCATGCTCTTGTACCTCCCTCTTCGGATAGTCTGCGGGTTGGTTTCTTATCAGTGGCGCACGACCGGCTTCGGCTTCCAATCCTGCGCCAGATCTGCTTTTCGCCCCTTGCCGTCCCGGACGGTCAACCGGACCCGAACCGTCGCCGCGGGATCGAAGGAGATCTTCGGCTCGGGGTGAAACTCCAGCGACATCCCGAACCCTGTCGAATAGGCCTTGCCGGGAACCGGCTCTGTCCCCCCGGAAGGATAGATGGCTGCGTCTTCCAGGAATACGGGGCGGTCGAAGAGGACCGAGAGCACGGCGGGCGGCTTATCCTCCTCTTCCCGGATCGCCAGGAGTCCGAGGATCTTCGGAGGTCCGATGTCGACCAATTCCGCTCCGCCGGCCCCTTCGACGAACCGGGCTGCTCCCGACCCGTCGGTCACTTCGACGCTGTCGGCCTTCCCGAACTGGGATACGGTAAGGGCCAGGGCTTTTGCGGCTTTCTCCTTCTGGTCGCCGGAGAGAGATTCCGCGCGGAAGCTCCCCCCGACCGTCACCTTCGCGATTCCTCCTTCGTAGACAAGCGAGGTCAGGTCCGCCCCCATCGGGAAAGGGTTGACGATTTCCGCAAGAAGGGGTTCCAGAGGAGCGCTCCCCGCCCCGACCCCCCGGATCACGGTCCGGACGACCAGCATCTCCTCTTTCCCCTCTTCGACGGAGAATACCGGGACGGGACGAAACTTCTCCGGTTCCAGGGAGGAAGGGAAGTATGCGACGGCGGCGTAGGACGGGGCGTGGAGAGGAAGCGACGGCACCTCGCCGAAGACCGCATCGAACGCGTTCGTCGTGTGCATGGCCGGTTTCCGGGGAGGGGGCTGCTTCGCGCAGGATGCAAGCCCGGCAAGGACGATCGTCCCCGCAACCAGGACCGCCGCCATCTTCCTTCGGATTCCCGCTCTCCGTTTCACAGTGTGATGCCCTCCCCTTCCCGGCGGCCAACCAGTCGATTCCATTACGTTTCCGTGCCGGGCCGCGACGACCGACCAGCCTTGAGAGAAGTCCTGTCATCGGTTTTGGATAGTCCCTTCTGGTGCATGAACTCATAGATGACGGGGTAGACCAGAAGTTCCATGAGGACGGAGGTGACCACTCCGCCGACCATCGGCGCGGCAATCCGCTTCATGACGTCCGATCCGGTGCCCGTGCTCCACATGATGGGGAGGAGCCCCGCGATGATGACGGCCGCGGTCATGATCTTCGGGCGGATCCTCTTGACCGCGCCGTCGAAGATCGCCTCTTTCAGGTCCCCCATCGTATTCATGAAATCTTTGCTCTTCATGCGCTCGTAGGATACGTCGAGGTAAAGGAGCATCACGACTCCTGTCTCGGCACTGATGCCCGCAAGCGCGATCATCCCGACCCAGACAGCCACGGAAAGGTTGTAGCCGAGGAGGTAGATGAGCCAGAACGCCCCGACGAGGGAAAGGGGCACTGCCAAGAGCACGATGGCGGTCTTCATCAAAGACCGCGTGTTCAGGTAGATAATCAGGAACACGATCAGAAGCGTGAGCGGGATGACAACCATCATGCGCTTCTCCGCCCGCTGCATGTACTCGAACTGGCCGCTCCACACCAGGCTGTACCCCACGGGGAGCACGACGTTCTTTCGGACTGCCTCCTGGGCATTTTTCACGAACGTCCCGACGTCGACCCCCCGGATGTCGACGAACACCCAGACCGTCCGGCGGGAGTTCTCGCTCTTGATGCCCGCCGGGCCCTTGTGGACCGAGATGTCGGCCAACTGCCCCAGTGGGATCTGCGCCCCGCCGGGCGTGGGGACGAGCATCCGCTTCATCGACTCCAAATTATCCCGAAGTTCCTCCGGGTACCGGACGTTCACGGGGTACCGCTCCAGACCCTCCACGGTCTGCGTGACGTTCATCCCCCCCAGGGCGGACATGATCACGTCCTGGACGTCGCCCACGGTGAGGCCGTAGCGGGCCGCCTCCCTGCGGCGGATCTCGAAGTCGAGGTAGTTTCCCCCTGTGATTCTCTCGGCGAAGGCCGACAGGGTGCCGGGCACCCCGGAAACCGCGGACTCGATCTGCTCCCCGAGCTGGGCCAGCGTATCCAGGTCTTCCCCCATGATCTTGATCCCGACGGGCGTCTTGATCCCCGTTGCGAGCATGTCGATGCGGGTCTTGATCGGCATCGTCCACGCGTTGGTCAAGCCTGGGAACTGGATGGCGGCGTTGAGTTCTTCCACGAGCTTCTCGTGGGTCATCCCCGGACGCCACTCCTCTTCCGGCTTGAGCATGATCGTGGTTTCGAGCATGGAAAGGGGCGCCGGGTCGGTGGCCGTCTCGGCGCGCCCGA
>Ga0209536_100017939_pt1 | contig 10003 bp, 5 predicted proteins | sample DeeMarSeWOR28_12_FD_187461 | JGI IMG/M metagenome (GOLD analysis project Ga0209536, IMG submission 187461) | Marine sediment microbial communities from White Oak River estuary, North Carolina - WOR-2-8_12 (SPAdes) (version 2) | ecosystem: Environmental > Aquatic > Marine > Intertidal zone >...
CGGAAAAGGGTATTTCCCGGGTAGAGGTTCGGTTTTGTAATTGAAATCAATCAAATAGGCTTTATCATTTCCTGATACGATGAAACAGGTGGAATGGCCGTCAAAATTGGATTTGGGTTCTTGGCCATCGATTTCCAGAACGAGGTTCTCGACCAATACATCTGACTGATAATGGGCCACAGCACCGGCTTTTGAGGTGGGTACATTGGTCGCATCACCAATGACATAGATGTTATCGATTTTTTCAGCCTTAAGGGTATGGTTGTCTGTAAACACATAGCCCATTCCATCACCCAATCCTGAATTTTCAATATAATCTGCTCCCAAATTCGGCATTGTCGAAACCATCAGGTCGTATTCTATCTTCTCACCCGTGACTGATTCGATTGTATTCTCCTCCACATTGACCTCTGCAAGTTGGTAATCGGGAGTGACCAAAATGTTCTTTTCCTCCGCTGCCGCACTCAATATCTTAGTGGCGATTGGTTTCGTAAAGACCCCTGTATTTGGTGTGACAAAGGCAATCTCGACTTTGTCTCGAACCCCGTGTTTGGCGAAGTGCCAATCAGCCATGTAGATAAACTCCATGGGGACAACTGGGCATTTATGGGGCATTTCCGCAATATTAAAGACTAGTCGACCTGATCTGAAGTATTTCATTCTCTTATAGAGAGCAACCGCCCCCTCCAGGGTGAAAAAGGTATGGACATTGGAATTCGGATCGGGTTTCCATTCCTCCAACCCTTCAACCTCTTGAGGAACCGGTTTGCACCCCGTGGCGATGACCAACCAATCGTAGTCGTATTTCCCCGTCTTTCCTTCTACTTGTCGGGTATCTGTGTTTACACCCACCACTTCATCAGAGACAAAGTCAACCCCTTTGGGAATGAAATCGCGTTTGGGCTTCATGCAATCTTGGGCAGTGTAGATTCCAAAGGGAATGAATAGCCAGCCCGGCTGATAATGATGGACTTCATCATTATCGATCACCGTTATCTTCCATTCCAGAGGGTCCAGTTCCTTTCGCAGTTTGGCTGCAACCATGGTTCCCCCTGCTCCTGATCCTAAAATGAGCACTTTCTTCATTTTTCTTCTCCTCCTAGTCTGTTCTTGGCAGCGAAAATTCACTGTGGAACGTTATCACTGCAGTACGTACCACTTTGTGGTACATATGTCGAGCACATTAATTCCCTGCAACAGAAATCAGATCTTGTAGCCTGGCCCAGAAAAATATTCTCTTGTTCAGGCTTTCGGTTGTCGTTATTCTTGCTTCTTCAATGGTAACTGCTTGAAAAGTATGAGATATTTTAGGGCTGCTTTTCCGAAATCAGGAAACACTGTTCAGCTGAAATTCTGGCCGTATGCCTCGATAATGAGGCCTGTTACAAATCCTATATTTACAAAGTATATTAATATGGTATAGTATAAAAGATAGATTCTAGCTCACATTGCTGTCAAGTAAAATGTTCGCTATCCGTATTGAGTATGAGAGGACGCGGTCCAATGAGTCAGACAACTATCTTGGGGAATTGGATTATTCTGTATACGGTTCCTTGGAAGACATGATACGATTGAGTTTCAAGAAGAGCTGCGCCTCGCCAACCTTGCCTGTTTGGCCCATTCATTGATATCAATCTTACTGCCATGGACAAGATATGACAAAGAAGATTCTCATCATTGACGATGAACCCGACATTAGAGACTACCTTATGGCCGTGCTGGAGGATCACGGCTATATCACCCATAGTGTGGATGAAAAAGAATCGATTTTGGAAGCCGTTACAACGCTCAGACCGGATTTGATCTTTCTGGACATCATGATGCCCGAGCGATCCGGTCTTTCATTGTACAGAGAATTACGAACCACCCCCGAAACCGCGAATATTCCCATTGCGCTGCTCACCGGGGTGACCTCAGACACGGCGTATCTGCGAACTGCCATTTCAAAATTCCTTGAAGAAGAATCGATCTCTTCAACGAGCCGGTTTATTGATAAACCCATCGACATTCCCGAACTCCTCAGTTCAATCGAATCACTTCTTCATGAAGGGAGGGATCCGTCTGATGTTGCCACCTAAGCAGGTTGATGATTGGATCAAAAACGAATTGTTCGACGGCGTTCCCATTGGGATTGTAGCGATCGATCAAGCGTTTAATATTGTCTATGCCAACAAAGCATTTGAAAAAAGATTCGGCCCCTGGCAAGGGCGCAAATGTTATTCGGTCTATAGGAACCGATATTCAATCTGTCCTCAGTGCAGCGCGACGACAGCATTTAAAGACGGCAAAAGGAAGGTGAATGAAGAGGCAGGGTATGACAAAGACGGGAATTTGATCCAATATATTAAGCATACCATCCCGATCTTTGACGATGACGGTGATATTCCTTTTCTGATCGAAATGGGCATCGATATTACCGAATCCGATCAAATTCGTCGGGAATATGAACTCCTTTTTGACCAGGTCCCATGCAACATATTGTTGATCGACCGGGATTTTCGTATCGTAAAGACCAATGCAAGGGTCCGTGAGATGCTTGGCAATCTGGAAGGAGAGCATTGTTTCCACGGGCTCAAAGGGCAGACTCATAAGTGCTCTGAGTGCACGGCCAACCAGACATTTGAAGATGGGAGACTTCATACCGGCCATCATGTGTGGAAAACCAAAGACGGAAAGACCGTTCACCAACATGTCATCTCTGTCCCTTTAAGACTGATCGATGACAGTGATGACTTTGATTTTGTCATGGAGATGGCAGTGGATGTCACCCAGACCCTCGAACTGGAAGACGGGTTGAGATTTGCCCATTCATTTCTTGAAACCATGATTGGCTCATCCATGGATGGTATTGTCGCCATTGATCAAAGTGGTGGAATTCCCATCTTCAACCCTGCGGCAAGAGGGCTGTTCAAGATAGAGGATGGTCAGCAGGTTCTAAAAAGTGATCTGACCTCCATGTTGCCAAAAGGCCTCCTGGAAAGAGTGACTGAAGAAGCTGGTCCCGTTTTTCTTCCGGAAACAGCCATCCGGAGTACCGATGGGGAGATGATTCCGGTCCGTCTGGTATCCAATCGAATCGTGATTGACAGTGAATTATTGGGCACCGCCTTTTTTATTCAAGATCTGAGTGAAATAAGACAGCTTGAGGATGAAAAGCTTGAGGCTGAGCGACTTGCGGCCGTTGGTCAAACAGTAGCCGGTTTGGCTCATGGTGTGAAAAACCTGATCGCCGCCATTGAAGGCGGAATGTATATGCTGAGCACAGGTATTCAAAAGGGTGATGTGGACCGGCTTAAGAAGGGCGTGGATATGCTGCAGCGCAATGTGGGACGCATTTCTGCATTTGTAAAGACGTTCTTAGATTTTTCCAAAGGAAGAGCAATCAAGGTGAAGTTGAGTCACCCCGAGGATATTGCTCAGGAGGTTGTGGAGAATTACGCGGCTGAAGCGAAGAAACTAGGGATCATTCTAACCCATGAATGTGCAAATGATATTGAACCTGCCCCCATTGACTATGAAAGCATGCATGAATGCCTAACCAATTTGGTCGGAAACGCCATTGATGCCTGCCGAGTCAGTGACGATGGTATGGGGACTTTCATAAGGGTCAAGACATATGAAAAAGAAAAGGTGATCCTTTATGAAGTGGCTGACAATGGTTGTGGAATCGATTACGACCTGAGGAAAAAGATCTTTACCACCTTTTTCACCACAAAAGGGCTTGGTGGAACAGGCCTAGGTCTGTTGATGACCAAGAAGATTGTTCAGGAACATGGAGGTACGATCGACCTTGAATCCGAACCAGGTAAACGAACCGTCTTTCGAATTTCTCTTCCTCGTAATCGGTTACCGGGAATTGTCGCGGAGGACGAGGACTAGTCCACTGATTCAAATGATACGTTAGTTCGTATGATTTGCTTGTGGGACTTCTTATTCTTCACATAAGTTAATACTCTCTTTTCTTTCTTTCCTTACTATAAGTGTCATCCTCTCATCAGTAGAAACCAAATCCAATGACGGACAACCTTCCGAGGAAGCTTTGACTTGACGCGCAAGGACAAATTTCCTACACTTCGAATCACAAAATAAGCTTCCGGAGATTGAAAAGCATTTATTAAGTTGCCTTGGAATCAACATCCCCATCATAATCAATCAACCCAGGCGATGAAAGCGCCTCTCATTTGCCAGATCTAACATTACGTTAATGAAATGAGGTTGCCTAAATGAGAAAAACCGATCCCTTCAACCATGTATCTACAAAGGCTATCATATGGGTCTTCTTTGCGCTGTTGTCTTGCGTCACATTGGCATTAGACTGTGAGGCCGTTGAACGAACTCAGATCAGCGGAACGGTTACATATGAAGGCAATCCGGTATGTTCGATGGTATTGGCCAATGGTCGATATCAGTTCACATGCAGCGGCGACGGCAGTTTTGAATTAACAGACGTGCCCTTTGATTCAAATGACAGGATCACCTTTTATGTGTTTTGTAGCGGGTTATCGCCGTACAAAACCATTTTGAACGACGGCGAAATGGGTTTAGAAATCGAGTTATCATCTGACCCGGATGGACAACGACCAGTAATCACCATCGATACCCTTGATGTAGGTGTCACAAAAACCGGGTGGGTTGATATTTCGGGGACTGTTGAAAATGCCGCAGGCACGCCCCTTTGCGCCATGATTCTGGCCAATGGGCAATACATGTTCACCTGCAAAACACTCGCAAGGTTCAACTTGACCGTGCCGTTAGGCAGCAACAGCGAAATAACGCTGTATGGATTCTGCGCTGGCTTAAAGCCCTATAAAGACAAAATTCACATTAATGTGTTTGAAGATTTTAACGATGGTTCAGGAGGATTTCAAGAATCCGATTCTTTTTCCCTATCAAATGACGTTTTCCTTTTTAGCGGAGACGGAACGGGTTACTTCCTCTTCACATCCTGGAACGGTGGAGACAACCCCTCCCGAAGATGGTATGCAGAGCCCGGGGATTCCAATTATTTCGAAGATTTCAATGTATCAGTCGTTACAGATTGGGATGGCGGTACGACATTCTATCCCTATGGGCTTGTTGTTTGTACTCAGCAAGGGACATCGGGGAATATCAATGCTGTCTGGTTCGATATCGTTAAAGATGGTTTCTATGCAATTTACAGTTCCAGGAATGGTATTGAAGAAGATCTAGTTGGTTGGACGCCGTCCTTCCTTCCAGATATAGAAGGTCAATCAAATAAATTATCAATCCAGAAAGAAAGCAATCACTTCCGATTTTTCATCAACGATACTGAGGTTGAAAATCTATTGATAGATGGATTCACCGGGGGGGGGTTATCCTTAGGCTCAAGCCAACGCGTTGATGTACGATTTGATAATTTCACAGTAACAGATCCTTATAAAAAAGATACATTAATCTCATCTTCGGGTTATCTCGAAAAACTGAAAGACCTGGTCTATAAAGTGATGACATCTACCTACTTCTGGTATGATGAAGTTCCGGCAGTTGATCCTACTGGCTACGCCTCAGCTGAAGCACTTTTGGAAGATCTTATTTACAAAGACCTTGACAGGTGGAGTTATATTGCACCCAAAGAGGAATATCATAGCTTGATGGAGGAAGGCAAATATATAGGCGTAGGATTCGGCATAAAATATACAGAAGACGATGAATGCAGGATCAAATTTGTATATCAAAACTCGCCAGCGGCAACTGCGGGTTTGATGCGGGGTGATAGACTTCTTGAAATCAATGGACAGACGATTGAGGAGATCGAAATCAGGAATCTCTGGGGCACGATTTTCGGTGACGATGAAATCGGTGTAGTGGTTAACTTGAACGTTGAAGATTCCACAGGGACGATGAGAGTGCTCAGTTTGAATAAGGACTGGGTTACCATGAATTCGGTTCATTTCCAGGACGTTTTCGGTTTAGACGGTCTAAAAGTTGGCTATTTTGTTTTCGATCACTTCATTGGATCTTCCCGCGAAGAGCTCGAGACTGTTTTCGCCTCTTTCAGCCAAGAAGGAATCGACGAATTGATACTGGATTTGCGATATAACACAGGGGGAAGCGGATGGACTGCACGGTACTTATCAGAGTTAATTGCCGGTGCGCATGTGGAAGGCGAGATATTTTCACAGATTGTACATAATGACAAATATAGCGCGTGGAATGTTGTAGATACTTTTTCTAACGCAGACCATTCATTGGATCTAGATAGGGTGATTATTATTATCTCCGAAGAAACCTGCTCTGCCAGCGAATTGGTAATCAATTGCTTGAAGCCATTTATAGACGTGGTATTGGTTGGTCACAACACATGTGGTAAGCCCGTTGGTATGTATGGGTACGACTTGTTCGATAAACACATTAGCCCCATTGAAATGAAAACGGTAAACGCCATCGGTGAAGGAGACTATTTCGATGGCATACCAGCAACATGCGAATCTGAGGACGACTTGATGAAACAGTTTGGAGATGAAGAAGAGAGTTCCCTGCTCGAGGCCCTAAATTATGTTCGGAATGGCTCTTGTACAAGCGCTTCATTGGCGGCAAAGACTATGAAGGCCAAAAGGCCCTGCAAGGAGGTGCCGCTGAGAGGTTTCAGAAAAGAGATTGGCGCTTTTTAGAGAATTTGGAAAGAATATAAGAACTAGTCCACTTGTTTCAAGGTGACGTTAGCCCGTATGACGTTTATGGGAATGCTCGATCCTGAACCCTAGATGATGGGGAAAGAAGAAATGCCTTCTCGACTCCTCAAAAGGCAGAGTTGAAGACTTCACAGGATCGACAGATCTTGATTTTCTCCTGCCAGTTCTTCTGAACCATACCGTCACATATGGTCCCATTAATAAACCAGCAGAACTTCCCGGCCTGGAATTCCCAGGCTGGACACTGTCTTTTTTGTTCAGGCGGACATTTCTTAATCACCCAGCAAGGCTTTCGGCCTCTGTGATCTCCTATCCTGGCGGCCAGAAAATAGAGTTGCCGTTCGGCGTGAGCCGGCACTCGGCGCCAGCCCTGCTCGTAGCTGTGTATCGCTTTGACAGAGGTTCCGAGCAGCTGGGCCATCTGGGTTTGTGTCTTGTTGAGTTTTTTCCGGAGTTGAGCAAATTCTTTGCTTTCCAAAGGGGCGCCTCCCTGGTTTTCCTGAAAGCTTGTCCGTCCTCGGCAGTAGTCTGTCCATCCTCCGTAGCCCGTTTCGACTTTGTCGAGGAGGTCGAAGCGGCAATCCTGCCCAGCGGCGTGAGGCTGCGCAGATCTTCCATTTCAACCAAATCTGACGATCTTGTCAAATCAAGCACTTATGGCTGACAATAACCCTACTTGGGTCTTGTGGGCGACAGTGAAAATTAATACTACTTTGTAGTACTCAGGTCAACACAGAAATACCCCAGAATTGGTCCTAAGTTTGTCTACGCGCATCAGTCTCATCATGCCCCGCCAATCCATGTTGACGGATAATTCATTCATATGTCTTTTTTGTGCAGAATTATCATTGTATACTTGACCATACTCTACTAATATGACGATGTGTTTGCGTGACCTCTTCATCAAGGGGATCTATTATGGAAGCGGATGACAAGAACCTTGAAATGGAAAAGCCTCCCATGGCGGAGAATCCCATAAGTGAAGACAGGAATAGGGACGGGACTCCCCTGGATAAACTTTTCCACGAATACCAGGATCTCTTTGAGCTTGTCCCCTGCATCATTACGGTCCAAGATAGAGACTACAGGCTTGTTAAGTATAATCGGCAATTCGCGGAGAAATTCAGCCCAAAGCCCGGAGCCTATTGCTATCAGGCCTATAAAGGCCGGGATGAACCATGTGTCTTCTGTCCTGTCGAAAAGACCTTCAAGGACGGCCAATCCCATTGGAGCGAAGAAACCGGCCTTCTTGAAGACGGGACCGTAGCCCATTGGGTGGTCAGGACAGCTCCCGTGAAAAACTCCAGAGGCGAAATTGTAGCGGCAATGGAGATGAGTCTGGATATCACCCAGATGAAGGCGCTTGAAGAAAAACTGAAGATCTCCGAGAAGAGATATGATGCCATATTTAAGAACATTCCTAATCCGGTTTTTGTTCTGGATTATGATACTTTTGAGATACTCGACTGCAATGCCAGTGTGAAGACCGTATATGGGTATGAGAAGAACGAGATTATCAAAAAGACCTTCCTTGATTTCTTCGACGCCGAGGAAAGAGACTCCTTTGCCTCATTACTGAGGACCTTCACATTCATAAACAAGGCCAAGCAATTTTCCAAACAGGGAGGGATCCTTTTTGTCAATATAAGAGTCTCTCCTATAGAACACCTGGGAAAGAATGTCCTTCTGGTCACGACCAGCGATATCACGCAGCACCTGGAGATAGAAGAGCAACTGGTCCAAGCCAGCAAGATGTCCACACTGGGTGAGATGGCCACGGGCGTTGCCCATGAACTTAATCAACCCCTTTCGGTCATAAAGACGGCGAGCAATTTCTTCGCGAGAAAGATCAGCAAGGACGAGGAAATCGATAAAGAAACGTTTTATACACTGACAAAGAAGATTGGAAAGAATGTGGACCGAGCCACCAATATCATCAATCACATGAGAGAATTCGGCCGCAAATCAGATGTAACTCTCGAAAGAGTCCAGGTGAACCATGTCTTGAGAAGAGCCCACGAGGTCCTGGCCCAACAGCTGAAGTTGAGGGGGATTGAGGTCATATGTGAACTACAGAAAGACCTTCCGGAAATCATGGCTGAGCCCATTCGTCTGGAACAGGTCTTCATCAATCTTCTGGTCAATGCAAGGGATGCCATAGAGGAAAAGCTGAAGACGGTTGAAGATAGAGACTCACAAGAGAAGATTACCCTTCGGACACGGGGAGACGAGACCACTGTCACTATTGAAGTGACGGATACGGGCATTGGTATTCCGGAATCCATCATAGAGAAAATCTTTGAGCCCTTTTTCACAACAAAAAAGGTGGGAATGGGGACGGGAATCGGTCTTTCTATCAGTTATGGAATTGTTCAAGACTGTGGAGGCCACATACGAGCGCTTTCCCCTAAGGGGGAAGGCGCCTGTTTTGTCATCACGTTCCCTAGTGTCGCATCCCAGAAGGAAGTCGAGTGCGTGAAGAAGCCAGATTAGATTGGGGGCACATGCCCCCATAACGGCCAGTGTGAAGATTGACACTGGCTAAGGCCATTCATCCCCGTGCACAGCTTACGTGCAATAGCACGCGTACCTTAAATAGCAGGCGTACCTGCAATAGCAGGCGGCATTATCTGGCTTTTTCACGTAAATACCTTCTCCCATTCAAAATGTGCACAGGATCCACCCAAGCTGGTTGTCCCTTTTTGCTGGGACACGATTCCGGAACAGACATGAAGGAACATGAACGAGACGATTCTCATAGTTGATGACGAAAAGGATCTTCGTGAAGTCCTTGATCTATCCCTTTCTGACCTAGGATATAAGGTCTTCACAGCTAAAGACGGGGAGAACGGCCTTCATGTCTTCAGAGAGGTCAAACCTTCCATTGTGCTCACGGACATCAGAATGCCGGGCATGGACGGCATAGAACTCCTTCAAAAGGTCAAGCAAGAAAACTCCGACACAGAGGTCATCATGATCACCGGTCACGGGGACATCGATCTCGCTATCCAGAGTCTCAAACATGAGGCGACCGATTTTATTACAAAGCCCATAAGTGATGATGTCCTCGAAATAGCCCTGAACAGGGTCAATGAGAGAATCTCCATGAAACGCAAGATCAGGGCATACACGGAGAATCTTGAAACCCTGGTTGACGAAATCATCGGCCTCTCCCACACCATAAAGTCTGTAGCGGGTGGTCTTGAAGGGGGAAGTTTTGTCCTGGAAAAGGGGATAGAGCTGGACCATAAGGAGTACGTGCATCAGGGTTGGGAAATGATCAGAACCAGTGTTGAGAGAATCAAAGATCTTTCTTTGGGCTTCCTCAATTATACCAAGCCGAGCCCGCT
>Ga0209536_100017940_pt1 | contig 10002 bp, 4 predicted proteins | sample DeeMarSeWOR28_12_FD_187461 | JGI IMG/M metagenome (GOLD analysis project Ga0209536, IMG submission 187461) | Marine sediment microbial communities from White Oak River estuary, North Carolina - WOR-2-8_12 (SPAdes) (version 2) | ecosystem: Environmental > Aquatic > Marine > Intertidal zone >...
ATTTGAACTGAAACCAACACTCGACAATCGTTTTGGCGACTACCGTTTACCCGCTTTCGACGGTAAGTTGGGTGTTGAATTTTGGAAAATGAAATTTGCTGAAGAAGAAAACGCAGGGCAAGGCCAGCTTCCGCCATCTTTTGACAGTCAATGGATCGATGCAGAAGTTGGATATGGGCCACAATTCTGGAAATTGGGGCCATTGCCTAATACTCTGGATTCAGTGGAGGTTGAAGCAAAACTGTCTTCGTTGCAGCAAATCAATCCCGACGAGCCGGTTGAACTGAACGGCAAAAAATATTATTGGAAACCCTACGAGTTCTCATGGCGCTGGGGTTTAAAGAATGATGCAGGTCATCAGGGATATCATGGCTTGAAAGGGTTTATCAATGATGAAAACATTTCCTTAGGCAGTATAGATCGCCCGTGGAATGGCTCACCCATTTATCCGTTAAAACCTGAACCCGAAGGTACAGTTTACTATTTATGGTCGGCTGTTTCATCGCTAAAGAATATGCAATCGAAAATTATTCAATCAGGACTTGTTCCTCAAAGGATTTATGTCAATCATAAACTGATAGAAAAGGGGAGAGAATTAGTTGAAATCAATGAAGGATACAACCCTGTGTTGCTGAAATATAACACTATCGGGCGAGGTGTTCTGATTTTTATTAGCAATGTGACGTATTCAAAATGGAATCAAACGGTTCCTTTGGCGACTAACTGGTACCTGAATCCGGCTGTGCTTTCCTATAATTTCAAGCCCAATACAAAAACTCAGTTTGGATGGTACCGCTTTATCTCGCCTCCCGGCACCCGTACCATTTATGTTACATCAAAAGCCAAGCCTGAAGTTTGGGTCGCAGATAAGAAATATTCGTGCGAGCCGGGAAAACTGGAAACTGGAAGAATAGCCGATGCAAACCTCCAGACTTGGAAAGTGACACTGCCTGAAAACTTGCTGGAATCTGCTTCTGTTGAACTGAAAATAGAGCAACTTCCCGGATTTTTTGGTGGAACAGCGGTTCCTGAACCTGTTGTTTTTGAATGTGGAAAAGGCACAATTCAGTTGGGCGATCTGCAAGACAATGAATCACTGAAAACATTTTCCGGTGGAATGTGGTACCGAAAATCTATCTTGATTACGGCAGATCAGGCAAAAACAAGCCAGATTATTCTTGATCTGGGCAGAGTTGTGGCGTCAGCCGAAGTTTTTGTAAACGGAAAATCCATAGGCGCAAAGGTATCTTCTCCATGGCTTTTTGATCTTTCCGGGAAACTTAAAACAGGTGAAAACAGGATTGAGATTCTGGTTTATAATACACTTGGAAATCATTACCTGACGACGCCATCGCAGTATATTGGGCGAACGAATTCGGGCTTGATTGGCCCTGTAATACTAAAATTCATTCAATAAAAATCCTTATGTAAGAAAGTTGGAAATGAAAAATCTTTTATTTTTTTTAATTGCAGTTGTTGGTTTGCTGTCTTGCCATTCCTCTCAGATACAAGAGTTTAATTATCCATCAAAATATAACGTAGTCTGGACCACGCCCAGCGACAACTCTTTTGGCTCCATGCCTTTGGGCAATGGCGATATTGGATTGAATGTATGGGTCGAGAAAAACGGAGATCTGTTGTTCTATATCAGCAAAGTTGATGCGTTTGATGCCGGACATTTACTGCCCAAACTGGGGCGAGTATGCATTAAAACAGAACCTGTACTTTCGGTCGATAAGTTCAAACAAACCTTGAGTTTGATGGATGCTTCCATTTTAGTGGAAGCCGATGATGTAAATTTCCGCATTTGGGTGGATGCCAATCAATCGGTCATTCGCGTGGAAGGAAAGAGTAATACTCCCCGAATAATCAATATTTCGTTGGAATCGCTTCGCCCATTGATTAATTCAAATGAATCCTTGCCTTCAACCGGAACTGTCGGTATAAATTTCAATGATCAGGAAAACCGGCTGGCCTGGTGTTACCGCAACCAATCATCGCGTTGGGCCGAGAAATTCAAAATCCAGAATACACCGGAAATGGTGGCCAAAACCAAAGACCCGATTTTGCACCGGACATCGGGCTGTTTACTTCAAGCCAATGACTTTATTCGTGAAAATGCAACCACACTAAAGTCAAAAAGTAAATCGACTTCGTTCGACTGCTCCATTACTGTAAATTCCATTCAGCCGGAAAACATCCAAGCCTGGCTGACTGAAATTTCAAAACCGGTTCAGTCGGATTGGGAAGCGCATTGCACCTACTGGAAATCGTTCTGGGACCGGAGTTACATCCATATTTTATCAGGAGGTGAAGGAAAATTCAACCTAGATCAATGCCGGTTTACACAATTTCGGCAGGGATCAAAAGCCTACGAAGGGCACAAGGAAATTGACGCCCAACAAAATATTGATCAAATCAATCAACGCTATGCGCTTGAGCGTTTTTGCGAAGCTGCCGCCAGTCGTGGTGCCGTGCCTCCGCCTTATAATGGCTCTATATTTACCATGGATATGCCTGCCGGCGTGCTTGGCTTTGACAAACCTATAGAAAAACCGGTTTCACCCGATGGCCGTGACTGGGCAGAACTTTCGTTCATGTGGCAAAATACCCGTCATCCGTATTGGTCAATGGCAACTCGTGGTGATTACGATGCCATTAAACCGGGAATGCAGTTTGTGCGCGATGGCCTGGATATTTGTCGTGATCGGTGTCAAAAAATATTTGGTCATGAGGGCGCTTTTATCATGGAGGCGAGCTGGTGGCACAACGTTGGAGTATTCAACTGGGATGGTATGCCTGCTCATTTGCGTTACCATCAACTCGCATCCATTGAGTTGCCAGCTATCATGTGTGAATATTATGAACATACTCTTGACAAGCAGTTTCTCAGCGAGGTTTTGCTGCCTTGTGCCGACGAATTCCTGAAGTTTTACGAGGTGCATTTTCCGAAACGTGATGCAAATGGAATTATGCAAATGGAAGGTGTGGGTTGTGCCGAAACCTACCAGGGGGTGACCAATCCCTGCACCGAAATGGGTTGCATGAAATATTTGCTCACCAAATTACTGTCATTCGAAATTGATGATGCACGTAAAGAACACTGGAGCAAGCTCTTTAAATCCATGCCTGGCGTGCCTTTGCGGACTATTCGCGGACTGGATTTACTGTCTGTGGGAGAAAAATACGATCCTGGCCGCGTCAATTGCGAGTCGCCTGAGCTTTATTCCATTTATCCGTTTCGGCAGGTTTGGTTGGGAATACCCGAGTTGTTGGCGAATGCCCGGCAGTCTTTTCATGTGCGTACAATCAGCCTCGATGGTACAATCGATGAACAGGCGGTGGAAACCGGGGGTTGGCAATCGTCACCGGTTCAGGCGGCGTATCTGGGCTTGCCGCGCGAGGCTGCCCGTTTGGCCAGCATCAATTTTAATGACCAGTTTATTCACTGGAACGACAATATCAACCTGAATGAGCCATATCCGAACCGTCCCAGGGCAAGGTTTCCCACATTCTGGGAATGCAAAATGGATGGGACCCCAGACAATGACCACGGCGCCAACTCGGCCAACGCACTTCAAAGCATGCTGCTGCAAAGCGATGGGGACAAAATCTTCCTCCTTCCGGCCTGGCCCGAAAATTGGGATGTCAATTTCAAACTTTGTGCGTCTAACAATACCACGATTGAATGTGAATACAGTGACGGCAAAGTGCAATCGCTAAAAGTTACTCCTGAATCACGAAGAAATGACATTATTGATATGAGTACTGAAAAACAACGGATTTGTACCCTGGTTTCAGTGGCCCTTTCAGATCGGAACTATTTGTTTGGACTTCCGCCTATGCTTGATGCACAGGTTATTCCGGGCAAAACAACGGCTCCGTGGATTGCCAAATATGGTTATACGCTGGATGGTTGCAAGGCCGGCCCCTGGAAGAACAGTGTTTTTAATGGCAACATCGTTTATGTGCATGTATTGGACTGGTCCAAAGAAGGCGTTCGGCTTTCTGCAATTCCCCGAAAGCTGGTTTCTTCAAAATCTATCACTGGAAATATTCGGGTAAAACAGGACGAAAATGGCTGGTTGCTCACCGGAATGCCTGACCCGTTGAATACCATTGTGAAACTTGAATTCGATGCCTCGGTTGAAGAAATTGCTTATGCTTTACCTTCGAAAGGTTCGTTTACGGTCGGAAAGCTAAGAAATATGACAACCGATCTGGAAGGTCGGACCATTGTCGAGGTGAACCTGGATGGCGAAAAAACCATCGACCGTTTTGAATTCACCATTGACAATCCGGATTATTTGCGCGGACAGGGCAAAACCTTCGAACTTCAAGCCCAACAAGCCGATGGAACCTGGAAGGCCGCCTATAAAGGCAGTGTTTACGGAACCATCTGCAGCAAACAGTTCGATCCGGTAAAAGCAGAAGCTGTCCGAATAATTATCCAGGCTAAAGAGATAAAGCAGTTTGACGTGTTTTGATGAGTAAGTATTAAAAAAATAAGCTTCAATAAATAAACAAAACAAGGTGATATTGGATTCCTGATTATCCTACTTTTCTTTCTGTTGTTCTTTAAGGCCAGCAAAGAACATTGATTTCACTTCAAGTTACCTGGCAATTCCAGCTCAGCTCAGTAAAGGTTGGCGATCAGGTTTTACTCAATATCCAGCTGATGGAGGCTTAGGGTGACCGGCAACTCTGGGCAGAGCAATAAAGCCGTGAGGTCTTGGATATTTTTGCCCTGCAGAATGAGATGGCAAAGAATATCGCAAGCACCCAAGCACCATAGAGGCAATCGTTACTCCGGCAGAGCTTGAGCAAATAGTTAAGAAACCCACCGACAACCTGCTGGCATATGATGACTACCTTCAGATCCTTGATCCTTTTTTCTCAAGAACGAATGAAGGACTCAATAAGGCCATACTATTATTTAAAAAAGCTGTTGAAGAAGATCCGGACTTTGCCCTCGCCTATGCCAACATCGCCATATCCTATTATCTGCTTGAAATGTTCCAGGAAGATAAGCAATATACTGAAAAGATCAATAGCTATGTGGATAAGGTCTTGCTCTATGATTCAAAATCCTCCGAGAGTTTGATTGCCAGAGCTTTTTACAACATACAAACAAAGGAGTAACAATTGGCCCTCCCACATTTTCAAAAGGACCTTGAGTATAATCCAAACTCTTCACTTGTCATGCAAATGCTCGCGGATTTATACTTCCGCCTTGTCCCGGATTCTGAAAAATACCTGGAATACGCAGTCACGGGAGTTAAGCTGAATGTCGCGGCGAATAATTCTTTCACCCAGAGCTATCTCTATGTGCAGCTGAGTAATACATTGGTGTCATCTGGGTTTATTGATGAGGCATTAAAATACATCAATATGTCCCTGGATTATAATCCAGATAACTATTATGCACCATATTTAAAGATCATGATCCTGTTCGCCGGTGATGGTAATTATGAGAGGACCACTAAATTACTAAGAAGGGAATGGAATAAGGATACCATCCGCCTTGACATTGTACAGGATGTCGCCAAATTTTATGATGCTCAGGAAAATTTTGATAGTGCCTATTATTATTTCAAAAAATTTTTGAAAGCCAGGGAAGAAAATGGTTTGGATATTCATGTACAGGAAAACGTAATAATTGCAGAGTTAATGGTATAACGCTAAATCATTACTAATTAATTATTCTGTTAACTTATCAAAATTATTGATGATCGATGGAGTCAATTATTTGATAAAAATTGATTATTTTGTTATTTCATTTGGTTGATAATTTATCCGTAACTAAGTTAATATTCGTTCAGAAATAGGTAATATGTTGCCTATATTTTTTCTTGTGAATTGTGATATTGCTCAATAGAATTTTAAAAATAGGACTCAATGCTCGACAATATCCTTTGGGTAGATTAAATTGTTGTTAATTGAATTTTAGAAATATGATGTAATGATGCATAGATGGATACCAGGGCTTAGCAGGTGGCTTCTAATTATATTCTTCGGTCAAAACATTATAGTAAAGGCGCAAAATCACTTTACTGATGTGACTACCAGTGCAGGTATTGATCATTTTTTTGTTCCCTACCAGGGAACGTTTGGTGGGGGAGTTGCTGTGATTGATTATAATAGCGATGGATATGAAGACCTGTTCATTGCTGGGGGAGAAGGACATAATAGTTTTTATCGAAACAATGGAGATGGAACGTTTACGGATATTATACACACAGCTGGCTTTCAAGAATTAGATACAATGGTCACGCAAGGAGTGGTGAGTGCAGATGTAAACAAAGACGGGAAAACTGATCTATTTATTACGACAATTTATTCTTCAAATGGAGGTGCCCAACTTAGAGCACCTGACATGCTTTATATTAATAATGGTGATGAGACATTCACAAATAGAACCCGGGAATATGGCTTAATGAAAGCCCATAAATTTTCTACAGGAGCGGTTTTTGGCGATGTAAATCTGGATGGATATCCGGACCTGTTCGTAGGTGTGTTTTTTGAAAATTTCTCGGGAAGACTCGATCAATATACGGGATTGGTTTCCAGCACCTCCCCACCAGCATGGGATTTACTTTATATCAATAAAGAAGGGAAATATTTTGAGGAGATGAGCTATGAATACGGGCTACACTATGTTGGATTAGGTTTTGGAGGCGTATTCACAGATTATGATAATGACAGGGACTTAGACCTGCTTGTAATTAATGATTTTGGGTACAAGTTCACTCCCAATAAATTATTTAGAAATGAGTACCCAAAAGAAAAATTCACTGATGTCAGTGAGCAAATGGACATGGATTTTGGCATGTCTGCCATGGGCGTAGCCATTGGAGATTACAATAACGATGGGTGGCTCGATTACTTTTTCAGCAATATACTTGATGCTCCATTTGTAATAAATCAAGGTTCAGATCAACCTTTCCTGAATATCAGTAAAGAGATTGGCGCCTCCATTTCTTTTCTGATGAATCAGGATGGCAGACCAGTAAATTCTATAACCTGGGGGATCAATTTTTTTGATAGTGACAATGATACGGATTTGGATTTGTTCATAACCGGCGGATCGCTTAATCCGGATGAAAAGCCTATACCCAATGTGCTATTAATAAATGATCATTTAAAATTCAATAAAGGAGATTTTAAGGTTGGCCTTAGTGATACATCAATTGGCCGTGGCTCGGTAACATTCGATTATGATAATGATGGAGATTATGACCTGTTTATCGTAAACCAATCCTCTATATCTTCCAATAACTTTGGTTATGAAAACCTGAGCTCAAGGCTATACAGAAATGATATTTCCGGAAATAATTGGTTAAAAGTAAAGCTGAAGGGCAACCGGTCTGATAGTGAAGGTATTGGATCCAGGATTGAAGTTTATGCAAAAAATGTATCAATGATCCGTGAGATTGAGGGAGGATCAAGTCATGAATCTCAAAATAGTAAAATTGCTCATTTTGGAATGGGAGATAACCTTTTGGCTGATTCAGTAATCGTAAAATGGATGGGTGGAAATACACAGAAAATGTATAATATAGTGGTAAACCAAATGATTGAAATGCGTGAGCCATTTGAATTTTCATTTTGGCAAAAGCTTAAACTTATGTTTGGGTTATTGCCCTTATTATAGAAATAATTTATGGATGTTAGAAGGGAATTATAAGCAACAACGTCCTTATTTACTCTCATAAAATAAGTTAAATATTTAAAAAACAAATACGAAATAACCTGCATTCAAACTTTTAAACAGATGTTAATTTAAGTTAACAACAATCACTCATGAAAATATGGCCCAAACATGTACCGCATGAATTGATGCAATCACAAGAAATGAATTTACATCAAATGGATGATGAAAAAATCTGGTTGCTATTCACATCTGGTCATGAGGGGGCGTTTGCACTTATTTATGAAAAATATGTTCAGCTCCTTTATAATTATGGGATTAGGTTTTATGGAGATAGAGAAATTATTAAGGATTGTATTCAGGAATTGTTTATTGATCTAAGAGTGAGAAGTAAGTTTAATAAAGTGGTACGCATAAAGCCATATCTTTATGGAGCGCTGCGCAAAAAGATATTTAGCGTTTTACGAAAGAACAAAATCAGTAACAGTATAATTGATTCCTATATGGATGTTCAATTTGATGTTGAAATATCTCATGAACATAAATTGATAAATAGTTTATATGATACAGAGCTTAAAGAAAAGCTAAGAAAAGCCATCTCTAAATTAAACAATAATCAGAAGGAAATTCTACATTACTTTTATTATGAAGATTATACCTATCAGGAAATCGCTGCGATAATGAATTTTCGACATGTTCGATCCGTAAGAAACCTGATATATAAGGTCATCAAGCAGTTAAGAAATAGCATTGACTAGTCTTAAATGGATGATGCTATCATTGAAAATATAATATTATCATGTCCACTGCATTTTTCGTTTGCTATGATGTGAAAATTACTTGTCAAAAAGTAAATAAAAGACCAACTTGATTAACCCTGGTTTTGATAAGGAGGGTTGCCTGTCAAACTGAAATAACTAAAGAGAAAGATATGCTTGAGAAGGTATTCATTTTGTTACTGCTAATCACTTTTCCCTATTCTATCACTAAATCTCAGAAGTTAAACCAGCAAAAGTTGTCCTCAGATATGTATGGTGTTGGTAATTGGGAACATGTTGACTCGTTGGGAAATCACAGAGTAGTGCTGCAAGTAAATAGAAAAGCTGATGCGGTAATCGTTGATATTCCCTGGCGCTTGCGAAAAATAGGGCCAGACAAAAAGAATGTCATTATTATAGATGCTGAAACCAACCAAAAGATTTTGAATGTATTTCCCTACGAGATTAACCGTGAGCACGGCAAATTTGCCTTTCAACCACATACTGTTCCTGGTACCTATTACGTATACTATCTGCCCTATAAAAAGGAAGGCTCGTATTATCCCAGGGTCACCTACTATCCATTTGAAAATATTGCTGAGGACAACTGGATTGTAAGAAATAAATTGACTAAAACCGGAGTGGCCGGAAGAGTACCTTATGCTGAAATTGTGCAGTTCCAATCCATCAATGAACTGAACAGTTTTTACCCTATGGAAATTTTAGCCACTGCAAAGGAAATGCAGGGGCTTCACAAGGAATTTGAAAACGAGGAAGCAATCTTTTTCACTGAAGATCGAAGACATCCTATCCGAACTAGGTATGATTTACCATACAGGTGGATTAAGGAAAGAAACATTGATAAATTTTCAGGTATAGCCAATAAGGGGGAGTATTATACGCTTCAGGTTGGGGTGTACGCTTTCAAAAAATTAATTAATAATATAAAAGTGAGCTTCACTCAACTTGTGAACAATGAAACTGGTTCGGTGATTCCATCCGGTAAGTTTACTTGTTTTAACACGGAGGGAATTGATGTGTCAGGGAATTACTTTGAAAAAGCGTACTCAGTTCCCAAGGGTGAAATTCACCCCTTGTGGATTGGATTAGAAATTCCTCAAAAACTGCCTGCAGGAAGTTATACTGGCCAATTGTTTATTGATGCTGACGGTATACAGACCAAACCAATTGAGTTGAAAATTAATGTATCAGATCAAATGGATGAGTCCATGGGGGATAACGAATTATGGAAACAGTCGAGACTTCGCTGGCTAAACTCAACACTAGGTGAGGACAACGGCATTGTTGCTCCATTCACTGCACTAAAACTCAATAAAGAAAACAATAGCATCAACTGTTTAGGCCGTACCGTGACATTAAGTGAAAATGGTCTTCCCAAGCAAATTACGAGCTGGTTTTCCGAGAAAATGACCGTCATCATCGATGAGGGAAGGGATATTTTAGCATCACGTGTTCAGTTTGTCATAGACGATAAGGGGGAGGCTAATTGGGAAGTATTGAATTTCAACTACACAAAAATTACCCCGGGAACGGTCAGTTGGAAGTCCATGTGCAAAAACACTAACTTTATAA
>Ga0209536_100017941_pt1 | contig 10001 bp, 8 predicted proteins | sample DeeMarSeWOR28_12_FD_187461 | JGI IMG/M metagenome (GOLD analysis project Ga0209536, IMG submission 187461) | Marine sediment microbial communities from White Oak River estuary, North Carolina - WOR-2-8_12 (SPAdes) (version 2) | ecosystem: Environmental > Aquatic > Marine > Intertidal zone >...
GATTCTTCCTTTTTGGAGTAGATAGCCGCATAGTTAAAATCTCGAAGAATCCGTTTCAAGGCCTCCTCAACAGGCAAATTTTCTATCTGAATGCTCATATCCACGGGATTCAGGTCTTTCGCAATAAATACCTCAATACCGGTGGAGTCCGATAGCGTAGAAAGCAATTTCAATAGAGGCGTTTTCTCTGCCTTGAGCGTCACCCGACCATCGGTACGCTCCTTGATTGTTTCAGCCGCGGCGCGATGCTCATTCATCCAGTCGGAGCCCTCTGGGGCAATCGTGGCAAGCTTTAGCACAGCGGTGTGCGCTGAACCTGCGAGAAGCAACGCCAGCAACCCAGTCACGATAGAAAATCTTGCACGTGTCATTCGAAACATCCCTTTAATTTTTCTGCAGCAAGCTGGCCGTCAAAAGTAATCATCCGCCGACGCCAGCAAAGCGCGAGCCTGGTCGCGAGCCAAGATGTTAAACAATGTCAGACCAGGTTGCTCGACCTCCGCTGCAAGGACTTCGTTCAGCAGCTGGTCATGTAATTCCCGGTCGTAAAGCAGCCGCGCATAGCCTCTCGCGAACTCGACCTTGATACCCAGATCCTTGCCGCCTGACAACTCGATACCTTTTTCGAACCAGACTCGACCTGCTTCCGGATCACCGCCCAACGCAGCGGGCCGCAGTGTGTTCAAGATGCCCAGGTACATGCTGGTGCTGGCTGCCAGATCTCCCGGCTCAAGCTGCATTACCCGCTGCAAGGCCACCTCAATCTTTGGCAGATCGGCCAGCGCCTTGTAGTCATCCGAATTGGCTCTTATCCAGGCGAGGTTGGCAAGGCTATAGCTATACAGAGCCTCGACATCTGTGCTCCTGACCGACTCGATTACGGTCACGTAGTCGTCGAATTTCAAGCCGTCCAACTCGCACGCATCCGAGTCGGCCGCGCAAAGGGCTCTAGTTCCGTAAGAACGGGCGCGCCTTGTCAGAATTTTTGCGCGGTCTTCGTCATCCACCAAGCCGGCGCCATAGGCGGCATAAAGCTGAGCCGCGGCGCTCAGCGTTGCCGGATTGTCGGGCCCCGAAGACACCATACTGTCCATCAATAACAGGTAGGCCGGCAAAGCCTCGCGAACCAGCTCCGGATCATCCTGGTTGAGGATGGCATCCGACAAATCATTCGCCATCCCTGACGAAACATTGGACACAATTAAGCTGCAGCCACTAAGCAGAAACGGCAGGACAGCTGCCACAACGAAAGGCGCCGGCGAAAGCCGGCGACTTAAGATTTGCAGCGAAGTACCAAGCACGTTGATCACAGAAAATTCGTCCCAACGTAGAGCAAAAGTTAGATTTTTTCTTTGATGCGCGCTGATTTACCGCTGCGCTCACGCAAATAATACAACTTGGCCCGGCGCACGTCGCCACGGCGCTTTATCTCGATACTCGCGATCGAAGGACTGTAGGTCTGAAAGACCCTCTCGACACCTTCTCCATGCGAAATTTTTCGCACGGTAAATGCCGAATTCAGGCCCCGGTTACGCCTCGCGATTACGACGCCCTCATACGCTTGCAGACGCTCGCGGGCACCATCACGGACACGCACCTGCACAACGACTGTATCGCCGGGGGCAAAGTCCGGGACTTCGCGACCCATCTGTTCCTGCTCAAGTTCCTGAATGATCTTGCTCATTAGTTTCTCACCTGTAGGTAGCAGCGTTCGTAACGCCGCATAAATTACAAATTTCTATTTCCGGCCTGCGCTATCGCCCTCGATACCGCAAGCCTGCATCTTTTGGAATTCCTCTTTGAACTCCAGCAAAAGTCTATTTTCCTCTGGCGACAAGCTGCGCTTTTCAAGCAAATCAGGCCGCCTCAACCATGTCCTGCCTAACGACTGCTGTAAACGCCACCGTCGTATTACTTCGTGATTGCCTTCCAGCAATACCCCGGGAACTCTTCGTCCCTCAGCCAATTCAGGCCGCGTATAGTGCGGGCAATCGAGTAGCCCGTCGGTAAACGAATCCTGCTCGGCCGAGGCCTCATCACCCAGCACGCCGGGCAACAATCGCATGACCGCATCCATAACAACCAGGGCCGCCGTTTCGCCGCCACTGATTACGTAATCGCCCAGCGACAATTCGTCATCCCCGAACGCCTCTATCAGGCGCTCGTCAAAACCTTCATAGCGACCGGCAACCAGCAACAGGCCCGGTAAACCTGCAAGCTGCTGCGCAACCGCCTGGTCAAAAACCCGCCCTTGCGGGCTGAGGAATATGACCGGACTGCCCGGCGGCAAATCACCCTTTGCCGACCTGATCGCAGTCGCCATAGGCTCAAACTTCAGAACCATGCCAGGACCGCCACCGTAAGGCCTGTCATCAACCGTCTGATAAGCGTCGGTCGCAAAACTTCTGGGCGAACTCACATTCAGATTCGCCACCCCATTTTCCAGGGCCCGCCCGGTCACTCCGTAGGCGGCTGCGTCCCGAATCATCTCCGGGAACAGGCTGATGACCTCTAGTTTCATCAATCCCGCTGCCCTGAATCGTCTTCCCAGTCGACCGTGATCAACTTGCTATCCAGGTCCACCTTCAAAACCACGTCACCCTTTATAAAAGGGATCAGGCATCGGCGTTTGTCACCGTCCTGACCGCAGACCACCATCACGTCAGCCGCTCCGGCTTCCATCATGTGATCGACGTGACCCAGAAAAACTTCCTGCAGGTTTTCGACCCGCAAACCTTCCAGATCTGCCCAGTAGTAATTGCCATCGCCCAGTTTCGGCAACCGACTGCGGGCGACGTAAATACCAAGCCCTTTAAGAGCCTCGGCCTTATCGCGGTCATCGATACCCGCTATGCGCGCCACAAGACCTTTACCGTGCTTTTTTCCGTCGAGCGGCGTCGCTGCACGAACGGCGAGCGGGTTGCCCCTCTCACGCAATGACCACTCGCCGTAAGTAAAAATATTCTCCGGCGGCTCGGCATAGGAATGAATCCGCAGCCAGCCTTTAACGCCATAGGGACCGGCTATTCGGCCCATCAGCACACCAGACTCTTTCTCGTCCATGATGCGCCTGTGTTTGCCTTCGCCAAATGCCGTGCGTAGCAACGGCATTTTTCAAAATCAGGCTTCTGCTGCCGATTCCGCACCCTGGTTTTTTCTGTAGCCTTTCAACAGACTTTTCACTCGATCAGAAGGCTGCGCGCCCTGACCAATCCAGTAATCAACCCGGGGCAGATCGATGCGAACCTGCTCCTTGCCATCAACCGCGATTGGGTTGAAAAAACCCAGCCGCTCAATATAACGACCATCTCGGCGGTTCCGCTGATCTGTCACAACAATGTGATAGAACGGCCGCTTCTTGGCTCCACCGCGAGATAAACGGATGCTAACCATTAAAAAATTGCTCCAAACTTAAAGTCTTGCAAATCCGGTAACCGGAAAAATACCGTGCACTGAACCAGCGTATGCCGGTAAATGCCGGGGGCAACAAAACAACGGCGGAACCGAAGTTCCGCCGACGCGTAAGCAGGGAATTTTACTGGATTTTCCGGGGATGTGAACCCGTAAAGCCATTAATTTTCAGGTAAATATCGCGTAAAAACAGCCTTCCAACCCGATTTACCCGAATTCCCGGCTTCCGCAAGGGCTCCGGTTGACGCCAAAGGCCGCTCCGCACGCTGCAATACAGTAAAGAACGGGCCTGACAAAACGGCCCTACCGGGGCGGAAATGCTCCTCCGGAACCGCCCATGCCGCGCATCATTTTTTGCAGACCGCCCTTACCCATCTTTTTCATCGTCTTTTGCATTTGCGTATGCTGCTTGATCAAGCGATTAACATCCTGGATCTGCATCCCCGCGCCCCTGGCTATGCGTTTCTTGCGCGAACCGTTGATGGTTTTCGGAAAACGCCGTTCGCCGGGCGTCATCGAATCGATCAGGGCTACCTGCCGCTTCAGCATTTTGGTGTCGATGCCCTTCGCCAATGCCTCCGGATTGACGCCGCCGGGCAGAGGCAGTTTCTCCAGCAGCCCCTGCATATCGCCCATGTTCATCATTTGCCGCAACTGCTCGCGCATATCGGCGAGATCGAAACCCTGACCTTTGCGAAGTTTGCCGGCCAGCCGCTCGGCCTGCTCTCGGTCTACTTTTTGCTCGACCTCCTCGACCAGGCTGAGTACGTCACCCATTCCGAGAATGCGCCGCGCCATTCGATCCGGGTGGAACAATTCCAGACCTTCGATGTCTTCGCCGGTACCAATAAATTTAATGGGTTTACCTGTGACGGTCTTTACCGATAAAGCAGCGCCGCCCCGCGCATCACCATCCGTCTTCGTCAATACCACGCCAGTCAGCTGCAGGGCATCGCCAAATGCTTTACCCGCATTTACTGCGTCCTGACCTGCCATACTGTCGACAACGAACAAGGTCTCCGCGGGGTCGAATTCTTGGTGCAGCGATTGCAGCTCATCGAGCAGCTCGTTTTCCAGCCGCGTGCGCCCCGCCGTATCAAGAATAAGCACGTCGCTAAGGTTCTTGCGCGCCTCTGCTACTGCTCTGCGAGCAATATCGAGCGGCTGATCGCCGTCCGCGAACGGCATAAAAGGCACATCAACGCGCTCGGCAAGTTGCTGCAACTGGAGCATGGCCGCGGGACGGCGTGTATCGAGGCTCACCAGCATCGGTCGCTTGCCATTCTTTCGCTTGAGCCACAACGCCAGCTTCGCTGCGGTAGTGGTTTTACCGGCCCCCTGTAAACCCGCCAGCAAGATCACGGCAGGCGGCTGTCGGCGCAGGTCGAGCTCTGCGGAATCACCGCCAAGCGCCCGGGTCAGTTCCTGATCGAGTATTTTGATAAAAACCTGACCGGGGTCCAGGCTGCGAGTCACCTCTGCACCAACCGCGCGCTCGCGCACACGCGCCACGAACCCCTTGACCACCGGCAATGCAACGTCCGCCTCGAGCAACGCCATGCGCACATCACGCACCGCATCCTTGATATTGTCGTCGGTCAGGCGGCCCTTGCCGCGCACCTTGGCCGAGACGTCCCTCAGTCTTGCACTCAATCCATTAAACATCGGCGTCCTTAATAAGCAGACTCAAAACGGCTGACGGCACCGGATGCCACTGCCAGAAAGCGTATTGTAACGAGATACGGTGCCATAAAGAATGGCGCAATGGCCGGCCCGGCCCGGCCCCCAAGTTAAGGAACTATTCCTTGACAGCACCAGCACGGGTGGCCAACATTGGCCGATGTTTGGCAAGGAGTATCACTCTCTTGGGTGATGACATACCCCTAGGGTTTTTAGTTGCAACCCTTTTTATCCTGCTGTTTCTATCAGCATTTTTTTCTGGCACCGAAACAGCGCTTATTGGCCTGAATCGTTATCGGTTGCGGCATAAGGCACGCTCGGGCCACCGTGGGGCAAGATTTGCCGAAAGCCTGCTGCGTCGGCCGGATCGCCTTATCACGCTTATCCTGTTCGGCAACAACCTCGTAAATTTCACCGCGGCGCTCATCGTCGGGACAATATCACTGCGTATTCTTGGCCCCTCTGCCTGGGTTTCAATAGCCAGCACGGTCGTGTTCACGCTGATCGTCCTTATCTTTGCGGAAGTAATGCCGAAAACGCTCGCCGCCCTGCACCCGGAATCGCTTGCTTTCCCGGCAAGCTATATCTATTACCCGCTGCAAAAACTGGCATTTCCATTAATCTGGCTGATTAACCTGGTGTCCAACTCCATGCTCAAGCTGGCGGGTGTTGACCCCGAGCAGGTCGATCAGCAAAACCTGACCATTGAAGAGTTGCGCCTGCTGGTCAATGAATCGGGCGCGCTGTTGCCCAGAAAACGACACCGCATGCTGCAGGGTATTCTTGAACTCGAGGACATGACCGTAGACGACGTCATGGTCCCGCACAACGAAATTATCGGCATCGATCTGGACGAAGACTGGGACACCATCCTGACAAGCATTCGAGACAGTCACTACACGCGCATGCCGGTTTACAGAGACAGCATAGACCACGTGATCGGCATCCTGGATATGCGCCGGCTCATAAAGGCAGACAGTCTTGCGGACCTGAGCAAAGACAAGCTGACCCAATTGATGGACGATCCGTACTTCGTGCCCGAAGGTACTGCTTTGCACAGGCAACTCGTGCATTTCCAGCACAACCGTCAACGCACAGCAATGGTCGTCGATGAATACGGCGACATCCAGGGGCTCATTACGCTTGAGGACATACTCGAAGAGATTGTCGGTGAATTCACTACCGAAACTTCGCCGAGTGATGGCGACGTGGTACCCGACAAGAACAGTTCAGCTTACCTGGTCAATGCGGGCGCCAACATCAGGTCACTCAACCGAATGATGAACTGGCAATTACCCACGGACGGAGCCAAGACTCTCAACGGGCTCATCTTGGAACAGCTGGAGAAAATCCCTGAACAGGGAACGGGCCTTAAATTAGGCGACTACCCCATCGACATCGTTCAGACGAGCGACAACGTGATCAACCTTGTGAGGATTCATTCTCCGGAACAAACTCAGACTGATGGAACCGAGACCCGCAGCACTGAACTAGCCAAATCAGGCTAATCCCAGCGCTTCCAGCGCACCACGCAAATAATCGACGCCAATTATCTGCATGCCCTTGATGGGCTTCTTCGGCACATTGGCGCGCGCTACGACAGCGCAGTCGAACCCTCTTTTGACGGCCTCTCGCAGACGCTCTTCACCGTAAGCAACGGGTCGAATTTCACCGGACAATCCAACCTCGCCAAAAACTACCGTGGACCGCGCCACCGGACGGTCGCGCAAACTGGATACGGTGGCTACCAGCGCCGCCAGATCAGCCGAGGTTTCCGATATGCGAACCCCGCCAACCACATTCACGAACACGTCGTGGTCGTAGGCCGATACGCCCGCGTGACGATTAAGTGTCGCCAACAGCATCGAAAGTCGGTTCTGATCCAGACCGAGGGCAAGCCTGCGGGCGTTGCCGCCGCCCGACTGGTCTGCCAATGCCTGCACCTCGATAAGCAACGGCCGGCTGCCTTCACGGGATACCGTAACCACGCTGCCCGGCACCGCGTCGGGATGGCGAGACAGGAAAATTGCCGAAGGATTCTTGACCTCCCGCATTCCCGTTTCGGTCATCGCGAATATACCCAGCTCATTGGCCGCCCCAAACCGGTTCTTGAATGCCCTCAGTATTCGAAAGCGACTGTCGGACTCGCTTTCGAAATACAAGACTGCGTCAACCATATGCTCCAGGACTCGGGGGCCGGCGATATTCCCTTCCTTGGTTACATGACCGACCAGCAGCACTGTCGTGCCGGTACTTTTTGCCATGCGCACGAGCTGTGCCGCCGATTCGCGCAGCTGCGCAATCGATCCCGGTGCCGACGCGATTTCCTCGCTGTACATGGTCTGCACGGAATCGACAACGACGCAGGCAACGGGAGTATCGCCTATCGCCTGCACCAGGTGTTCTACGCAAGTCTCGGCCATCACCGAAAGGTTCGCTGTCTCTACTCCAAGTCGGCGTGCACGCATCGATATCTGTTGCAACGATTCCTCACCGGTCACGTACAGAACCTCACGGTCGGCCGGCTGGCCGCCTGCGGCTTGCAGCAGCAGCGTAGACTTTCCGATACCAGGGTCGCCGCCGATCAGCACCACCGACCCGGAAACCAGTCCGCCGCCCAGAACCCGGTCAAATTCGCGGATTCCGGTCGAGAAACGCTCGACTTCCGCTTGCTGCACATCAGCAAGCTTGAGCCCCTTTATTTCGCCCGCATAACCGGTGCGCTTAACCGCTGCGCTCTTGCCGGCTGCCAGGGTATTCCACGCTCCGCACGCGGGGCACTGACCCTGCCATTTAAGCGTATGGCCGCCGCACTCAGCGCACGTATAAGAAACAGTTGCTCGACTCATGTTTATAAATTTGTGACGGGTGTCGCACTCATGTGGCTATTTTGCTGGCAAAACCCGCCACATGGCAGAAAAAAACGCCGAATGGTTCTCATCCAAATACCAATCATTTCCATAATATGTCGCAATGAACTCCCGGTCACATATGGTAAATCCCGCGGTAGGCAAGCTTTGGGCAGCGGTCACGCTGCTCATGCTGGCCATTGCAACGGGCTTTATAGGCCACATTAGCGGATTGGAATACCGTGCATACGATTATTTCCAGCGCTACCAGTATAAGACGGCCAGCGACCAAATCCTGCTTCTTACCGTCGATTCCCGTACAGAAAACCAGCGGCAAATATGGACCGGCGAAAAATTTGGCGAGCTAGCAAACACGCTGGATCGGCTCGGCGCGCGACTGATCGTCGCAACTCAGCCGATTCGGCTGCCGGATGTGCCCGATGAAGACCAGATCAGGGCCTTGGAGCAACTCCAGCGGCAAGCAAGTCAAATAGCCAGCCTGAACGGCGGCGTGGACCCTCTTGGCGGACAGCTGACAGAGTTCCGCAAGCGCTACGATGACCGGCAGCAGCTTGCCAGACAATTTAATGACTCCGGGAAAATACTGCTTTCCGCCCATATCACGAGCTTCGCGCTGGAAAACAACTCGGTAGAAGCTTGTGAAGAGCATGGCGTCAATACGCAGGGCGTCGAGGTTAGCGCGCTGCCCAGGCTGACTCGCGTTCGACACGTAGCCGTACCTCCGGCGAATATATGCTCATCTGTGCGGGCGCTCGGCATCAGCAGCTTTACACCTGACGATGACGGCTTTGTGCGACGAACCGATCTGGTTATCAATGCCGACGGTGTCTATTTGCCATCTCTGGCCCTCTCCGCTGATGTCTCCCTGCGCGGTAGAAACAATGACGTCGTGGTGGCATCATCGGACGCACTTGCTATAGGCGAACGAATTATTCGGACGGGGCCCAAGCTACAGCTGCTCAACCGCTATTACGTAGGATCGATGGGCGAGCCTGCTTTTCGAGAGATCAGCCTGAGGGCTCTGCGGGCCGGCAATGTAGATCCCACCCTGATCCGGGATCGCATCGTACTCGTAGGAGAATCCGTAGATGCGTCGATGCCTGGCATCGCAACGCCCGTCGATTCGCACATGTCACCATTGTTGTTGGTTGCCACTAACCTTTCCAACCTGCTGGAGAATGACTTTTTGCTGCGGCCGGAATGGTTGCCGGCAGTCGAGATAGGCGCGCTCGCCTCTCTGCTGGTGCTGGCCCTGCTCTGGGTACCCGCAATGCCGCTGATCGGCAGCTTGCTGATGGGCGTACTCCTGGCAGTTATTGTCTTGAGCCTGCAAGCATGGTTCCTCGTCTCCGAGGGCATTTGGATTCAACTCGCTTCAGTTGCGATTTTCGCGGCTCTGGCCGTCTGGGTACAACACGTGTTCAGAGCAATTTACACGCCTGTGCCTCGCCGCGCCGAAACGTTGCGGCCAACGGCATACCAAGGAACCAGCAACCAGAGCCAACTCGATCTTGAGTTTTCGGTTTTGCGGCAACAAGCGCCAACCGAAGAAACAAAAGAAAAGATGTATGAAATCGCGATGATTCATGGCAACGCGAAAGAGTTTGCGCGAGCTGAAAAGGTCCTGCAGCACATAAACAAACTGGACCCCAACTATCGCGACGTGCGAGCCCTGTTAAACAAGTTATCCGGGGCCCGCAAACGGGCCGCGAACAAACGGCGCAAAATATCAGATAGCGTCGGCACGCTCGACCGCAGGCAGCTCGGACGTTATGAAATCGAAAAAGTTCTGGGTAAGGGCGCCATGGCGACTGTCTACCTCGGCAGAGATCCCGCTATAAATCGCAAAGTCGCAATCAAGACCCTGGCACTCGCCAGGGAGTTTGATCACGAAGAATTGCAGAACGCCAAAGTGCAATTTCGTCGCGAGGCTGAATCGGCGGGCCGCCTGAACCACCCGAACATTATTGCCATATACGATGCCGGTGAAGACGATGATGTATCGTACCTCGCAATGGAATACTTTCAGGGCGTATCCCT
>Ga0209536_100017942_pt1 | contig 10001 bp, 6 predicted proteins | sample DeeMarSeWOR28_12_FD_187461 | JGI IMG/M metagenome (GOLD analysis project Ga0209536, IMG submission 187461) | Marine sediment microbial communities from White Oak River estuary, North Carolina - WOR-2-8_12 (SPAdes) (version 2) | ecosystem: Environmental > Aquatic > Marine > Intertidal zone >...
CAGCCCGCACTCTCGTGGCTGGGGGTGCCTGTGGCCACTGGCGACGCCGTATTAGGCGTCATCACTGTACAAAGCTTTACGCGTCCCTATGCCTATGACCAAAAGGATATGGCCCTTCTTTCAACCCTCGCTGCACAGGCGGCCATCGCCTTGGAAAACGCGCAGCTTTACGGGCAGATGCGACGACGGACGGCGGAACCGGAACGGACGCCCCCACCGGTCCCGTTTGAAGGTCGCCGGCGCTGACCTCGAGGTTGGCCACGGTCTGGTGCACCGAGACGTTCAGCGTCGCGGAGACCGTGTCGATCTGGGCGGTGAGGACGGCCGGTGCCGCTCGCAGAGCGCGAACGGCTCCCTCGGCGCTCACCGTGATGGCCGTGGGATCGGAAGAGGTCCAGCGGATCGATGGAGCCGGGATCAGGGAGTCGTTGGTGTCCCACACCTGCAGGGGGACAACGGTATCCCGCCCGACGGCCAGGAGGACGACGGTGGGGCTTCCGAACGAGAGCGTGCCGGCCACGCGGCGTACACGGACGGGAATGCTGTCGCGATGCTCCCGGTGCGTCGCGACCACCGTGGTGACACCCGCACCCCGCGCCACGATCTCCCTGGCCTCGCTCGGGATCGTCCCCGGTTCGTCGGGGCCCGTGCTCACCTCGCGATCCGTCGCCCGGGCACGGTCGATCGAGTCCAGGCGGGCGAGCGAGTCGGCGACGGCTTCGACGAAGGCCCGGTAATCGGCCTCGTGGAAGCGCCGGACCACGGCCGGAGCCACCGCCCCCTCCCGGCGGAGTGCGACGTCGATGCCGTCGAGCTCCGAGGAGGGCTCGAGGTAGTCGTCGAACTCCACGACGACCGTGACGGAGTCGATCGCGTCGGCCGACAAGGCGACGGCCGCGGCGGTGTCCGGGGCCAGAATCGGCAGGTCGATGATCAGGGTGTCCCCGGAGACGAGCTCCGCCGTCGTGGCCCCCTGAATCTCGGTCGAATCGATTGCGCCGTTGCGATTCACGTCTTCGAAAGCCGTCACGGTCACGCGGCCCGACGGCAGATATCGGAGCGCGAAGATGCCCTCGCGATCCGTCACGGACTGATGGACCGGGCTGTCGGGGCCTTCCGAGGCGAGCACGAGCGCGTCCGACGTGTTGCTCCCCGTGATCCTGTCCCAGACCTCGCCGGCGAGCGTGGTCGGAACGAGCGCCCCACCCGTGGAGAACACCAGCTCGAACGGATCGGCCAGCTGGTTCCCGAACAGGTCGGACACCGCCGGCCGGAGGGTCACGCGGTAGACGAGCCCTTCCTCGAAGCCACCCTCCACCCGAACGCTCAGCGAACGGCGACTGTGGCTCACGCGCACGTCACCGCCGCGCGGCGATACGGTCACCGCTTCGTTCAGCGAGCCGCCCGCCACGCGCTCACTGATGCGCTCGTCGAAATCGAACCGGACCTCCCGGAGGTCGCTCACGGTATCGAACGCCTCAGGAACGGTCCGGACCACCACGGGCGGCCTGCGGTCCTCGGGCCCGCCGGGAGGCGCCTCCTGCCGCGCGCACCCGCCGAGCATCCCCGCCATCGCCGTCGCCACCGCTCCGAGCACCACCCGGCGCCGGACACGTGCCGTGCCGCTCACCGGCACCACGTTCCCGTCACGAGCACCGAGCGGGCGCGAGACTCAGGCCCCGAGCCCCGCGAGCTTGTCGCGAAGCTTGCGCGCCTGCTCCTCGAGCTGCGCGGCGTTCTCCCGGGCCTTCGCCACGACCTCGTCGGGCGCGTTCTGGACGAACTTCTCGTTGGCCAGCCTCGCCCGTACGCCGGCCAGAAGACCGTCGAGCCTGGCGATCTCCTCCTCCATGCGGGCACGCTCGCGCTCCACGTCGATCACGTCCGCCAACGGGAGGAAGAGCTCGACCCCGTTGGGGAGGACGGCATTCGCACCGACGCCCGAAGCCTCCGCGAAGTCGACCCGGTTCACGCGGGCCACCTGCTCGAGCGCGGCTGCCAGCGTCCGGATCGCCGTTCCGAAGGCTTCCGTCTGCCCGGAGAGGTGGACCGCCACCCGCTGCCCCTCGCCCACCCCGTATTCCTTGCGCAGGCGACGAACCTCGACGACCAGACTCTGGAAATCGCCGAAGTGGCGTTCGGCGTCCTCGTCCTTCCAGGCGTCCTGGCCCACAGGCCAGGGAGCGATGATCAGGTCGTCCGGCCGCTCGACACCCTCGGGCCACGGTAACCGGGCCCAGAGCTCGGCCGTGACGAACGGCACCACGGGGTGGAGCAGCCGGAGCGCGCTGTCGAGCACCGCGACCAGGGTGGATCGCGCGGCCTCTCGGGAAGACTCGTCCGCATCCGGTGCGAGTCGGCTCTTGACCAGTTCGAGGTACCAGTCGCAGACCTCGCCCCAGAAGAAGTGGTAGAGCCCCTCCGCGACCTCGTGGAGGCGGAAGCGTTCCAGGCCCCGCGTGGCCTCCTCCGTGGCCCGCGCGACCCGCGACAGGATCCACCGGTCCTCGAGGGCGAGGTCCTCCCCGACTTCGGCGAGCGGCCTCACGGGTCCCTCGCCGATGCTCATGAGCGCGAAGCGTCCCGCGTTCCAGATCTTGTTCGCGAAGTTGCGCCCGTTGGCGAAGGTCCCCTCGACGTCCTCGTGGTCCAGGCTGATGTCCGTCCCGACCGCGCACTGGCTGACGATCGTGTAGCGCATCGCGTCGGCACCGAACTCCTCGACCACGTGCAGCGGGTCGATCCCGTTGCCGAGCGACTTCGACATCTTGCGGCCCTTGATGTCCCGGACCGTCCCGTGCAGGTACACCTGCGTGAACGGCGCGTCGCCCTGGAACTCGTACCCCATCATGATCATCCGGGCGACCCAGAAGAAGAGGATCTCCGGGGCCGTCACCATCGTGTGTCCCGGATAGAAGGCCTCGAGATCCTCGGTCTCCATCGGCCAACCGAACACGGAGAAGGGCCACAGCTGCGAGCTGAACCAGGTGTCGAGGACGTCCGGATCCTGCTCGAGCGCCTCACCGCCGCACTTCGGGCACGCCGTCGGATCCTCGCGCGCCGCGATCACCTCTCCGCAGCCGCAGTACCACACGGGGATCCGGTGCCCCCACCACAGCTGCCGGGAGATGCACCAGTCCTGGATGTTCTCCATCCAGTGCTCGTACACCTTCTTCCAGTGCGACGGCGTGAAGGTGATGGTGCCGTCTCGGGAAGCCTCGAGCGCCGGCTCGGCCAGCGGCTTCATCCGGACGAACCACTGCTCGGAGAGTCGCGGCTCCACGACCGTGTCGCACCGGTAGCAGTGGGGCACGGCATGCACGTGCTCGTCGGTCCCCGCGAGCAGCCCCTCTTCCTTCAGCGCCGCGAGCACGGCCTCCCGAGCCTCGAAGCGCTCCAGGCCGCGGAAGGCCGCCGGCGCCGCATCGCTCATGTGCGCGTCGGGCGTCATGACGTCGAGGAGCTCGAGGCCCGTACGGCCGGCGATCTCGAAGTCGTTCTTGTCGTGCGCGGGCGTCACCTTCACCATCCCCGAACCGAACTCGGGGTCGACGTGGTGATCGGCCACCACCGGGATCGTGCGCCCCGTGAGCGGCAGCTCCACGCTGGCACCCACCAGCGCCGCGTATCGGTCGTCGCCGGGATGCACCGCGACACCGGTATCCCCCAGCATCGTCTCGGGACGTGTGGTCGAAACCGTGAGGAACCAGCGGCCGTCGTCGAGCCGGCCCACGGCCTCCGCTCCGGCTTCGCGGGCAGCCTCGGCCGCTCCCCAGGCCTCCTCGGGGAGGGGATACCTGAGGTGCCAGAGGCTCCCCTGCGTTTCCTCGCCCTCCGCCTCCTCGTTGGAGAGCGCCGTCAGGCAGCGCGGACACCAGTTGATGATGTACTCGCCCCGATAGATCAGCTCCTTCTCGTACAGCGAGACGAATACTTCGCGCACCGCCCGGCGGAGCTCGTCGTCCAGGGTGAACCGCGTGCGCTCCCAGTCGCAGGAGGCGCCGATGGCCTTGAGCTGGTCGAGGATCGTTCCGCCGGTGTGGGTCACGAAGTCCCAGACGCGCTCGACGAACTTCTCCCGCCCCAGGTCGTCGCGATGCAGGCCCTCCGCGGCGAGCTGCCGCTCGACCACGTTCTGCGTCGCGATGCCGGCGTGGTCGGTTCCGGGAACCCAGAGCGTGGCCCGCCCCTGCATCCGACGCCACCGGATGAGCACGTCCTGCACCGTGTTGTTCAGCCCGTGCCCCATGTGCAGAGCCGCGGTGACGTTGGGCGGGGGAATCACGATCACGTACGGCTCGCGCCCGTCCTCGAGCACCGCGGACGCCGGGACGTGGAAGAAGCCACCGTCCTGCCAGGCGCGATAGCGGACCGGCTCGATCGCGCGGGGATCGAGGCGCGGGGGCAACTCCTGAGTCACGGAAGCTCCTGTGCTGTGGCGCGTGTGGGGCGAACGGACGCGGTGGCCGAGCCCGCGGGCCCGGCGGGGGACCCGAAAGATGGCGTACCCCCGGGCGGGGCGGAACCGGGCCGCCCGTCCACCCGCGGACGCTCAGCGGATGCCGAGCGTGTCTCCCCGGGCAGCGGCCCGCTCACGATCTCTCCGGGCGCGGATCGCCGCCGCGCGCTCCTTCCACGACTGCTCGATCAGATACCGCTGGTTCTGACGCTCGATCTCTTCGAACTCCCATACCCGCCTGGCGGTCTCGTCCCGCTTCCCGACCGGGACACCGAAGTTGAGCGGAAGAGGGAGCGCTATGTCACCGAGGTAGATCTTGCCGTCGGCCACGCCCCATCGCCCCCCGCTCCCGTCCCGGAACGTCCAGTCCGTCAGGCGGTCTTCGGCGGCCTGCGCGGCCGCGACCGAATCGTACCACTCGACGATCCGCGCGGAGGCGAGCAGCTCCTCGCGCTCTTCCACCGTGAGCTCGTAGAACTCGGGAGGCGGCTCGGCCCACAGCCGCGCGTCGGTGAGGTTCGGGCGCAGCCGCTCGGCCGCCGACGGCCCGGGAGGAACGAGCTCCCCGACCACCGGCCCCGGCACGAACGGGGGTCGGACGCGCTCGTCCGGAGCGGCCACCTCCTCGATCTCCTCGGGGTCCTCCGGCTGCTCGGGCTCATCGTCCTCGAGCTCGATGATCCGGATCAGGTCCACGCCCTGCTCCGACTCCTGGTCGGTCTGCACCGGAAGCGTGAGGCCCTCGGGGGCCAGAACCCGCATCGCCGACGTGTAGAGGAGGATCGCGAAGACGTGCGCGGCGATGGAGGCCCCGAACGCCGAGACACGCACGCGCCAGGACCCGAGGCCCCGGCTGTCTTGCCAGGCCCGGTCCCTCGTCAGGTCGGTGTCCCCGGGCCGTTCGTCCATGCGCATTGCTAACCCGGCATTTCGGCCCGGTTCCTCGTCAGGCCGGCGCTTCGCGACCCGTGGAGGCCGAGGAGGCGGCCACGCGACCCAGCCGTTGCGCGGCCTCGGCGAGTCGATCTCCGTCGACCGTGAGCGCCACCCGGAAGAAGCCCTCTCCTCCGGCGCCGAGCGACGCCCCCGGCAGGATGATCACCCCCTCGGAGCGCAGTGCCCTCAGGCCGAACTCCTCGGAGGGCTCTGCGCCCGGAACGGGGATCCAGAGGTACATCGTCGCCCGCGGCGTCTCGAGCTCGAACCCGGCCTCGCGGAACGCGGCGACCGCCCGGTCCCTGCGGTGCTCGAACACCTCGATGTTGCCGGGGACCCAGCTCTCCCAGCTGTCGAGCGCCGCGGCCCCGGCCGCCTGGATCCCCAGATACTGCCCCGTGTCCATGAAGCTCTTGACCCGGGACAGCGCCGAGATGGCCTCGGCGCCGCCGACCGCCCACCCGATCCGCCACCCGGTCATGTTGTACGTCTTCGACAGCGAGTGGAACTCGAGGGCCACCTCACGCGCTCCGTCGAACTCGAGAATGCTCCGCGGCCGATAGCCGTTGAAGCCGAACTCGGAGTACGCGTTGTCGTAGGCGAGCAGCACGTCGTTTCGGATGCAGAAATCGATCGCCGACGTCAGGTACTCGTCCGGGGCCACGGCCGCGGTCGGGTTGTTCGGGTAATTCAGGTACAGGACACGCGAACGGTCGACGATCTCGGCGGGGAGATCCTCGAGCGGCACGAGGAAGTCGTGCTCGGGCCGGAGCGGCACGAGGTGCGGCTCGGCGCCCGCGAGTATCACCGGACCTAGATAGCCCTGATATCCCGGGTCGGGGATGATCGCCGCGTCTCCCGCGTCCAGGTACGCAGCCGGCAGGTGCGCGATACCGTCCTTGGATCCTATGAGGGGAAGAACCTCGGTCCACGGATCGACCTGCACCCCGAAGCGTCGCTCCATGAACGACGCCACCGCTTCGCGAAAGGCCGGCAGGCCCATCTGGAACGCGTAGCGCGAGTGCGCGTTGTCTCCCGCGACCTCGCGCAGCTTCTCGATGACGGCCGGGGGTGGGTCGAGCGGGGCATCCCCCGCCCCGAGATCGATCACGTCCCCGCCCTCCGACTCGATCCGGCGACGAATCGCCTTCATCTCCGCCAGCGGATAAGGCGGCAGAGCCCGGAATCGGGCCGTCGTGCGCGGCATCAGCCCTGAACGACGGGGTTCCGCACCGAGCCCACGCCCGCCACGTCGATCTCCACCTCGTCACCCTCGGCCAGCGGGGCGATCCCGTCCGGCGTCCCCGTGGCGATGAGGTCGCCGGGCTCGAGGGTCATGATCCCGCTCACGAAGGAGAGGATGGTGGGGATGTCGTAGACCATGTCGCGGGCGTCACCCTGCTGCCGCACCTCGCCGTTGACGCGCGTCGTGACACCGAGCACCGAGAAGTCGACCTCCGACACGGGCACGGGCGTGCCCACGGGGCAGAACGTGTCGAAGCCCTTGGCCCGGGTCCATTGATCGTCCGCCGCCTGGAGGTCGCGCGCCGTCACGTCGTTGATCGGCACGAGGGCCTCGACGTGATTCCAGGCGTTCTCGGGCGCCACGTTCCGAGCCCGCGTGCCGATGACGACCCCGATCTCCCCCTCGTAATCGACCCGACCCACGCCGGGGGGCATCACGATCGGCTCTCCCTCCCCGATCAACGCGGAGGGAGGCTTCAGGAAGATGAGCGGCTCACTCGGAACGTCGTTTCCCATCTCGGCCGCATGCTTCGCGTAGTTGCGCCCGACGCAGACGATCTTCGAAGGTCGGATCTCGGACATGTTCGCGTCCCCGTTCGGTGGAGGTCGAGAAAAAGGCTGCCCGATCTGCTCGGGCAGCCCTTCGTTCTAGTGCATTTTCGCGCGGTGCGCTACGGGATCAGCGCTCCCGTGGCTGCGTGTGGATCCACGTGCCGATCAGCGCTCCGAGCGCGGCGATGGTGAGGATGGCGGCGATCACGGTCCACCAGAAGCCGACGTCGCTGTATCCGGTGTCCCAGCCGCCATTCGCCCGCTGAAGTGCGCCGAACGCGATGCCGAGGTAGAGAACACCGATTCCCATCCCGATGATGCGCTTCATCGATCCTTCCGCGGTTTGGCGTTGACGGAGAGCTCCCGAGCACGCGGCTCCCCGGCGGGAATCTAGGCGGCTCTGCGCGGCTCTCCAAGGACCCGAGACCCGTCACGATTCCCCGTAGAAGGCACGGACCCGTCTGACCACGTCCACCCACGCCCCTTTCACCAGCGGCGCTTCCGGGAGGGACTCTCGCAGATACCGCCCGTACCTCCGCGTCAGGATCCGGTCGTCCAGCATCAGGACGGCACCGCGGTCGCTCCTCGATCGGATGAGTCGTCCGAAGCCCTGCTTCAGACGGAGCGCAGCATGGGGGAGCATGAAATGGTGGAACGGATCGAGGCCCCGACGCTCGAGCACCTCCATGCGGGCCGCCGTGATGGGCTCCGTGGGGACCCGAAAGGGCAGCTTCTGGATCACGAGGCCGCGCAGCGGATCGCCCGGGACGTCCACTCCCTCCCAGAAGGACGACGTTCCCAGCAGGATGCCACGCTCGCTCTTCACGAAGCGGTCGAGAATCCGATGCCGGTCTCCCTCCCCCTGCACGAAGAGGGGCCATCGCCCGTCTAGGCCCGCGGTCCTCAGGATCTCCGCCACCCTCCGAAGCGCTCCGTAGGAGGTGAAGAGGGCGAAGATCCCGCCGTCGGTGATGTTCGTGAAGTCCGACAGGACGTTCGCGGTCGCCTCGTCGAACGCGCCCCCGCCCTGTCCCGCCTCGGGCAGATCCGTCGGGACCACCAGGAGGGACTGGTCGCGGAAGTCGAAGGGAGAAGGCACGATGTCCTCCGTCACCTCCAGCTCTCCGTCGCTTGCGTCGAGCTCTTCCTGTGCGATCCCAAGCCGACCCCGAAGGAAGCCGAAGCTCCGGCGCGTCGTGAGCGTCGCGGAGGTCAGCACCGACGTCTCCGCACGGCTGAACAGCGAGTCCCGCAGCAGCCCGCCCAGCTCGATCGGTGCCGCTGCCATCACCAGGTTGGCCCGCCGGCCTCGACCCCGTGCCTCCAGCCACCGCACGAAGGCGGCCTCGTCCTCACCCGGAGCGAGCACGAGACGCAGCCCGTGCACGGAGGCAGCGATGCGACGCTCGACGGACCGGAGATCGAGAATGCGACCCTCAAGAGCCTCGGCGAGCGCCTCCGACAGCTCGAGGCGGGCCCGAAGCTCCGCGAGCTCACGCTCGAGCTTGCCGAGCGCCCCGATCGAGCCGCGCAGCCGCTCGGAGACCTCCACGTCGTCCGCAGGCTCGCCTGCGCCGGCTTCCCCCAGACGCACCGGCCCTTCGCCCGGCGGCGCGAAGGGCTCGAGCCGCTCGACCAGCCCTTCCACCTCCGCGCGGGCCCGGGAGAGCGCCGGCCGCACGCGGTTCTCGATCCGCTCGCGCAGCTCAGCCCCCCCTTCGGCACCCGACAGCGCATCGTGGATCGTGGTCAGGATCCCGCGCCCACGCCGGTCCAGGCGAGACATCGCCCGGTAGACGCCGCGTCTCGTCACCTGGACGCCCAGGTGCGACGTGGCGGCATCCTCGACGTTGTGCGCTTCGTCGAGAATCACGCACTGGTAGGCCGGAAGAACCGCGGACTGCGTGTAGTTCTCGGTCGCCCGACGCACCGCGAGATCCGTGAACAGGAGGTGATGGTTCACCACCAGCAGCTGCGCGGCCGCCGCCTTGCGCCGGGACCGCTGGTAGAAGCACTCCTGGAAGTGCGGGCATCGGGCGCGGAGGCAGATGTCGGCATCGGACCGGACCTCCTCCCAGATGTCTTCCGATACCGCGAAGGTCAGATCGGAAAGCGACCCGTCTTCGGTGGCCTGAATCCATTCGAGGAGGGCACGGATCTCACCGGACCGGTCGTCCTCGAACAGAGACGCCTGACTCTCCGAGGCGAGCAGGGCCCGGCGGATCGAGACGTAGTTGCCGCGCCCCTTCACGAGGGCCCAGGAGACCTCACCGATCAGCTCGCGTACGAGGGGCAGGTCCTTGTCGGCCAGCTGCTCCTGGAGGTTGATGGTGTTCGTGGAGACGACGGTGCGCTCCGCGTTGTCGCGCGCCCACCGCACCGCCGGAAGAAGGTACGCGAGGGACTTGCCCGTACCGGTTCCGGCCTCGACGATCGCGATCCCGCCCTGGTTGAAGCGCTCGGTGATGCGCGCCAGCATCGCGCGCTGACCCGGGCGGTCCTCGTAGCCCGGGTATCGTTGCGCGAGCGCGCCCCCCGGCGCGAGCACGGCGTCCAGATCCGCCGGGTCGAGGGCGACTCGGCGACGCGGACGCGGGGGCTCCACCACGACGTAGAGGCGCTCGGCGTCGTTGTCGAGAATGGCGGTGCCGATGCCCTGATCGTACAGATGCGCGGCAACGCTCAGGTCGGCGTCCGAAGGCTCGAGGACCCCGCTCGGATGGTTGTGCAGCATCACGCTGCCGACCGCCGCGTCGCGCGCGGCGACGAGCACGGCGTCGAAGTTGCCCCGCGCGACGGCGCGCGGCTC
>Ga0209536_100017944_pt1 | contig 10000 bp, 10 predicted proteins | sample DeeMarSeWOR28_12_FD_187461 | JGI IMG/M metagenome (GOLD analysis project Ga0209536, IMG submission 187461) | Marine sediment microbial communities from White Oak River estuary, North Carolina - WOR-2-8_12 (SPAdes) (version 2) | ecosystem: Environmental > Aquatic > Marine > Intertidal zone >...
GCTAAACTCATCGATTTCATTAAGCCCTTTAAATGCTTTTATGGTTTTATAGCATAAGCCGCGACCCAATTTGACACTGAATTTGAGTTTGTGGGCAAGTTTAATGGCATCGACGATTCTTAAAAAGGCCTGATGCCGTTTCTGGGCGGTCTTTGATTCCGTATACGTACCGGTATGAATTTCAACGATGGTGACATTGGTTCGATGAGCCATCTTCAGCTGTTCCGGTTCCGGGTCGATTAAAAGACCCACCGAAATGCCGCTGTTCTGTAAAGTCCCCACGGTTTCGGTAATGTCTTCATGATGTGCCGCGAGGTCCAGACCGCCTTCTGCGGTGAATTCTTCGCGTTTTTCAGGAACCAAGGTGATCAGTTCAGGTTTGATATCTAATGCAACGCCCACCATTTCAGACGTTGGGGCCATTTCCAGTATTAACTTGGTTTGGATAACATTGCGCAACATACGCACATCCCGGTCTTGAATGTGACGTCGATCCTGTCTAAGATGTACCACGATGCCATCTACACCGGCCATTTCAGCAATGATGACTGCTGCTACCGGATCAGGAAATTGACTTTTTCGGCTTTCTCGTAATTTAGCTATCTGATCAATTTTAACCGCGAGACCGGCCATCGGTGAACCTCCATTTCTCGAATTATTTTTGAATATGTTATATAAATCCCAAGACGTTTAATTATTTGCATTATCAAACGTTGCGTCCAGCATTTTCATAAGCTCGCTGCTCTTTTTTTCCATCCGCGCCGCCTCTTTCCGGGCTTTTTCATGATCATATCCCATCAGATGCAATATACCGTGAATGAGGAGTTGATCTAAGCGTTTTTGCATGCTGATTGCCGCCGTATCTGCTTCTCTGCCTGCTGTCTCAACGGATATGACCACATCACCGAGAAGATCGGGGGTCAGCTCGCTGAACTCACCTGCACGCATGGGAAAGGCGATCACGTTGGTGGGACCTTCTCGGTTGAGATACTCAATATTTATTTTCTCGATTTGTTGATCATCAACCAGCAGGATGGAAAGTTCGCCGTCAGGACAATCCAAGGCGTCTAAGATGGCCCGAGCCGTCTGTTTTATCCTCTTCTGTGGGATTTTGTGTTTGTCTTGCCTGTTGCTTATCAGAACTTCCATTCTTTATTTTCCCTTTTCCATCACCGTTGGCGACCGCACGGGATTCCGGATATTCGATACGATGATGATGAATACCGGTGAGAATTTTGTTGAAGCTTTTTGCAATGTTGTGCAGATCCTTTAAGGTTAGCTCGCAGGCGTCGAGTTGCCCATCGGAAAATATCGTATTGATGAGTTTTTGTACAAGTCCCTGGATCCTTGAAGGGGTGGGGTTTTCAAGTGTTCGTGATGCCGCTTCAACCGCATCGGCGAGCATAACGAGACCGGCTTCGCGGGTTTGGGGTTTGGGCCCTGGATATCTAAAATCGTCGATATTGACGGAATCTTCACCTTTGCGTTGTTTGGCTTTTTCAAAAAAATATTTAATTAGGCTGGTGCCGTGATGCTGCTTGATGGTGTCGATAATAATATGACCCAATTTGTTTTTCTTGGCAATGTCGACCCCGTCTTTAACATGTGCTATCAAGATCAAGCTGGACATTGACGGTGCAAGTTTGTCGTGCCTGTTTATGCCGCTTTGATTTTCGATAAAATAAAGCGGCTTTTTAATTTTGCCGATATCGTGATAATAGCCGCACACTTTGGCAAGTAACGGATTTGCGCCGATTTCCGAAGCCGCGGCCTCGACTAGTGTGCCAACCACCACCGAATGGTGATAGGATCCCGGAGCCTCGATCATCAGGCGGCGTAAAATGGGTCGATCCAAGTTGGCCAGCTCAAGCAGTGTGATATCGGTCGTATAGTCGAAAACCATTTCAATCAGTGGCACGATGCCCGCTGTAACGATCCCGGCTCCGATGCCCCCCAGAAAGGCAAAGGCCCAATCCCACACCAATCGAGTGCTTGAAAATTCTACGACATAAAAGTCGATGGCAGTTACCAGCACGATATTTAATAAGCCAATTTTTACCCCGGCTTTAATGAATACTTTGCGCTCCCGACAATCTCTGATCCAGTAAGCCGCCATCGTGCTGTTGATCAGAAAGTATATGAATATTTCAAATCTATTTTGAAAAATAATGGCAAAACAGATCGCCATGACAACCGAGATTGGGATGGCCACGTTTAGGCCGAGAAACAAGCAGATAATCATGGCGCCCGATGCCAGCGGAATGCCGAAATATACCGATAAATTGGATAAGGGGTAGGGAGAGGTTCTCGTCACCATTTCAGAAAATGTGGCTGAAATGACGGCCAGCACAAAAAACACAAAAGTGACGCTGGCAATCAGCAGCAGATTTTTATTGTGTTTGCTGTCGAGATGACTTTTCCGATTCAAATGCAAAATATAGGTCGTGATCAACAGGCAAAACATCAGCATGGCGGCGCCTAAACTGCTGAGTAATACCTGCTCGGTTTTGGTTTGAGCTTCCAGGGTTTTGAGTTTCAACAACTGAACTTCGGTCACGCGCTCGCCCTCACGCAACAGCATCTCACCGGCTTTTATCTTGTGAAGTACCGGCTTAATTTCGGTGGCGGCTGATTTTTTTCTTTCCTGAGTTTCGTTTTTATTCAGGGTGATGTTGGGCTGGATAAGCTCCTGCACAAAATCGATAATGAGGTTGCGCAGGGGGTAGTCTATGTCTTTTAAATAGGATTGGCCGGCGATACGAGATCTGGTCTTGGCCTGGTCGAGACCGTAAAATTGTTTTAAATTACTCACGCCGCGTTCTTCTTTGGTATCCACATTTCTTAAGATGATACCTTTGTCCATTTCTTTGAGAAGAATTTCCTTATTGGTCACCACGCCGTTTTTTAGAATTTCAGCCAATATTTTATTTATCAAATCGGCAATTTGGTGAGAAAATGCTTCCTGTTCAAGGGCTCGGAAAGCGCCTTTGCTAACACCAAATCCGATTTTCTCTTCAAATTGTTTGCGCTTGGCCCATATTTTTTCATGCAACGGAGCCTGGTTTTCTTCAAATATAATCTCTTCTAGCTCTGATGGCGTTACCGATTCCTGATTTGGTTTGTTTTTTTCAGCATTGATAACTGACCTTAAATCCGCAAAGGCTTGGTCCACATTGTTCCCCAACGTTGTGGCCAGGCCGACGTCATAATCATAAACCGTCAACACCTCTGCCATGGCCTGTTGACGTTTTTTCTCGGTGGCCGCTTCATCTTCCACAAAAAAGTTTTTGGGAGCTTTAATGTCTCGTTCGGCAACATCGCCGAGGTTGTACTGATGCTTGGTGATGACCAGATTCGGATAAAGCAACAGGGTAAAGACCAGCGTCACGACAACCAAGATACCCCAGCGTATCCGACTGCTGGCATCAAAAACGTTTCCCAGTGCTTCTTTGCTTTTTTCAAGATTCATTTTTCAGTTGCGTCTTGTGCTTTACTTTTTTTGCTTTCCTCAAGTTCTTCATAGGCTCTAATAATATCTTGCACGAGTTTATGTCGAACGACGTCTGATTTGGAAAAGAATACAAATTCTATGCCTTTTATGCCCTGAAGAATGTTTTTTGTTTCGATCAGCCCTGACGTTCGCTCGGGAGGCAGATCTATTTGGGTAATGTCGCCGGTGATGACTGCTTTGGAGTTAAATCCGATGCGAGTCAAGAACATTTTCATTTGTTCCGATGTCGTATTCTGGGCCTCATCCAGGATGACAAATGAGTCATTTAACGTTCGACCACGCATAAATGCAATCGGTGCCACTTCGATGGCCCCTTTTTGTAAGAGACTTGATACCTTTTCAAATCGCATCATATCGTGAAGCGCATCGTAGAGCGGACGCAAATATGGATCTACCTTTTCCGCAAGATCTCCCGGTAAAAAACCCAGTTCTTCACCCGCTTCGACTGCCGGGCGGGTCAAAATTATCCGAGTGACCAGGCCCTTGGTCAGCGCGGCAACCGCCATCGCCATGGCCAGATATGTTTTACCGGTACCTGCCGGCCCGATACCAAAAACAATATCAAATTTACGGATGGCCTCGATATAGTCTTTTTGGGTCTGACTTTTTGGCGTAACCGGACTCTTCTTGGAGGTTACGTAAACGGTGTCCAAAAATATGTCCTTTAGATTTGCGCGATCGTTTCCACTCAAGACCCTGATGGCATAATCGATATCGTTGACATGGACCGGATACCCCTCTTTTAAAAGATGGTATAGTTGTTTGAGAACATTTTCGGCAAGATCGGTGGCAAAGCTGTCGCCCTGAATGAATACTTTACCGCCTCTTGCATTGATGGTTGCATCCGTAGCTTCGGCGATGCGCTGCAAATTGCTGTTGTGCTCACCGAATAATTGTCGCGTTAAATCGATATTGCTGAAATTGAGTTCGATCTGATTATTATCCGAGGTATTTGTCATATTAAAAACTATCTATCGAAAATTTATCATACATTTATTATTAATATCAACTTAAACGCCGAAATAAAAGCTTAAAAATACCTTGACTCTGGATACCTGCTTTGTTAGTTCAACCTGCAAATACGGTTTGCCGTTTTGAGTTCTCTATAACCGGATTCTACATGAGTCGGTTTTTTTACCTATTCCCATACTTTAACAGAATTACTGAACAAAACATCGCCGCATCAGCTCACGATGAATCCATTTGATATATTAATTATTGTGATTCTTGGCTATTGTCTGGTCAGGGGTCTTTTTAGAGGGCTGGTTAAGGAAATTTCATCTATCATCGGTGTTCTTGGTGGATTTTATGCGGCCTATTCATATTACACCCTGGTTGCAAAGTGGCTGTCCCGTGTCATTTCAAACACATCCTACCTCCATATCTTGAGTTTTTTAATCATATTTTGTTTTGTTTTAATCATTATTAACATTTTAGGTATAATCATCAAATACTTACTCGATATCGCCTTTTTAGGCTGGGTAGACCGCATATTTGGTGTTATTTTTGGCTTTTCCAAAGGTGTTCTCATTGTTTCCATCTTATTTATCATTCTGACGACATTCCTCCCCAAAGGCGCCCCAATCATAAAAGATTCCCTTCTTGCACCCCAGGTAATTTGGGTTTCTGAAAGCATGGCCAAGGTCATTTCGAAGGAAATGAAGCAGGAATTTTCAGATAAATTGGGGGAGTTGAAAGAGGCGTGGAAGATCCCGAACTGAACGAAAAAAGTTTCGCGTTATTCGATTTGATAAAATTGGTCGAATCGTTAAGAGGCCCAAATGGCTGTCCCTGGGATCGCAAGCAGACGCCTCGCTCAATGCTGGTTTATCTGATTGAAGAACTCTATGAATTGGCAGATGCCATCGAGACTGAAAATCCCGATGACATATGCGAAGAGCTTGGCGATGTGTTGTTTCATGTTTTTTTTATGGCCAGGATGTTTCATGAAATGGGTCTTTTTTCAATTCACGATGTCGCTGCTGGTATCACCGAGAAGATGATTCGTCGCCATCCCCATGTTTTCGGCACCACAGCCATCGACGATGCCGATGATGTCGTTCAAAACTGGCACAAAATTAAAAAATCGGAAAAAACCAATGACGCCAAAGACTCCATCCTGGATTCGGTTCCGATTAAACTTCCGCCATTACTGCGTGCCTATATCTTATTAGAGCGTACTGCCAGAGCAGGATTTGATTGGAACAATGTGTTGGGCAACCGTGGTAAGAGCGAGAAAGAGTTGTCGAAGATGCGAATGGCTTTATCCGGCAAGGAGCAGACTATGTCGGATCGAGAAGTCGGCGATCTGTTATTTATGCTGGTTAAATTCGCGCAACGGGTCAACATCCATCCCGAGACTGCTCTGGCAGGATCTTTGAAGCGATTTGAGATGCGCTTTAAACGATTTGAAAAGCTCATATTAGAAAGCGGCCGGCAACTGAAAGATATTCCTGATGATGAGAAAAGAACGATTTGGGAGCAGGCATTAAACCAGGAATAAGAGAGGTAGGTCGATAGGGTGTCTTAAAAACTTGATGTGAAAAGCCCGATAGCCGATTTTGGTTATAGCATATATTTTTTCTCGACCCTCATTTCGTGCGGCCTAGAAGTCATCTATCCTGCGTTTTAGGCCATTTCGCCGAACGGTAGGTAACCCGGCGGTGTTTTCCTGATTAAACGGCCTTCTTCGTCATACTTTTCCACAATGATTTCACCGTTTTCAATGATATTTTTAGCCTTCGTATTTTCTTCATCACGCAGGTTCATCTGGGACTTCAGGCTACTTTCCGATTTTTCAACGGGTCGTTTCTCTCGCAGTCGGTCGTTCTTTTTTATGACGACAGCCTGTTCTTGATTCTCACTATTATAATTGGCGCGTATCGTATGCTGCATGGCAGCATCACCGATTGCATTGATCATGGTAACCTCCTTTTTAGGCTACTCCCATAACCAGTTTTTTCTTCGCCTAAATTCTACAAATTGGCAGTTCAGCCGAACGATTCCTAACCTTGTTCTTGGTTACTATCCGAACTGCCGTTTCCCCCCTCATTTTCAACCGCTTCTTTTACCAATTGTTCGAGGCGGTTGACCAAAAAATGCGTGTCTTCAATTGATAAACTGCTCTGTTTTTTCTTATTTAGTTCGTCAATTACATTAAATATAAATTGGTTGGTTTTTTTCGATTTGCCCTGATTGCGCTGCTCCTGATCAGAAACTTCCTTAGCGATCTGATCCTCTGCGTTCTGGTTACCCAAGTGGGTAATTTTATCCAGAATCTCATTGGCAACCCTTTCGATCGTTGCCTTGCGTTTGGCTTCTGGGGATACTTTTATCTGGTCGGTTAATGATTTTTGGAACTGATTTTTCGAATTACCCCCGATTCTGTTCAGACTGAGCTGTTTGCTGTAGACATTTAATACATTGTGCATCTGATAGCTTGGTATGTACATTGGGAATCCCCCTGACCCATTTATCGGCATATTTATTAAAGAACTTTAGGAAAATGTGCGCAATCCGACTGAAAAGCCACTCTAGAAAAATATAAGTATTTGAAATTGTATTAAATATTTATGACAATCAGTGGAGGGCAATCATTCTGCAACCTGTAAAAAATTGCTGCAATTGCAGATAGTTAGATGAGTTTTCAATGTTGGATTCAGGAATAAACAGGCTTCTTGAGAGAATTGAATAGTTTCGATTGAATATTCGATTGCTTCGTAAAAACCGCCAATCCCGTCACTCCGGCGAAAGCCGGAGTCCAGAAGCTATTGAAATGACTGGATCCCGGCTTTCGCCAGAATGACAATAAATTGGCTTTTTGAATCTTTATGGATTCATCAATCTTCGATATTCAATTAATTTCGGTTCCTGCCCGTCCGGGTTGAGGCTTGGCGCCGAGAGTTAATCCTCAAAATCTCCCTCCGGGCCCTTGTCACTGCTGATCGAGGCCGCCAGCTCGGCAATTGCTTCGGGTGTCCATTTGGCCGGGTCTTCGATGCGACCCACCTTCGCCCCGGCGTCATAAGATCCGGTTTGCAGGATTTGGTCAATGGCCAATGGAGCCGTATTCTCGGCATTAAAAACATTTATCAGCATATTATATACAAACTCTTCCACCCGCCTGGCCATCCGTTGTCGGGTCTCACTGGGTTGTCCGAGTAATCTATTTTCAAAGGGCAGGTTGAGTTTTTTGTAATTGCCGCCTTTTAAGCCTTGGGTTTCAGCATAGGACACCATTTGATTCCACATGTCTTCGGTGACCCCTTCATCGCTGAGCTTAATGAAGTTACCATTCTCATCGAGCCGGGCATTTCCATAATCATTGACCTCAAGTCCCCAGGAAATCATCTGCAGCGCAGTGGCGACGTTTGCCTTGGTGGTTCGAGTTTTAGCGGCTATTTCCCGCAACCTGTCTGAATTGTTGCCGGAGGTTCCATGTTGAGCTCCCGAGATATTATATTTTGCCAAAGCGTCGTGAATTTTAGTGGTTAGCTCAACCTGGATGCCTTGGTCGCTTGCCTCGATTCCATGGGTGGTTCCGTTATTTAACGCGATCCAATCCGGGAAGATACTGTGTGCATTCAGACCTTGAATAAGAAATTGCGCTTCCTCCACAGTCGACAAGCCTTCTTTGCCTTTGATTTCACCGATCTCTGTTTCAAGCCCGGCCCATGTTGGCACGTAGGGATTTAATTCGATATTGGCCAATAAATTTTTATCATCCGGCATATGGGAAGCATCAATGGCGATTGAGGTAATTCCGGCATCGAACAACGAAGGGATCTCAATTTTGGCGGCCGCCACATCTTCCTGGCTTTTTATGCCATAATGGTCGGCATGGATGGCCACCGGAATGGTAATACCGAGTTCATTGCATGCGGCATCCACAATTCGGGCGATATTCCAGTAATTTACGGCGCAATAGGCATTGGCGCCGCCTTCTGACTTTGCAATTTCAATGATCAATGCTGAATTGGCTCTCTGGGCGGCTTGCAGCGCACCGCGGATAACGAAACTGTTCCTTCCATTGGCGGCCATGGCGATGGCCTTACCTTTTTTGAGCATGGCCCGATCTATAAATTTGCCGCTGACGATTAATGCTTTGGAATTTGGAAAAAGCTTTTTCACATTTGGCGGCCGACCGATTTCAAGTGCGCTTTCGAAATCACTTACAGCTGGGGATTTTTTCTCTGGCATGTCTGAACCTCCTCTAAAATTGATACGTTAGTCCATAATATAAGGTGTCAAGGTTGCGCGTTGCGAGTTACGCGTCGCGGGTTTTGATGAGCGGATTTCAATGTTTTCATATATTCTCGTTGTCTTTTTTTACCGCGTAACTCGAATCGGGTACCGCGCATCCACTTGAAAACCCTTGAGTCCTTGATACTGATCCGTCTGGGCTGAACACATGAAAACTGATAGGTATTATGCTTCTAATTGTTCAGATCGAATTTCTTCAACAATATTAAGTATTTCTTGCTTGTACGACGGCGGCGAGCTGAGTTCACCCCAGCCCTTTTGCATCTGAAATAATCCATTGTAAGCCGTATCATAAAAAGATCGAATCCGGTGTGGTATTTGATGCTGATCCAAAATAGAACCTACAAGCTGGGCTTCGATCGCGTTTTCCAGAATTACGATTCTTATAAATCCTTGGGTGTTGAATTTGGACATTTCGGATTGAAGATAATTCAAAAATTGGAAGTATCAAGGTCTAAGAAATGAAAAATCAGACGTAGACGTCGATCAGCGTGCCCAACTGTCCGATTTTAGGGGATTTAATTTGATCTCCAACACCATAACTTGCATGCATAATGTTCTTATGGGAAAAGTAGTGATTAAATTTCGTGCGTCGAAACAGGTCATGCCGGTGTATTTCTCCTTTCACATTATCTTGTCTGAGTGACAAGTCGTGCGCGGTGAAAGGCTTTAACTGATAGCTATCCAGCGGATAAGGTATCAGACTCAATTCTGAAGATATGACCATTTTTCTTTTTTATTTATGCAAGTTTTTGTCGGTTATCCATACTGATATATTTCATAGGTCGTCTCTGTACCGATACGCGCATCTATTTCATTCTGTATTTCTGTGCGCTCTTTAGAAACCACGTATTCTCGCCAGTCATCTATTGACTGCCATGTACTGATAATCAAAAATTCTCCCGGTTTATCGACCCGCTTTAAGGTCTCGCCCGAAATATAGCCCGGCTGATTTGTCGCAAGATTCCTCAGGCCTCGGAAAAGTGGCGTCAATTCATTAGCTTTAGATTCCGGCATCATTCGCTTTATCAAGATCTTGACAGCCATATTGCGCCCCTCGATCTATAGAGCCAAGCTAAATTGAATTAAACACCTGAGCATATTGGAAAAAAGGGTGAAATGTCAAGAATAAAGCAACAAATTACTCAATTTTTTTCAGTATAAGGAATTTCCATTCTTCCTTACAAAGTATGAGGGGTTGGAGGCAGGTGGCTGGCAGGGAGGCTG
>Ga0209536_100017945_pt1 | contig 10000 bp, 7 predicted proteins | sample DeeMarSeWOR28_12_FD_187461 | JGI IMG/M metagenome (GOLD analysis project Ga0209536, IMG submission 187461) | Marine sediment microbial communities from White Oak River estuary, North Carolina - WOR-2-8_12 (SPAdes) (version 2) | ecosystem: Environmental > Aquatic > Marine > Intertidal zone >...
CGATATTCGATTCAACACATACGCAAAATAACACTAAAATTGTGGAGAAGTCCTATGAAAACCATTCGTATGCATCTCTATTTTTTGTTATTTATCGCTGTATTTTTTTTCTTTCCGTTATTTGTCGGCGCTTCAGACGATCAAAATAACCCGTTGCCGGAACCGATTTCCATGACCGAAGCGATTCACATTGCCGTGAAACAGAATCCGGAAATAAAAGCGGCACAATTTCAAATGGATGCTGTAAAATCCAACTCGATCAAAGCCCAATCCGGCTTCTATCCCAAACTTAATTTTTCTCAATCGTTCAACCGAACCACCAATCCCATGTGGGCTTTTGGCACCAAATTGAATCAAGCTGCTATTACTCAAGGAGACTTCGATCCTGTCAGGCTGAATGATCCGGATGCCATCGACAATTTCGCATCTAATTTCGTTTTGTCTTGGTCTATTTATGAAGGCGGCCGAACCAAAATCGGCTGGGAACAGGCCAAACAGAATCTGTCCATTGCGTCATTAACCCTTGAACGAACCCGACAAAACGTGATTGCACAAACGGCAGCAGCATATGTCGGGCTTGTTCTTGCACAGAAAAATATCATGGTTACAAAACAAGCTCTTGAGACATCGAATGCCAATCTTAAAATGATTCAGTCCCGCTACGACAGCGGTTTTGTGGTAAAAAGCGATCTTTTAAGAGCCATGGTTCATATTGCAGATTTAGAACAGCAGCAGCTTTTAGCAGAAAGCAGGTTCAAAATAAATGAGGCGATGTTGAACGCTTCTATGGGTTCCGGTGAAACCAAGCCTTTAAACCCGGTGACACCTTTGGCAATAAGTTCTGAAATTCAAGGCACTGTGGACACGTGGATCGACACCGCCTTGTCCAAGCGCCCCGAAATGGCAAATTTACGTCTTGAGGAAGAAATTGCCAAAAAAGAGGTGGAAAAATCACGAGCCGGTCATTACCCGGACGTCAACCTGATTGGAAATTACGAAATTAACTCGGAAGATTTTAGTGATTCCGCGGACAATTATACTCTTGGGGCCGTCGTTCGGGTCAACATCTTCAGCGGAAACCGCATCTCCGAAGAAACAAAAGCAGCTAAATCGATGCTGGGCAGAGTTCACGAAATGCAAAAAAGTATAGAGCTGGGAATAAAAGTCCAAGCCCGGGAAGCTTTTCTAAAAGCAAAAAGCGCCCGGAAAAGGATTAGGGTGGCAAAAATCGCAGTAGATCAGGCGGAAGAAGGCTTGCGTATTGTAAAAAATAGATATAATAACGGATTGTTAACGATCGTCAGCCTTCTTGATGCAGAGCTGGCCCGTCAACAGGCCCACACCAACTATTTTAAGGCGCTTCACGATTACAAGGTGGCTCGCATCGAGCTCGCGCTGGCTTCGGGAACCATTGACACTGATTTTCAATAACTCTCGCTTCTCACCCTTAATATTAGGCAAAGGCAACACAACGATACAGGCAGGAAAATATTTTTAATATACTGAAACAAAGAATATAAAAAACATTAATAATTTCAATTCAATGTATAAGTTCCGGGACGTTTATTTAAGGAGTCCATCATGCTGCGAAACAAACGATTCTATATCATCATTTTCACTGCCGTCTTTCTCTTGACCGGTTGCGGGGAAAAAATAGAGCCGGGCAATACTGAACCTTCAAAAAAAGGGCGTGTAAAAGCACCGGTTGTTTCGGCTAAAATTATCACCCAACCATTTTTTTACGAATCCGTTGGAACGGTCAGTGCCAAAACCGTCAGCACCATTTCCAGCAAACTTATGGGAGCCGTAAAAGAGGTTTTTGTCCGGGAAGGAGACCACGTCAAAAAGGGAAATCGGCTGGCAAACATCGATGATCGTCAGGTCGCAGCAATGCTGCGCCAAGCAAAAGCTGCCCTTGCGGAAGCCCGACGCGCTGAAAGTGCGGCCAGCGCAGGCGAAGAACTAGCGAGAGCCACCTATACCCGATACCAGAACCTGATGAAAGATGAGTCCGCCAGTCCCCAGGAGTTTGATGAGATCAAATCCAGATATCAACAGGCCCAGGCCGGGCTGGCAGCCGCAAAACAGCGTGTAAAACAGGCCGAAGCGGGTTTATCATCGGCTGTTGTCTCAGCAAAAGATGCCGTCATACTGGCACCCTATGACGGAACAATCCGGGCGAAAATGATTGATGTGGGAGATCTTGCCGCACCGGGAAAACCGCTTTTCACTCTTGAAACAATAGGGAACTATATCGTGGACCTGGTGCTGCCCGAACAGTATATCCATACCATTGTCTTAAACCAAGAAGTGACGGTCACCGTTTCCGCACTCAACAACAAAACGTTCACAGGAAGCGTACAGGAAATTTTTCCTGCCGCCGATGCAAAAAGTCGCTCATTTTTAGTCAAGGTCAGCATACCGGCGGATAAGACATTGCGGTCCGGCATGTTCGCTCGGGTTTCGATTCCTATCGGTAAAGCCGATTTAATTTTAATCCCGGCAACTGCTGTCATACATTCCGGGCAACTGACCGGTATCTATCTCGTGGATGACACACAAACCGCAAATTTTCGTCTCATTCGAATCGGAAGAACTGCCGGTGAATTTATAGAAGTTTTATCGGGGCTCAAGGAAGGGGATCGCTATGTGTCCGTTCCTCCCCCAAATCTTAACAACGGCATGACAGTGGAGATGGATTCATGACGCAAAAAACAGGTGCCGCCGGCAAAATTGCACAGTTTTTTATCGATTCCAAACTGACCCCTTTGTTTATTCTCGCAGCCATCTTGCTGGGCATCGCATCGGTCATCGCCCTTCCCAGGGAAGAAGAACCCCAGATTATCGTTCCCATGATCGACATTTTTGTAAAAATGCCCGGTGCCAGTGCCAAAGAAGTTGAAGAACGGGTCACCAGCCCCATGGAAAAACTGTTGTGGGAAATTCCGGGCGTTGAATATGTGTATTCAACATCCAGCCCGGGCATGTCCATGGCGGTGGTCCGATTTTACGTGGGACAGGACGAAGAAAAATCCATCGTTCGTCTCCAATCGAAGCTCATGGCAAACTATGATCTTATCCCCTGGTCGGTGACACCGCCCCTCATTAAACCGCGATATATTGATGACGTTCCCATTCTGGCGCTGACATTCTGGGGGCAAGGATTCGATCATTACACATTGCGACGTGTGGCAGCGGAAGTCGAAAACATTGTCAAACGTGAAAACGATGTTTCCATGACGACCCTTATCGGCGGCCAACGGCGACAGGTTCAGATTCGGTTTGATCCGGTACGGCTGGCGGCTTACGGCCTCGACCTTGAAGGGGTTGCCATGTCCGTCACCGCTGCAAACCAAGAATCTGAAACCGGGACGTATCCTTCCATCAAAGGCCAGGTCTTGGTTCACACAGGGGGATTTTTAAAAACGATAGAGGATGTCAAAAGTGTCGTGGTAGGGGTTCACAACGATAAACCCGTTTATCTTCGGGATGTTTCAGACGTCATTGACGGTCCGGAAGAGCCGAACCAGTATGTTTTTTTTGGTACCGGCCCTGCCGCTGTAGAAAAAAACACCACCGACCAGATGTCCTCAAAAGGGGTTTTCCCTGCCGTCACCCTCACCGTTTCCAAACGAAAAGGGGCCAATGCCGTTGCTGTATCCCATCGCGTGCTTGAACGAATAAACCGTGCAACAGGCAGCGTTATCCCTGACAATATTCATATCTCCGTCACCCGAAACTATGGGGACACCGCCAAAGAAAAATCGAATGAATTGCTCTTTCACATGATGATCGCCATTGTTTCCGTCACCATTTTAATATGGTTTGTCTTGGGACATCGTGAGTCCGGAGTGGTTGCCATTGCCATTCCCGTAACACTCGCGCTGACCATGGCGATTTTTTATTTGTACGGATATACCTTGAACCGGATCACTCTTTTTGCTCTGATATTCTCCATTGGAATCCTTGTGGATGACGCCATCGTCATCGTGGAAAATATCGTCCGCCACTTCCGGCTTCCGGAAAATCGTGACCGTTCCAGGGTCCAGGTGGCCATCGAAGCGGTGGACGAAGTTGGCAATCCCACCATTTTAGCCACATTAACCGTCATCAGCGCCATTTTGCCCATGGCGTTCGTCGGCGGACTCATGGGACCGTACATGAGACCCATTCCGGTGGGTGCTTCCGCCGCCATGATCTTTTCACTTATCGTGGCATTTATCGTCACTCCATGGGCCTCCATGCGAATGATAAAGCACAAACCAACGGCGACAACCGGGGAACACGAGGAAGAAGACTGGAGCACCCGCCTTTATCGTAAAATAATGACCCCTCTTATAGAAAATCGATTCTGGCAATGGGTCTTTCTGATCAGCGTCATGGTTCTTCTTCTGATGTCATGCGCTATGGTGGGTGTCGGATGGGTTCGTGTCAAAATGCTTCCTTTTGACAACAAAAGTGAATTTCAGGTTATTATCGACATGCCGGAAACCGCCACTCTTGAAGAAACATCATCCGCAGTTATGGAAATGGGGGATTATCTCAAAACCGTTAATGAAGTCTCAGACTATCAGCTCTATGTGGGAACCTCAGCACCGTTTAATTTTAACGGGCTGGTGCGCCATTATTATCTGCGAAGCAATACCTACCAAGCCGATATTCAGGTCAATCTGGCAGAGAAGGGACACCGAAAAGATCAAAGTCATGACATTGCCAAACGCGTCCGTCCGGCGTTAGAATCCATAGCCGATCGCTACCATGCAAGGATTAAGGTGGCTGAAGTCCCGCCCGGTCCGCCGGTTTTATCCACTTTGGTGGCTGAAATCTACGGACCGGATTACCATCGCCAAAAACAGATTGCTGCCGATATCATGAACATTTTTAAAGAAACGCCCGGTGTGGTCGATGTGGACTGGTACATGGAAGAAACCCAACCCCGCTATAAGATTGAGGTTGACAGGGAAAAAGCCGCCCTTCACGGGATCAGTGTGGTCCGGATTAACCGTACCCTTGAGGTTGCCCTCAAAGGACAACAGGCGGGTCTGCTTCATCAGCCCAAAGAAAAAGAGGATGTGCCGATACTGATGCGCCTTCCATTATCCGCCCGTGCCGGAATTCAGCGTCTTAAAATGCTGAAACTTGCTTCAGCCGACGGTGGCCTGGTCCCGCTTTCTACACTGATCAATGTCATTAAAACCCCTGTAGATCAGAGTATTTATCATAAAAATCTAATGCCGGTGGTTTATGTTATAGGGGATGTGGCCGGTGTTAAGGAAAGCCCCGTATATGCCATTTTGGAAATGAAAAAAAAGATCGATGCCATCCAACTGCCCGAAGGATACCATATCACCCAACATACCGCCAGTATTCCTTCCAGCAACCGGAAATATGAAATGAAGTGGGATGGCGAATGGCACATCACTTACGAAGTCTTCCGGGATCTTGGGATTGCATTTGCCTTGGTTCTGGTGCTGATATTTGTGCTCGTTGTGGGATGGTTCCAATCTTTCACAACCCCACTGGTCATTATGGCCGCTATTCCTTTTTCTCTCATCGGTATCCTTCCCGCACATTGGGCGCTTGGCGCTTTTTTTACGGCGACCTCCATGATCGGGTTTATCGCAGGGGCGGGAATTGTTGTGAGAAACTCCATCATCCTTGTCGATTTTATAGAATTGCGTCTGAAAGAAGGCATGCCGCTGGATCTTGCGGTCATTGACGCCGGCGCCGTTCGCTTTCGACCCATGATGTTGACCGCCGCAGCTGTTGTGGTCGGTGCCTCGGTCATCTTATTCGATCCCATTTTTCAGGGCCTGGCCATATCCCTTATGGCAGGAGAAGTTGCTTCCCTCTTTTTCTCAAGAATGACGGTCCCGATCCTTTATTTTCTCGATAAGCGGTGGGAATTCGCTCATGGACACTTAACACCAACTGAACAAAATTTGTCTGACCCAACCTGAGCGTTTCAAATTGTAACAAGAAAAGATATCTAAGAAATAATTGAAAATGGAGCATTTGCCTTTATTTTTTACTTATGATATTTGGAAGAAGCATATAATTCATTCATATCCTTCTGAGCATTTTTGTTAGAACTATGGAAACACGTATTTGACACGCCTAAATTCACAACGCCAATGATCAAACCCGTCCATATCAAAAAAATTTGCTGTTTTATGATGAGTATTTTCTTTATCATCGGCACCCAAAAAACAATGGCCGGTAGTAGTTTCAGCTATAGTAATAATAACACCGTGGTGGGATCCGTACAGCACCACATTGTCGTACCCAAAGAGACCCTGTTGGACATTGCCCGCAATTTTGGATTGGGGTATAATGAGCTCTCGCTCCTTTACCCAAAGATGGACCCATGGATGCCCGATCCCGGACAAAATCTTGTCCTTCCCACCCAATGGATCTTACCTTCTACCAATTTGTTTGGGTTGGTTATCAATCTCCCGGAATTGAGACTCTATCATTTTATCCCGAAAACCGGGATGGTGACCACATATCCGGTGGGAATTGGCGATATCGGATGGGAAACCCCTGTGGCCGTGGGTCATATCACTTACCGTAAGGTCGACCCTACATGGTTGATCCCGGAGTCTTTAAGGGCCAAATACGGCGCCGTAACGATTCCTCCCGGGCCGAACAATCCTTTGGGAAAATACTGGCTTGGCCTATCGCTTCCCGGATACGGTATTCACGGTACAAATTCTCCATGGGGTATCGGCAAACGGGTCAGTCACGGATGCATCCGCCTGTATCCGGAACATATTGCCTTGCTTTTTAAAAAGGTATATGTCAACACGCCTGTTGAAATCATTTATGAACCCGTAAAAATCGGCTTCCGGAATCAAAATATATTCATAGAAGTCCATCCGGATATTTACAACAGAATCCCCGACATGCGGGCACAGACCTTGCGTCGTTTACATGAGCGGGATATTTTGACCAGTGTTTCAATTTTATTGGTCAAAGATGCGCTTGAGAAACAAAGCGGACTTCCGGTTCGTGTGGGTTTTCTTAAGAAGGGAGGTGATGATACGCTCGCCGTTAAGACGTCGAATCATTGATGACATCCGTGTTTTTTAACTCTAAATAGGAGGAGGCAATTCAATGGATATACAGAAGAACGTGTGTATGGTGATGGGGCTTGTATTATCACTCGCCCTGGCTTTTTCACTGATGAGCTGTGCGACCACCAATCAAATGAAAATGCTGGAAGAACAGGTTCAACAGGCCAGCCAAGATGCCAAGGAAGCCAAAGCAATGGCCCAAGATAGCTCTCAGCAGGCCCAACAGGCAGATGCATCTGCCGTGCGTGCTGAAAAAGCAGCGGACGCTGCTGCTGCCTCGGCACAAAAGGCTGAAGATATGGCCAATAAAGCAGAGGCGATCTTCAACCAACAGATGAAAAAATAGCGATAACGTCCGGAACCCGGTATAACCTGAACTGAGCGTTTCAAATTTTAAAAGGGAATCAAATTCCTTTTATTTCTATTGAAATGTATTGATTTATATTTTTAAAATTTAAAGCCCTTAGGGATTGCCGATCTTACCGTATCTACTGCGTCAGATGCCCTACCGCATAGTGGACTATTGCGGAATAACATCTTTCTTCTATCTGGGGCAACCTTGGCAATTGCTCAATTTAGCTATAAAAAAACTTCGGGTTCCGGATGTTTAATTACGGATAACATAATGGCTCGAACTAGATATGTTTAATCGGTTTTTTTGTATGGTTATTGATCACTCTTAGACGTTCGCCTATTCTTCAACGCTATCTCTTTTCTAACCCATTTGTTCATTTTCTCTTGATCAATGTTCGTCAATCTGTCACGCTTTCGTCTGTTTTAAGCAATGATTGAATAAACAGAGCTTTAGTGTTGACTTTTTTCAAGATCTATGATCGAAAAAAGAATTGTTTTTATTTCATGCAGGTAGTAACGCATTAGAAGCAGTGCACACCTTTTGGCCCTGTGAATTAGGTTAACACATCTTTTCTATAACTGTGGAGATATCAATTGTACGGTTTTCACGCAATATCAACTCATAACGGCTGGGCAATGGCCCTTGCCGGTGCTCTAATCGTCTTTTCCGGACTTGTGGTTCTGTCCACCGCAATTTCTCAAATTCACAAGATACTGCTGTTCTTTGAAACTAAATATGCCGGTTTTAAGAACAACCATAAAATACAGGAAAACGATGAACCTGAAGAACAACCGGAATCGGCTTTACCGACAATATTTCCCACGGAGCTTGATGAAATAGCCCGTCTGTATCAACCTTTGATCGAAGAAATCGGAGAAACTTTTTATCTTTCCGATCTATATAAACTTGCCACAGAAAAACATTTTCCACACCCGCACATAACATTTACCGCTCTTCGTGATGCCAAAATATTAATCCCTTACGGTGATGGCGTGTTCAGCTGGACCCCGCCTAAAGAAAATACAGTTAACGAAAACGAATAAAGGTTAATCCATGGATCTGCTTTTTCAATTTTTATCAAATACCGGCTACTATTTGGCAGACTATCGCAATGTTATCATGATCGTGGTCGGCGCGGTATTTTTATATCTTGGAACCGCAAAAAAATACGAACCGCTTCTTCTTGTTCCCATCGGCTTTGGTATTCTTGTGGGGAATGTCCCCTTTTTCAAGGGATTCGGGCTCGGTATATATGAAAGCAACAGTGTACTTCACTATTTGTATTTCGGCGTGACCACGGGTCTCTATCCTTCCATCGTTTTTCTGGGCCTCGGGGCAATGACTGACTTTTCTTCTTTACTGGCACGGCCGAGTCTCATGCTTTTGGGAGCTGCTGCTCAAATGGGAATATTTTTTACGCTTCTGGGAGCCCTTGGCCTTGGCTTTTTGCCCAAGGAAGCCGCTTCCATTGCCATTATCGGCGGTGCCGACGGACCGACATCCATCTTTCTCACCGCCAAGCTGGCCCCCCATCTCATCGGGCCCATTGCCATTGCCGCCTATTCCTATATGGCCCTAATACCTGTTATTCAGCCGCCCATCATGAGACTTTTAACCAGCCGCGAGGAAAGACTCATCCGTATGCCGGAACTCCGAGAAGTGTCCAAGAAAGAACGCATCATCTTCCCCGGCATCGCTGTTATCTTGTGCTGTTTCCTTGCACCGGCTTCCATACCGCTTCTTGGAACATTCTTTTTTGGTAATTTCTTAAAAGAATGCGGTGTCACCGAACGCCTGGCTCAGACCGCCCGTACGGCAATCATCGATACGGCAACAATCCTGTTGGGGTTAACGGTGGGTGCCAGCACCCAGGGGGATGTGTTTTTAACGCCAAAATCTGTGGGTATTTTTTTCCTTGGCGCCGTTGCTTTTAGCATCGCAACCGCCTCCGGGGTCATCTTTGGCAAAATTATGAACCTTTTTCTGAAAGAAAAGATCAATCCTTTGCTGGGCGCAGCCGGTGTATCAGCTGTTCCCGGTTCAGCCCGAGAGGTTCATCTGGTAGGTCAGTCTGAAGATCCTGAAAATTTCCTGCTCATGCATGCCATGGCCTGCAACTCTTCCGGTGTTATCGGATCTGCTATCTGTGCGGGTATCTTGTGGAGTTTTATGATTGTTCTTTGAGGTCAGCGCCATCTTGGGTAAAACACACTAAAAAATCGGTTTAAAATGTTAGGATAATGGTCACTCATGCCCCTCCCGCTTTAACAATTCATGGTACCAGACGGAAAAATCGTACATTCCCTTGTACCTGTCGTCATCGTTGATAATTCCAAGGCAAATTTCAAACACGCCGCCTCCGTATGCATTGCTGTATTCCTGAAAATTTCTCGTTTGTAAAAATTCACGGACCAGCATTTGCGTCGTTCGCTTGGTTTTATCTTTTCTGATATCTATGGGATCTTTGGGTTCCTGAAAGGGCTCCCATTTTCCATATCCTTTTTTTAAGATGTGTTTCTGGCGCCTTGGGGACATACTATCAAAAATGGCTTTTTTTCGTCTTTCCTCT
>Ga0209536_100017946_pt1 | contig 9998 bp, 9 predicted proteins | sample DeeMarSeWOR28_12_FD_187461 | JGI IMG/M metagenome (GOLD analysis project Ga0209536, IMG submission 187461) | Marine sediment microbial communities from White Oak River estuary, North Carolina - WOR-2-8_12 (SPAdes) (version 2) | ecosystem: Environmental > Aquatic > Marine > Intertidal zone >...
AACATCGCCATCATCGCCCACGTCGACCACGGCAAGACCACCCTGGTCGATTTCATGCTGCGCCAGGCGCACACCTTCCGAGAGAATCAGCAGGTGGCCGAGCGCGTGATGGACTCCAACGACCTCGAGCGCGAGCGCGGCATCACCATCCTGGCCAAGAACACCGCCATCCATATCCCCGACGACGACGGGAACGTAGTCAAGGTCAACATCGTCGATACGCCCGGGCACGCCGATTTTGGCGGCGAGGTCGAGCGCATCATGAACATGGTCGATGGCGTGCTGCTGCTGGTCGATGCGGCCGAAGGTCCCATGCCGCAGACCCGCTTCGTGCTCAAGAAAGCCCTCGAGCGCGGACACAAGGCCATCGTGGTCATCAACAAGGTTGATCGCAAGGACGCCGAGCCTGCCCGCGTACTCAACGAAACTTTTGACTTATTCATCGAACTGGGCGCATCCGACGAACAGGCGGACTTCCCTGTCATTTACGCTAAAGCGACTACCGGACAAGCGGGCACGCATCCGGACTTAAGCCCCGACCTGCAACCGTTGTTTGACGTCATCCTGCGCCACATCCCTGCCCCCAAAGTGGACGCCGAAGCCCCATTACAACTACTCGTTACCACCCTGGGCTACAACGAATACCGCGGCGTGACCGCCGTTGGCCGCATCTTTGCCGGGAAGATCAAAGCTGATCAGCGCCTTGCACGTCTCACTGTTGCTGGTGAAAATCTTCCCGAACGCGCCCGCTACCTGTACCAGTTCCAGGGGCTGGAAACCATCGAAGTGGAAGAAGCCTCCGCAGGCGACATCGTCTCGCTGGCCGGGCTGGAAGGCATCGGCATCGGCGAAACCCTGGCCGACCCAGAAAACCCGGTCGCTCTGCCGACTATCAAGGTCGAAGAACCCACCGTCCGCATGACGTTTGGGGTTAATACGTCGCCGTTTACCGGGCGCGAAGGTAAATGGGGCACCTCCCGCCGTTTGCGTGAACGTCTGTACGAAGAACTGCGTTCCAACGTAGCCCTGCGCGTGGAAGACACCGAATCTGCCGAGAACTTCCTGGTCAGTGGACGCGGTGAGCTGCATCTGGGCATCCTGATCGAGACCATGCGCCGCGAAGGCTACGAGTTCCAGGTCTCACGTCCGGAAGTCATCTTCCACAAAGCTGCCGACGGTGAAACGCTACTGGAACCGTACGAGGAAGTCCATATCGAGACCAGCACCGATACTGTCGGTGTGGTGGTGGAAATGCTGGGGGGCAGACGAGGCCAGATGATGGACATGCAGGACACGGGTCAGGGAACGACGCGTTTAGTGTACGTTGTCCCCACGCGCGGTTTGCTGGGATTCCGTTACCAGTTCCTGACGTCAACGCGTGGCATGGGCGTCATGAATGCCATCTTCCACGGCTACGACGAAATGGCCGGCCCAATGGCCTCCCGCTCCAGTGGATCGCTAGTGGCCTGGGAAGCGGGCACGTCCACAACCTATGCGTTGAAGAGCGTTGAAGAACGCGGTGTGCTGTTCATCGGCCCCGGCGTGGACGTGTACGAAGGCATGGTGGTGGGCGAGAATGCGCGCTCTGAAGATATTGCCGTGAACGTCTGCAAGAAGAAGCACTTGACCAACATGCGCGCCGCGCGTGGCGACATGGAAATCCGCCTGACCACGCCCCGCCAGATGAGCCTGGATGAAGCTATCGAATACTTGTCTGATGACGAATTGCTGGAAGTGACGCCTGAGAATTATCGTATCCGCAAGCGTATTCTCAATACTGGCGACCGCGGGAAGAGTCAGAAGAAGTCTAAGGAATTGCTAGAAGCGTAAAATGCAATGGCGACCCGATGTTCGGGTCGCCATTTTTAATAATAATTGTAGGGGAATTGTAGGGGCAGGTCTCAGACCTGCCCCTACAACGTTACAACATCACTGACACGAAAAACTGATAGGGGAAGATCTGGATACCCCCGCACTGTTAACCACCTCGATCAAGTAGGTTAAATTCTCTCCCGACACCACATCTACAACTTCTGTAAACGAGCCTGAATTAGGGGGCAATTCTGCCACGCTCTTGCCGTTGCGATAGATGCGATACCCGCTCTCGCCATCGGCGCGGTCGGTCCATTCAATTGTAACGGTCACATTGGGGCCTGAACCGCTGTACCCACAAAGATAATCCCAACTGGAGATACTTGGTGCTTGGGGTGGGCTGGGGGTAAGCGTTGCGGGCGGGTTGACGGTAGGTACTGTCCATGTGCTGCCGGAAACCGTCGTGTACTCGCCCCAAACCCAACAAGGCTCATCCATGCCCGGCACCTTCACGGTCCAGTAATTATTAGTTGGATAACTGCCAACGATTTCTGCCGAAGCGTCAGCCAGAAAAGTGAACAGGATGTCATACGACTGGCCAGGTCCCGAGCGGCAGTTGGTCGGCTCGTTGACGGTCAACATCGGCACGGAATAGGTCGGTGTGATGGTGGGCGTGGGTGTGCGGGTGATTGCCAGGGTGGGCGTGGGCAGCGGTGTGTTTGTGTTTGTGAGAGTGGCTGTGCTCTGCGCATTCAACGTCATCGCAACCAGGGTGGCCGCCTGGTTGTTCAAATCATTCTCATCATCGGAACCTGTCAGCGGCAGGTTGCAGGCCGTGAGCAAAAGACATAAAAATAAGATTGCAAATTTTCGCATGGGAACCGCCTTATTTTTTAGATATTTGTGACTTTGGACGCTCTAAATTGAATAGATCTGTCATGCGGACGTAGTCGCCTCCTGCCAGGCGACCGATTGGCCTGAATGCTGCTAAATCGATCTTATCCTCGCCCAACAGGATTCCGTCATCCACTTGCAAGTGGACGACCTCTCCAATTACGACGCTCCCGCCCCCGGGATTGTTCCCAATCTCTACGATCTGCGTCAACTTGCATTCAAAGTGAATCGGACTTTCCGCCACGCGCGGCACTTTGACTGCAACAGATGGGGCAGGGGTCAGCCCGGCCAGTTTAAACTCATCCACATCTGGAAAAGTTTCCTGGGATGATAAATTCATCGCTTCCGCCAGTCCCTCGGTCACGAAGTTGACCACGAACTCTCCATTCGCTTTGATGTTGTTCAGCGTGTCTTTTTGTTCCTTGTCCGTTGAGCGGATCATTGGGCAGAAAACCACTGTCGGTGGGTTGGCGCACACCATGTTGAAGAACGAGTACGGAGCCAGGTTAGGCTGCCCATTCGCGTTGACGGTCGATATCCAGCCAATGGGACGCGGCAGGATCGCGCCGGTCATCAGTTTGTTGATGGTTTGCCAGGGTACGGAAGAAGGTACGAGTTCCATAAACTAATCCAATTTTTTGTGAACGCGGGAGGAGAGACGGAAATATTGCAGCACGCCATCGGCATCACGCAGGAATTCGCCCAGGCTGTCTTTCATAGGCTCATCCAGCATGATGATTTTGTCTTTTTCATAGAAAGCCATGCGCATGGGCGGCGAAGCGGGCAGCGGCGGCGAGTCGGGAGTCGGGAAGCCGCCGCGTGGCTTATCATAGAGTACCAGATGCCCCTTCTTAACTTTGAGTTCAAAAGCGGTCATGGGAAGTTCGTAATTGCCTTGATATTCGAGCAATGCATCCCTGGGCATTTCCTGTGACGTGGGGCTGGGTGTATCAATCTCAAAATACACTTGCAAAGCCTTTTTGATCGCCGTTTTTATGACCAGCCTGCCATCTTCTTCGTTGGCCAGCACGGCCAGGGCGAACTCTTTTTCGGGGATGAAATACAACCCGGCCATCTGGCCGTGAGTCGCACCACCGTGGGTGAAGATGTCCAGGCCTCCTGCATTGCGGATGAACCAGGTCAGGCCGATGTGGTCGAAGCCGGTGGCAGGATACTGCGGTTTTCGCATTGCTCTCAGGCTTTTGACTGAAAGAATCTTCTCGCCACCCGCGCTGACCCCATCTCCCATATGAAAGCGCGCGTACGTCAACAGGTCTTTAACTGTGCTAATCACACCACCCACTGGCGCTCCGGCGCGCCCAATCGCCCAGGGCCGTGACACCTTGACCTTTTTGTCTTCCTTGTGATGCCCCACTACGAAGCGATGCGTGACCATAACATCGTCCGGGAAATAGTAGGTCATGTCCAGGCCAAGCGGGTCGAGTACCAATTCCTGCGCAGCCTGCTCGAAGGGTTTTCCGGTCACAACTTCTACCACGCGACCGGCGATGTTGAATCCGGCATTATTGTAAGAAAAGATCTTGCCCAGCGGTGTGACCTGCTCCAGCTTGGCGATATCGCGTAGCATCTTTTCCAGAGCTTCATCCCCGTTGCCATACTCGTTGAAGTAATCGCCGATCCAGCCGCCGGTGTGCGTCAACAGGTGGCGGATGGTGACGCGTTCGGCCACATCCTTATCTGCCATTTTGAATTTCGGCAGATATGTGCGCACGGTTGTGTCTAAATCTACCTTACCCTGCTCCACCAACCGCATTAAGACCGTGCCGGTAAAGGTCTTGCTGATGGAACCGGTCTGGAAGAGTGTGTCCGGCGTGACGGGCAATGGGTTTTCGAGGCTGGTGACACCAAAGCCAGCGCTATATTCTTGCCCATTGTGATAGATGCCAATTGAAAGTCCCGGGGTTTTCAGTCGTTTCATCTCAGAGACAAGTGTTTCACAAACCTTCAGGAATTTTTTGTTCTTGATTTTCTTCAACGAGCTTTTCTGGTTCATGGTCCGTCCTCACTGAACTGAATTGCATTGATTGTATCAAAAATAAAAGGGCGACTTTTGGTCGCCCATCTTGGTTACTCGCCGTCGCCTTCCAGCCACGAGTCCATGTACTCGGGTTTTTCCAGTTCTAGGGCCTGTTTGGTCGGGTGCAGTGGATAGAAGGTGTCTACCATTACAGCCAGTTCCTTGGTTTCTTTTGCGCCGATGGAGGCCTCGGTCATGCCAGGCTGCGGGCCGTGCGGCAGGCCGTAGGGATGCAGCGAGATGTCGCCACGGTCGATGCCTTTGCGGCTCATGAAGTTGCCCTCGGCGTAGTACAACACTTCGTCTGAATTCACGTTTGAATGATTGTACGGCGCGGGGATGCCTTCGGGGTGATAATCGAACAGACGCGGCACGAACGAGCAGACCACGAAGTTATGTGCTTCAAACGTCTGGTGGACGGGCGGCGGCTGGTGGATGCGCCCGGTGATAGGTTCGAAATCTTCGATGTTGAAAGCCCAGGGATACAGGTAGCCGTCCCAACCGACCACATCAAACGGATGGTAGTCCAGCACATGACGGGTGATTCGGTCGCGCACCTTCACGCGGATTTCGAACTGCCCCCGTTCTGTATGCGTTTCCAACTCTGACGGCACACGGATGTCGCGTTCGCAGTAAGGTGAATGTTCGAGTAGTTGCCCGTATGCGTTGCGATAGCGTTTGGGCGGCACGATCTGCGACGGGTTCTCGATGGTGAAAAAGCGCGCTTCAGACGTGTTTAGCTGTATTTGCCAGGTTGTCGCAAAAGGTATGACAAGATAATCGCCGGGATGAAATGCCAGATTCCCGAATTGCGATTTTAACGTGCCACTGCCTTCATGTACCCACCAGGTTTCGTAGGCCTGCGCGTTACGGTAGAAATAATCCATGCTCTGGGTGGCATGCGCAACCCCAAGGATGACGTCTTTGTTACCGAGCAGCGGAGTCCGTGCCGAAACGGGGTCAGTTCCCGGCCTGGCCTGATGCGTGGCAAAGGCCCGGTGACGGATAGGGCCGAAGTCCACATATTCCGGTTTGGCAGAACCCAGGTCTTCCACGGTCTTCACGCGCGGCGGCAGGAAATGGTGGTACAGGATGGATTGAATGGAAGAAAAGCCTTCCAGACCCATCACTTCTTCGCGATAAAGTTTGCCGTCCGGCTTTTTGAATTGTGTATGGCGTTTGTGGGGAATTTCTCCGAGTTTGTGATAGAAGGGCATCTTACCTCCATGCGATATTAAGGTAATTCATTTTGAATAAATCCGACCAATTCGTCGACTTCTACATACATGGTGCGATTTGGGTTATCGGGTGCGCCATAATCCTTGAACCAGATCAGGTTGCCATTGGCGTCCACCAGCGCAAAGGTGTGGCTGGGCTCGCCATTTGCCAGAGCGAACTTGTCTGCACCGTACAATTTTGTGACAGTGCCATCATCAATCAGCATGGGGACTGTAATGCCGAGGGCCTGGGCTTCAGGAGCCTGCTGGTCAACCGGATCGGTTGCAATCGAGAGCAACTGCGCGCCAGTAGCCTGGAAAGCGGACGAATTTTGCAAGTCAACGACTTGCTGCATGCAGGGCGGTCAGCCTACTGCCATGTGGAAGAATAGGAAGACCGGTTCACCAGCATAATCGCTGAGCGAAACTTCTCCGCCCAGCGCGTTAGGCAAGGTGAAGTCCGGGGCCGGTTGGACCTCGTCGCTAGCAGGCGCGGAAGATGCGCCGCCGCAAGCGGCCAGCAACATGCTGATGAGCCCGAGTGCAAGAAAAAGTTTAATTTTCATATCTCCTCTAAATTTTTAGTATCAAGATTTTATTTCGTAAGGAATCACATTTTCCTGTTCATTTGGGTCGTTACGTGCCACGATGGCAATCACTTCCTCCGTATCGCTGATATTGATCGGTTGGTGTGGCACGTTGGCGGGGATGAAAATAAAATCCCCAGCCTTGTTGATAACCGATTTCGAAAGCCCCTCGCCGTATAGCGTCTTTGCACGCCCTTTAATGACATAGAGCGCCGTTTCGTATCCGTTATGAATATGGGGTGTAGCCGCTCCACCCGGCGGGATGACAACCTTGTGCATGCACAATCCGGTGGAACCGGCAGTTTTTTCCGAAATACCGACAAAGTTTGGGAGTTGTTGCTTGGTGAGGGTAGTTTCCTTCGAGCGAACGGTGACGATCCTGTTCTGCTTTGGTTTTTCCATTCCTATTCATCCTTTGGGCTAACACTATTTTTCAAAACCCCGATACCTTCGATCTCCAATTCAACGGTATCTCCCGGCTGCAACCAAGGGCCACCCGCTTTGGTTAGTTCCAGCAGGCAGCCTGTGCCGACTGTGCCGGAGCCAATCACGTCGCCGGGATACAACATGACCGATTCGGATGCGCGCGCCAGGATCTGACCGAATGACCAGTAAATATCGCTAAAGTTACCGCGTGAGCGCTCCTCACCGTTTACACGCGCGATCATCGCTGCATTATGGACCCCAGGCTTGCCTGCTTTTTCAGGAGCAAATTCTTCGGCCGTAGCGATGACCGGCCCCAGCGAGGAGGCAAAGTCCTTACCCTTGGCGGGGCCGAGCGCCACTTTCATCTCTTCGCGCTGCACATCGCGGGCTGACCAGTCGTTAAAGATCGTGTAACCAAAAATATGTTTGGCCGCATCTTCAGGCTGAATGTTGACACCCGCCTTCCCAATGATGGCCGCGATTTCGAGTTCATAGTCCAGCGCCTGGGTGTATGCCGGATACGGGACTTCCTCGTCCGGGCCGAAGATGGAGTTGGGATTGGTAAAGTAGAAGACTGGGAACTTGTACCAGTTTTCGGGCACATTCCGTCCGCGGTTTTGATTGGCTGTGCGTACGTGCTGCTCAAACGCGTAAAAATCACGCAGGGTGGGCGGGCGCGGGATGGGGGCGTGCAATCGTGCTTCTTCTAACGGAAGAAGATTCTCGCGCGGCGTGTTGCGGACGGCCTCCAGTCCCTTTTCACCGGCTTTGATTAGTTCCAACATCGAATCAAAGGGCAGGGGGAGAATCCCTTCTTCTGTCAATAAACCGGGGCAGGCAGTGGTGCCAGAAGCAGAGTAAGTAACAAATTTCATTACAGGTTGCCGCGCCGTTCCTGTTCTAACTCGATCGACTCGAACAGGGCTCTAAAGTTGCCCTTGCCGAAGCCGCGCGCGCCGTGTCGCTGGATGATCTCGATAAACATTGTGGGGCGGTCCTGGATGGGTTTTGAGAAGATTTGCAGCAGGTAGCCCTCGTCATCGCGATCTACCAGGATGCCGAGTTCGTGGATGGCTTTCAAATCTTCTTTGATGGTTCCAACGCGGTCGGGTAGTACTTCGTAGTAGGTATCTGGTACGCGTAGGAATTCGATGCCGCGCGATTTCAATTTATCTACTGTCTGGAGAATATTGCCGGTTGCCATGGCTACATGCTGTACGCCAGGAGTCAGGTAGTAATCCAGATATTCTTCGATTTGGCTTTTGCGTTTTCCTTCCGCCGGTTCGTTGATGGGGAATTTGACACGTCCGTTGCCGTTGGACATCACTTTTGACATTAAAGCAGAATACTCTGTGGAAATATCTTTGTCATCGAAATGCAGCAACTGACGGAAGCCCATCACCTGGTGGTAGAAGTTGACCCAATGGTTCATCTTGCCGAGTTGTACGTTGCCAACCATGTGGTCGATGGCAGCCAGGCCGGTTGATTCGGCGGTCTTGTCTTTGATTTCTTGGTAAGTGGGCGCAAACGGGCCATTGTAATCTGAGCGATCTACAAAAATGTGCTGGGTTTCGCCATAAGTGTAAATGGCGGATGTACGGAAGATGCCATGCTCATCTTTTTCTTCACGTGGCGCCCAGGCAGACTTGCCGCCACGTTCGGTGGTGGTTTTCCAGGCAGCCTCCACATCATCTACTTCCAGAGCGATGACCTTGACTCCATCTCCATGCACCATATGGTGCGAAGCCAGGGAGCTGGACGGACTGTAGGGCGCAGAGAGTACAAAGCGAATTTGCCCTGACTGTAAAACGTACGAAGCAAATTCGCGGTTGCCGGTTTCCAAACCGGAGTAAGCAACTGGCGTAAAGCCAAAGCCTTTCCACCAGTAATACATGGCATGTTTGGCATTGCCCACATAAAAATGGACGTGGTCAATGGATTTGATTTGCAGGAAATCACCTTCTTCGGTGATTGAGCGGGTTTCTGGTTTTGCAGTAGTTGTCATTCGGACTCCTTTGGCAAGTGTAAATTGATTTTACGACAAAGGTAGTCCGATTGCAAATAAAAATAAGGGGCTGGCATTTACAGGAACCGATCCAGCCCCAGTTCCTTACTCTCAAATGTAGTCGTATGCCCATCATGGATTAACTCAGCCATCAACTGCCCGGCAGCCGGTGCCTGGATGATACCCACGCCACCCCAACCCGCATTCAGCAGAAAGCCTTCCACACCCGGCACTGTGCCGAAAAGCGGACGCCCATCTACTGTCAGCGGACGCACCCCGGACCAGGAGGTCAGCAGAGATGCTTTTTCAAGTACAGGCACACGCTGAACGGCATAGTCGATGATGTTATTGACCATCTCGTTATCCAGTTGTGTTTCAGGGGATTTTGTCGGAACGTTACCCATACCCATCAGCACGCCGCCGGTTTCCGGGCGGAAGTACCACTCGACGTTCTCATCTTCTACGAAGGGCCTACCTTCAGGGATATCTGGTAACGGCCCGGTCATGATGATAGTGCGGACTTTGTTGGTGAGCGGGATATCGACGTTAGCCCAGCCCGCTACTTCCCGCGCCCAGGGGCCTGCCGCGTTTATGACGGTGTTGGTTGCGATCAGACTGCTGGTGGTTTCGACGCCTGTCACACGTCCATTTTCGATTCTGAGTCCGCGAGCTTTTTCGCCCTGGTGAAGTTTGACACCTTTTTCGGTCGCCCGTTTCATGAAGCCCCACATGATCATGTGCGGGTCGAAGGGTCCATCATCGGGGCCGTAAATACCGACTTCCAGATCGCTGGTATTAAGCTCGGGGTAGAGCTTTTTTACCTCGTCCGGGAGCAGGATATCGGTCCGGATTTGAAGCGAATTTAGCATCTCCGCGTTTTTACGCAGTTGCCCGGCCTTGTCCCCCTTTGCGACGGAGATCCAGCCCGTCTTCCGAAAATCTATGGGAGCGCTGAGTTCTGCTTCGAAGTCCATGTAGCGCTGATAAGAATACTTTGCCATGCGCGCCAGCAGCGCATC
>Ga0209536_100017947_pt1 | contig 9997 bp, 8 predicted proteins | sample DeeMarSeWOR28_12_FD_187461 | JGI IMG/M metagenome (GOLD analysis project Ga0209536, IMG submission 187461) | Marine sediment microbial communities from White Oak River estuary, North Carolina - WOR-2-8_12 (SPAdes) (version 2) | ecosystem: Environmental > Aquatic > Marine > Intertidal zone >...
CTCCAACTGCCATAGCCGAAGCTGGTGCCTGGATTTACGCATCTGCTGTGGTTCCATAATCTCATCCAGCCATCGTTTTCGTCAACATCAAGTCGGTAGATTTCACCTTTTGAACCTAATAGGGTGCTGCCTGAAGGCATATTCTCAAATGTGTATATCCAGTCTCCTGTGAGAGGGTTATACGCATGCCAATTACTGCCTGATGTTGCCCACAAGTATCCGAAAATCGCGTGATAATTCCAAGCGTCCCAATAGAACATTTGACCAAAAGACAGCCTCAGCTCATCTCCATCATCAGGGTCGAGGAGAGGTTTGCACCACAGTTCTTCACCAGTATGCAGATCAACAGCAACGACTTCCTGCTTGGTCTGGCGCGATTCATATCTGTTGTAGTAAAGTATTCCAGCTAGGATCGTTGATGAGCTAAATTTGCCCTCGTAAGCGTCTCCGCATTCAAAGGAGTGATCACCGAACATTCCTCCGCCTAGACCACCCCTTAGCATCTCTTTTGTCCACAGAACATGTGCAGTCTCTGGCGCGTCGTCGTTGTATTTAACGTTTAAATTATCGGGTTCATCCATCCAGTTTCCTGAAATCGGCGACCACTCATGAAGCTGCGCATCTATAGGTCGACTCCAGTATTCAGTTGGAAGCGCATGCGGTTGATAAACTGGTGCAGGTTCCGCCTGTACCACGAGCGTCAATTCAAAGCTGTCACTAGCCAACATTATTGTGCCCACAGGGCCACCTGCCACCCGATTAGTGACGGTAGTCTCCTGTTCAGGGAAATGCGTCTGCAAAACATACTCGCCAACAATGTCAGGGATGTATGTTCTGCCGGTTCCTCCGGTTGAATCAGTCCGGATGTTGTCGATCGTGTCAGTCTTGCCGTCTGGTCTTTCGATTGTTATGCTTAGGTCCTCCCAACCCATCTCAACAGACATAAGTTGCTGCGTAATCCCTACGTGGAGTAACACTTCTTGATTTACACCTACAGGATTCGGCGTTGCACCTATGTAGGCAACAGTATACCATGTTGTTGGTGGAAACTCTAGCACACATTCTATGATCTCAACATTGCTTTCAATAGTAAAATCTGGAGGCAACGCCCATTTTAGCTCGAAAAAGCCTGTCTCGTTGAAGTCGAAGTCATACACGTCAAGGTCACCACCAGAATCGGTTGGGTACCCGTCTATGTACGTGAATTCAGAGCGACCAGGATATTTGACCCATAATGTTACGTTTTCAATATAAGAGGATGGGCCGTTGAGGTCTATGTCTATTACTTGATGAAGTTCTACTAAGTGTGTCTCAGGGTTCATTACTAGAGTCTGTGCGTTTACATTTGGTACAGCAATAAGCGAAACAGCCATAGCAAACATCAGAAACAAAGAAACAGCAGTAGCCTTAGTCTTGCTTCTAGAAAGTTTCAACTTTTATTATTCTCCTTTAAATATAGCGCATTTAATGCGCGCTTCATAGGTTGTCAAAGAATCTTCTTAAAATGAATGCTTTAACTGCATTTAAATGCATTTAACTGCGCTTAAGAGCAAACATTCAAATTATATCCTAAGAATATACTAGTTAATATCGAAAGAACAGATTTGAATGTGAAATGGCAACGAGGTTAATAGACGTAGGATTAATCAGGTGCATATTAGAAGACTTAGTTCTAAGAATACGTGAATCTTCTGAATGCCAAGCCGTTGCCATCAGATTAAATAAAGAAAGCGACTACCCTTACTATTCACAAATTGGTTTTCCAAAATCTTTCATCCAAAAGGAAAACCTCCTAAACTTAATAGACAAAGAAGGTAATATCGTCTTAGCTGTTGATGGCACTCCTATCGTTGAATGCATGTGTGGCAATGTACTTAAAAGTAGAGTCAATCCGCAATACCCATACTTCACAAAAGAAGGCGCCTTCTGGACTAACAGCACAACCCAACTCCTTCAAGGCTTAACAGAAAAGGAACGACAGGAGGTCGGTAGAACACGAAACACATGCCACGACTACGGATACGAATCAGTCGCTTTAATTCCAATCCACGCAGAAAACAAGATAATTGGTCTAATTCAAATCAACGATTCATGTGAGGATATGTTCACTCTTGACAAAATAAAAGAATATCAGTCTTTAGCAGATAGTTTAGGTACACTCGTTATCAACGTTCTTAAGTTCTATGAAGAAGTTGGTCAAATCGGCAATACGTCATCTGATAATTACAACGTTAAAAAGTAAAACGCCCTTCTTCAAATAATCCTTTTTACATCGATAACTATTGAATAGCACTCCGCCCTTCTTTTGATTCTATGACAGAATGAAAGCACTATATCAAAAAGTATCGGATGACCGAGGAATCCTTATGTTAACTGCATAATCGTAAACTCTGAACTTACAATCAATCTTTGAGGATTTCAAATACGAAGCGAAATAATTCTGCAGATAAACGCTCCACCCACGTCCAATATCATGTTGCAGATGAAATACATCAACGTTTTTGCGATTGTGATAATAACCTCTGAACCACATAGCATCGTCAGGACCTCCAAAATGCCTCGTAATTAAATAGTTGATAGAATCATAATTTGAAGGAAGTCCGATCATATCCAGAATGTTTCTAATATCGTTTGCACCTGTTTTTTCACCCACTAGAGCCAAAGTCTCCAATGGAATTACTTCGATAATCTCGTGAAAAGCCCTCTTTGTCATACTAACAACATTATAGCCACGAGCCAATTTATCGAAAGAAGCACATCTACGAATTATCAAATTCATCAAAACATTCACACTTATCCCTCGTCTCGATGCCTCTTTTCTAAGAAAATCGTCCCATTCTGCTCTAATACGAAAAGTCCGATTAACTGCTTTTCTTTTGTCCAAACTTTTTCCTGCACACATAGAATCATGTCCTCTTTTTACCCCAAACAAAATCGTCCTCTCTATATTCATAATAATTGTAACAGCACTTGAATCTTTCGAATTGAACTCTCTACTTTTCCACTTCAAGGACTGCCCGAAATCAACATCTATCTATGTTTTATGTGTAGGCTCTTTCTGCAGAATAACTCAACCGAGTACCCAGCCAAGTGCCCGATGTGCGGTGGGGAATTAAGGGATTGAAATAGTTAAGAAAAACTGCTAAAGTAGATAAGAGAATGAAAAAAGGGGATTATGCGGGAGACATCTCCAATTGAGCGTGAGTGCGAGCCCTATCGGCGGCATTTCTCATACTTGAAATTTTAACCCTAACAGAGGCATTGAAAGAGCGCGCGCGGGCGCGCTTTTGAAACCACTGAAAAAAACAAATATGTCGCAAAACTGTACTTTTCATTTCCATTAATCCAATGGAGTTTTGCGAAAAAGCTCCTCTGCATAGAATTTCTATTAGCCTCCAAATAGGCTCCAAATATAATGGTTGGCGCTTGCTGCTCTGCGGAAACTGCTTGAACTGCTGGTTATGTTTCAGTTGGCTGGTTTAAGCTGTGGGGTTGGGGTTACTTGGCTGGGAATTGTAGTTATAGGCTGCTGCGAAGACGAGAATTTTTAAGGTAAAAGAGTTAAATTACTATGTGGTGGATGGGTCATGAAAGACGTTGATTTCTTGAGGGCAATACTTGAAACTAGCATACTCTACGTTGATATGATTGAGCAGTCAACGTTGTCAAACAAGCCAGAGGAGAAAAGTGAAGCGAAGCCAGTGAAATTTGGCTTTTGTAAATGTGCGGACTGCGATAATATGAAGTGGTTAGCGCATGCGAATAAGAGAAAAAGGCTAATCCTTGTTTCAAAGAAGGCTTTTGAGAAGGAAATGAATAATAGGGCTAACATGGGTATGGGCTTTTTCATACTGATATATGCTATGATGCGTGCTTACCTGCAGATTCTGCATCCTTACTCTAAAGAAAAGTCGATTGAAAGCAAAGCTAACAGGTATTTCAAGAAAGCGATGCAGGTAGTGGCGAAAGATGGGTTGCAGGTTATCATGAACAAGGTAAGCGTCTAAGTTTCAAGCTATGCAAACAAGGGGAAAGAGAGCAAAATATGAATTTGGATCTTGCAGCTACGCTTGTTGCTGTTTTCGGGTTAATTGGGTATTTACTTATGCGTTTCTTGTTGCCTACATTTAATTTTGAACGCCTTCTGTTCTTGACAAGTTTTGCGCTTACAGCCTTATTCCTTATGTTCATGCATCGGAGGCAGAAACGGAAAGCGGCTATGCCAGCCTAGGCGTTCTTAGCAGTTTCACATAGCCCATCTTGGCAAAAAAGAGAACTAGATCTCCCAGAGAAATAAGCCAGTTACAGCATCATGTTTCCGCACAACTTTTTCTCCTATCAACTCGGATAAGTGGACTTCAGCGGCGAAAACTTTGCCCTCGAGCAGGTGTCCAGCTTTTGTGTTACCCTCTGAGTCAGCTAAAACTGCGTGAGCATGAACAAAGGGGTTTCCTTCCTTAACGGAAATGTTGCCTACGCAACTGGCAATTTCCTGTGGAGCAGAAAGCAACGTCTCCACATATTCATGTCTCTTTTGATCATAAAATCCCAGCTTCGCATATTTCAAAGCGCCTATCGCCGTGAAAGTCGCCGTCATCACTCCATTCTCTTTCGCCAAATCAGTCACGAAACTAATTATGTCTGAATCATGTTTAGCACGCACCAAAAAATTTCTGCCAAGATCAAACTTTCTAACGCCCATCTGTGCATCTCCATCATTCAAGGTACACTTAGCACATTAAAAGTTTTGAGATTTACCCGGCTCTAGGCAATTAACAAAGTTTGATTTGACCGGTCTTTCCTGTTATTATTGTTCGGAACCGAACTTAGGCTGGTGTGTTGGATGTAACCCGCTTTTTTAGCTTTTAGTATTTTTTATTGCGCTGATGTTATGGGCGACAATGAATGCGAGGGGTGATACTCTCCACGGAGGGTATGCTTGCGCCGAGCTTTGCCGTCGTCTTTTGGAGAAAAAAATTGCCCGTCTGACCCGCGTCCCTACTTGGCTTTGAATTAAGTGCTTGGTTTTCTAAAAGAAAAAAGGAAGGGATGTTGTTCGGTGGCTATGCTGGGTACTCGTATTCTATAAGCGCGTAGTAGAACCGGTAATAGTCGGTACTGGTAGATGAATATGGCATTTGTATTACAAGGTAGTAATAGTAGTTGTTGTTGTCGACGTTTGCGGCGTCGGGGTCTAGTTCGCTGTCTAAGCTGATGTGGCTGAATCCTGATGTGCCCGAGCTAGGATTTTTCCAAACGTAGTCTATTTCTTCCCACGTATTTGTCGTGTTGCCTCTTAACAAATCGAAAAGGAATCTGCCGTCGTCGTTGTCATAGAAGTAGAAAGTTGCGTTTGTTATGGTGGCTCCATGCGGAAGCTGAAGAGGCGCATAACAATATAGTGCAGAGCCATCTGTATTGGTTAGTCCGGTTATGTAAGAGTATGCGACGCTGTCATCAGTGGATGGTGGCACGAATGCAGAAAATGGAACTGAAATGTTGCCTTGCTGTGGCACCCCAAAGCCTCGTTCACCCTGAGGACCCTGAGGTCCTACTGCTCCATCTGTTCCATCTGCTCCTGCGGGTCCTGTTGCTCCTGTTTCGCCCTGCTCGCCTTGTGGTCCTTCTGGACCCTCGGACCAGTTATCACCATCGAAACTCCAACAGAAATAACGCTTGCAGCCAAGATTGCTATGATGATTCCAGCGATAAACTTTCCCATTGATAAAGAAACTGCTGCCATTTTTCTCACTTTTATGTTTAGCGTTAGCTCGAGACATTTAACTAACCTATGAAATTCGGATTCAGATGTAGAATACACATTTCATACGGAACGTGATTTGAGATAAAAAAACACAATAATTTTCCTTTTCTTTATGAATAGAGAAACGGCTTCTATGAGTCTTCTAGAGTTAGCCCACGAAGGTTAAAATGAAAATTCGGCGGGGGTTTGACCCGAACGTAGCGTCATCTGAGATGTGGGTGAAGTTGCCTGAGTCGTAAAGCATCATGTAGATTTTCTGCAGGTTCAGTGTCGTGTTGAAATATGGCACAACGCCTCCGTACTCGTAGCTGAATACGTATTTCACATTGTCCTGCTTGCATAAACCGACAAACTCGGTGATGTTGAAGTTAGGCGTGTAGGTGTCAACTGCCGACTCTGGATACTGGTACACCTGATTTTTCTTGGTACCGTCAGCCCACAAATAAAAACTTACCATGTCTTTATCGAAAAAGTTGAATGGGCAAAGAAGCATGATTGCCTCGTTCTGGTTGAGGCGGTTGGAAGCGTAGTTTGTTGCTCCTTCAATGTCAATTTGAATTTGGTATTTGATACTCCAGTCGTAAGCGTCTTTGACAGTGAAAACTACTCCGACCGCTAGAAATATTGTGAATAATCCAGCGGCAACTTTAGCGGCGCGTTTCTTGTTTATGCTTATGTTTATGTGTCCTCGCCAAGTGCTCTCAGCTTTTTCGTAAAAGAAGAAAATAAAACTCGTCGCTGAAATCGCCAAAACTGGGAACAGCGGCAAAACGTATCTCCAATGCTTGTTAGGTATTAACGTGAAGAAAACAAAGACCACTATGAACCATATGAGGAGCAAAACGTCTTCTTTTTTCCTACGCCACGCAAGCAAACCTAAACCAAGCAGGCTTACACTGTAGAGGAGAAGCGAAATCGGGTGCACCTCACTGAAAGGCCAAACCATCTCAATTAAATAAAAGATTGGAAGTGGGTAACGTGCGCTGTACAATGACTTTTCAGGGTTGCCCACTTGCAACGCATACATCCATTCGCCCAGCATTCTAGAAGCGTATACTTCGTAAGAAACGATAATCCATGGGACAGCCACAGCCACCGCAGTCATAATTAACAGTGTAAATTTGGAAAACAAGAGTTTAAGATAATCTTTGGTCAAAAGCAGTATGCTTGTAGCCATTATCACTGCTGCAATAAGCGCTTGGTATTTCGTCAAGAAGCCTAAGCCTAACATCAAACCGCTTAAAACCAACATTTTGTTCTGTCGGCTACCCAGCCACTTGAAGAATGAAAACAGGGACGCTGTGAAGAAGAAAACAAGCATTGTTTCTATCAGAGCTAGGCGTGAAAGCCAGAAGTAAGCTGGGCATAGCCCCAGTAGAACACTTGCAGTCAACGCGGTTTTCGCTCCGTACATGGTGTAAGCAAACTCAAAAACAACCCAAAGTGAAAGAAGAGAAAAGGTTACTGAAACCAGCCTGGCGGAAAACACGGTTACCCCAAAAACCTTAAAGAAAACCATAGTGGCCGAGTCAAAAAGCGGTGGATAAAAATAGTTGAACTTTGCATATTCGCTGTGAAGCAAAAATAATCCATTATTCAAATGGACACCCTCATCCCATTGTATAGGCGTATTTGCAAAATCCAGCAAAACTAAAACCGCATAGACTAACACAAAAACCAAAAAGGCTAGTCGCCACTTGGTTACTCCTGCCTTGAATTGGGTCAAAAGCGATCTTGAACCTGACTCGCTCATAGTTCGCACCGCTTAGAAGCCAATTATCTAATTCAATATATTGGCTAGAAAATATATAAAACCATCTAGAAGTTCCAAAAAACTTTGGCTTTTTTAATGTTTAACGGGAAAAAACAGGGTGGGTATGGCGCTTTAGGTCACAGGGTTTTCAGCCAATTAACTTTTTCACTAGGGGTATCTTTTTCAGAGGGTAGATTACTCCGAGGCAAATGAGCAATGTCACAGCTGTAATTAGGGGGACTTCCAGAATTGGGTTCATTGTGGCTAGGCTTATCTGGAAACCGAAGAATCCTTTTTGGAGTGCTTCTAAAACCATCATGTGAAACAGGTATATGGGTATGGTGTTCTGGCTTATCAGGCGTAGCACGCGGCTACCGCGGGGAAACCTTTCTTCCAGCGTGCTAGATGGGAAGGCAGCTAAGAGTAGGAACAGAGCGACCGAAGCTCCAATCATGCTGAAACTGTAGGCGTCGTGGAAGAACTGGCTATACTGTTCCCCCATAGTTCCAACTACAAGGTAGGTGCCGAAGATTGTACACGCTAACCCAGCAACCAGCAAAGCACACAGCACTACAGGGCGCACGCGCGCTTTCAGGGCGTAAGCGCCTAGAAGGAAGTAGCCCAGCCACCCAGTCAATAGGAAAACGTTGCTGTTCAGGTGGTACACGCTAAACAAGCTCAGAAGAGGCATAATAGCCGTGCCCAAAAACCACAGTATCAGAAAGAACCTGAAAATCTTACGGTCAATGCAAGCTACAAGCGCACGCAAAACTGGCGTAATCAGGTAGAGTCCAATAAGCAAATAGAAAAACCAAAAATGAACGTAGGGTCCAGTCAAAACACCCTGCAAGATGGAATCAGCCGACAAGGCTTCACCGTAGACGAAGAAGCGCCACGCAAAATAGGCGGCACCCCAAAACAGGAAAGGCAACGCTATTCTGTTTAGCCGCTTCTTGAAGAAGACGCCAAGAGGCTCTCCGAGTTTGGCTGGTTGAAGCAGCAACGCGCCGCTCAGCATTACAAACAGTGGAACGGCTGGTCGCGCAAGGGAGTCGTAGATGTTCGTTGTCCACCACAGGGTCACACCTTCAGGCGACATTATATCGGCAATCGTGATTGGCTCTGTAGCGGCATGAAGCATTATAACTAACGCTATCGCAAAACTGCGGATGAGGTCCACGGGAAGAGAGAGTTTTCCCGCCTTTGGGTCCAAATTCTTTCCCCTGTATCCCCAACACCTACTTGTCAGAATAAATTAATAAAATTTTGTTGTGTGCCCTAAAGAGACCTTGAGTCTTTGAGAGATTTTTTTTCGCGGGGCTCAAAAAACGTTTGGTATCTAAAACGGGGTGGCTGTTACACCGTTGACAGTGATTGCTTGGTTAACCTCGTTTGCGATGAGCGCTGCGCCTTCGCTGCTGAGATGAACACCGTCCATGAAATATTCGGGGTAGTTGGTTAAAATTGTGTTAACGTCGATTATGGGCAGCTGCAGTTCATTTGCTACCTGTTCGATTTGTGGGATTACATCCTGCTTTAGATTTGTGTCGTTCAGTTCGAGTTCGTTTTCTAAAATCGGAGGTGGCTTCACTAGCCATATCGCAGGGTTACTTGTGAGGGCTTGGTATTCGCTGACTAGTTTCTTGTAATCGGCTGAGAAATTGCCAATGGATTCGCAGGTGGTTGCGCTGGCGTCATTGGTTCCGAGCATGATGATAACGATAGAGGGTTGAAAAATCTTTGACTTTTGGCATGCAGTCTGTTTCATGTAGGGTCTATCTGAGGTGAGCAATACAGATGATCCAGAAACCCCAAAGTTTCCGACGTCGTAGTTAGCTCCGAGCATGATCTGCAAGTCGGCTGGATATCCTGACCCTTCGGTGATGCTGTCACCGACACATGCTACGCGAATTAAGCTGTGTGCGAGTGCCCTGTTTTCGAGATTTCCGAAAAACAGCACTATTAAACCTGACGAGGCTATCAAGATAACGATTCCTGTTGTCAGCACTGCTGTTTTCGCTTTTGTCATCTTCGCCATGCATAACACATGCTCAGGATTTTCTGGTAAATTTGACTCGTCCTTATTTAAGATGACCCTAAGATTTCTCAAAAAAGAACCCGCCATTAGCCTTTTGTTCCATGTTTGAGTAAGTGTTCCAGTTTTTGGAACGCTTGTCTCACAGTATCCCTTAAGTCAGGCTTTCGCGTATAGTAAGTATGGTGATTCAGTATGACAGGAAACAACTGGAAACCAAACCACGCAAAAATTACTGTGTTCGCCTTAGCTATGCTGCTTTTAACATACCTTACCCCTCTAGCAATAGTTCAGGCTGGTACTGAAACACCCTCCGAAACTGGAAAAGCGCCGTATTATCCCGGCCTCCCTGACAACGCTGTGCAGTATAATAAGACTGATGTGACTCCTGTGGCTCAGATAGAGCAGGTTAAAGCGGGAGAACCGGCGCTTTTCTGCTACAGAA
>Ga0209536_100017948_pt1 | contig 9997 bp, 11 predicted proteins | sample DeeMarSeWOR28_12_FD_187461 | JGI IMG/M metagenome (GOLD analysis project Ga0209536, IMG submission 187461) | Marine sediment microbial communities from White Oak River estuary, North Carolina - WOR-2-8_12 (SPAdes) (version 2) | ecosystem: Environmental > Aquatic > Marine > Intertidal zone >...
ATTTTCTTTAGCTCTTTTTTAACTATTAAGGGAGTCCCTTCCAAACTTGTCTTTCGAACATCCTTATCTGTAATGAGAACTGCATGTCTCTCTGTTATCTTTGAGATGCTGCTGACCGCTTGCGCCTTTCGCAATAGTTTTTTATTGTATTCATCAACACAGGTTAGGAGTATTTTTTTCCTATCTTGACTTACTGCCTCGAATGGAGCTCTTTCAAGAGGAATTACTTTGTATCCTACGTGCTCAAGTATCGAGAATACTTCTCTCTGGAATTTTCTGAATCCTTCTGTTTCGATAGAAACCGGTTTTATTTCTTTTTTCGTCTCATGTGGGCTTAGGAGGTCTATCGGTTTTGTGACATTTGCTCCAAGAGATTCTTCTATCCTGATGGCTACTTCTACACTTGCGTTCATACCTTCTTCATACATTTGAACTGTTCTTCTTGAAACTTTTAGTGATCTAGCAAATGAGCCTAGGGAGATGTTCTGCTCAGTCCTGATTTTCTTGATTCTATCTTCATCCAAGTTTACATATAAACCACCAGGGGCAGCGTATACCTCAAGTGGCATACCCTCTAGTAAATGTGTACTTAGGGTTTCTGGTGTAATAGTCTGAATTCCAAATCTATCGTAAACCACATCGTTTGTTAGAACCCCTGTTCCGCTTCGCTCTCCAATCAGGAGTGGACAGCCTTTCAAAAGTATTGATAAGGTTCTAAGCTCTCTAGCAACATCTTCTGACATTGCATCGATATTTGTCAAAACTTTAATTATTAGTAATGAATTGTCCCTTCTTGCAACTAAGTCAAAACCTATGGGTCGTATAGAGTATAGTTCAGAGACATAGAAACCTGCTTTAATCAAGGTGTCTCTGACTTCCCCCAAAAGCTCTTCGCGTCTCATTTGATAACACAGGTATAAAAGCACTTCATATATAATAGTATCTGGAGTGAGACTATCTGGATTGGAATCGATGACACAGACTCCGTTACAGGAGGATGCACAACTTATTTAGCTGATGCTCTGGTAAAAAAACTAAATAAAGAAAAATTCTGTGTAGTTGGATATCCGCGACTTGTAAGATTAAATCCCAACATCCCCTGGAAAACTAGGGGCAACGGAGCTATTTCCATAGAGTTAGAAAATGGTAATGTACAAAAGGTCAGAGGGATAATCGAAGAGATGATTAATAGATATGCAAAATTTGATGATGAACAAACCAACCCTGGCTTTGTAATTCTAGAAGAGCAACCTTCATTTGATGTTTATGAAGAGTCAGTTAAAGGAATCGTTACACTCGAAGAAATCGAAAAAATGTTAGATTCATCAGGAGCTGTATATAAGGGTTACAAAAACAAAAGAGGGCTTATTGGTGCAACGGCTTCAATTGCATGGTCTCCAAAGAACGACAAAACCTATGAACTAATTGCTTACAGAGAGGAAAAAAAATGGGGAACAAAAAGACAGGTAGATTCTACATCTGTAAAACAGATGAATGAAACTTTTGTATCTACCTTTGATAATTATGATTATGAAAATAACCACAACCGATTAGTTCCAAGCTCTCCTTGCCCAGTTCTATTTGGAATCAGAGGTGAAAAAGTTGATGATTTGATTCAAGCATCATCATTAATCAAATCCGAAAAGGTTGATAGCTGGATAATTTTTGAAACTAATCAAGGAACAGATGACCATCTAAAAAAGAAAAAAATCAATGAAATTGAGCCATATCATTCTGCTATAGTTGAAGGCTTTGTCACTAAAAGTCCTTACACCCTTGAGGGCGGACATGTTATCTTCTCAATAAAAGATTCTACAGGAGAAATCGATTGCGCTGCTTATGAGCCTACAAAGCAGTTTAGAGACATTATTAGAGAGTTAATACCTGGCGATAAAATAGAAGTATATGGTGGTGTAAGAGAAGAACCTTTAACTATTAATCTTGAGAAGATCAATATTAAGCATATTGAAAAACAGACAGAAAAAGTTGAAAATCCTATTTGTCCAAAGTGCGGTAAACATATGAAGTCAAAAGGCACTGGACAAGGTTAGAAATGCAAAAAATGTGGTACAACAAGTAAAAAACCTGTGATTAAAGAAAAAAAACGAACTATCAATATTGGCTTCTATGAAGTACCTGTATGTGCTAGAAGGCATCTTAGCAAACCTTTGAAAAGAATGGGACCATAAGGCTTTTTAAGGCATTTTTGCTTCTTGGTTTTCAGCTTGCGGGTGTGGTGTAGCCTGGTATCACTTAAGCTTGCCAAGCTTATAACCCGGGTTCAAATCCCGGCGCCCGCATTTTTTTATAAATGGTAAGTTTCTAATACTTTAGATAACTACGAGTTTAAAAAATTGGAGTTATAATCAATGATTAAACTAGATTTACACATACATTCAAAGTATTCAGAGGATGGTGCTGGGGATCCTAAAGATATAATTAAAAATCTTAAAAGGAGAGGACTACATGGGATGGCAATAACAGATCACAACTCTGTTGAAGGTGGCCTTAAAGCATTAAAAGTTGCTCCAAAAAACTTCATCGTTATTCCTGGAGTAGAAATATCTACTCATGATGGACATATCATAGCGTTGGATATCAAAGAAAACATCCCAAGAGGACTATCCGCAGAAGAAACCGTTGAAAAAATCATTGATTTAGGTGGTACACCTATTGTACCTCACCTTTTCAGAAATATGTCTGGTATACAACTCGAGAAATTCAAAGTGATTCGTAATAAAATCTCTGCAATCGAAGTTTTTAACTCCTGTAGTGTCCCACATACAAACCTAAAGACAGTAAAGATTGCGAAAGAATTTGATTTAGGGGGAACAGGAGGATCTGATTCCCATGACCCTAAATATGTAGGTTATGGATATACAACTGTAGACACAACCAATTTTAGCAAGGATTCAGTTATATCTGAGATAAACAAGAAAAAAACATGGGGTGAAGGAGAAACCCTTCCCCTAGAATATCGTCGTGATCGGATGATAAAATCAGTTAAACAATTCTTTCAGAGAGGTTTCAAACGAATTTAGCTTTTACAAAGAAAAAACCTTTAAAACTTATTAAATTATACAATTTCTCATGGATGATGCACAAACCATATTAAATCTTCAGGAAAAGATCACTGTTCTTGAGGAGAGATTAAGAGCAATAGAGCGAGAACAAAGAATGATTCGTGAAGATATTTTATCTGGGCAAACCAGAGCAAGAATGCAAAAGAGACTATTAGAAAAACCTCCTGAAAAAATGAAAGAATTAAAAGAAAGATTAGATAAGCAAATTAAGATTGAAATTTAGAGTCGTACTTACCTTCATCTATTGCCTTTTGTATCTCTTGTGGCTTTTTACCTTCTACAGTTATACCCATTGATACACAGGAGCCTATAACTTCTTTTGTTTTTTGTTTAAGTTCTTTACCAAGAAGATTATCATATTTCATCTTAGCTACATTAATTGCCTGATCAACAGTGAGATTACCAATCTTATGTGTACCTGCTGAACCTGACCCTTTTTCCAGCCCAAGTTCTTTGAGAATAAGTGAAGTGGCTGGTGGTGTTCCTATTTCTATTTCAAAGTTTTTTGTTTTAGGGTCGACAATAACTTTTACAGGAACCTTCATCCCATCAAATTGTTTAGTTTTTTCATTTATAGTGTTGATGATCTGCATAATGTTTACACCAAGTGGTCCAAGTGCTGGACCAAGTGGTGGGCCAGCTGATGCTTTTCCTCCTTCAACAAGTGCTTTTATTGTCTCTGCCATAAGTATCTACGTCTCCTTCCCTTCGTCTTTCTTTTCCTCTTCTTTTCTTTTAATTACTCTTACTTGTTCACCTCGAACAGTTATGGGGATAGGGACAACTGACTCAAAGAGCTCTACAGTTATCTCTTCCTTTGTATCATCAATATGGGTGACTTTTGCAGTTTCACCTCTAAAGGGCCCTGCTACCATTTCTACAACATCACCCTCTGCAATCTTTGCAACAGCAGATGCAGGGACAAGGAAATGTTCTATTTGCTCTATTGGTATATCGCCCTCCAGCATATTTCGAGCATATGATACAGTTTTAATCATTTCTCTAATACGTTCTATATTATAGCTCTCTAAGAAAATATATCCTCTAAGCTCAGGAGTTACAAGGATAGACGGAATCTTTATTTTTGATTTCTTTGCACGGCTATTTATAAGATCTGCAGTATTTTGCTCCTTACCAACTTGAGTCTTTATGGTAAATATCTTTGTTTTTTCATCAGCAGTTTCTTCAAAATCTGTGTTTTGCATATTTTACACCTTTTATAAACCAAGAACTCCTGCTATCCATGGACCGACTATTGTTGCCAGTAGAAAAATAAGGAATCCAAGTCCACCTATAAGCAGTATGCCTGCCCCTGTTATCTTCGATGTTTTTGAGAACTCTTCGTTTGTTGGGTTTCTAGCCATTTTAAGGACTCTACCATATTTTCCTTTCCCTATTCTATTTTGTCTTGCTTCTATTCTATGCTGCAAGTCCCAGGCTTTTTCCATGAATGATCTGTCGTCAGGGATATTGCTTTTACGTCTGAATAATTTCACTTAAGGACACCCCTTATAAGCTAAATGGTCAAATAAATAGGTATATTTAAAGAATTTGGCTATTTAAAAAAATAAAAAAAAGAAGGTTTAGGCTACAAAATCAATGCCATATTCCTCTTTTTCAAATGATTTTTGGGTTGGACCAAGAATTTGTTTTGATTTAACGCCTGTTATAACAAGCATTGCGCGAATGTTTCTCTTAAGATTTGGATCAACCGTAGTTCCCCAGATAATACGAGCGTTAGGATCAACCCTTGAATAAATCTCTTCGACAACCCTCTCTGCTTCACTGATAGTCATATCCTCACCGCCAGTTACATTGACAAGAGCACCGGTTGCCTCTGAAATATCTACCTCGAGAAGTGGTGAATTCAGGGCCTCTACAACGGCGTTTACTGCCTTGTTTTCGCCTTCAGCTTCTCCAAGACCAATCATTGCAACTCCGCCACGTTTCATAACAGTTTTCAAGTCTGCAAAGTCCAGGTTAACAAGACCGGGCATTGTAATCATCTCAGTTATGCCCTTGATTGATCTCATAAGAACCTCATCTGCAACTTTAAAAGCTGCATTAAGTGAAAGGTTAGGAACAATATCAAGAAGTTTGTCATTTGGAATGACAATTACAGTGTCGCAAATGTCTCTCAATCGTTTAAGGCCTGTCTCAGCATTCTCCATACGTATAACGCCTTCAACGCTGAAAGGAAGAGTAACAACACCAATTGTTAAAGCACCAGTTTCCTTACAGATCTGTGCAACAACAGGAGCCGAACCTGTACCAGTGCCACCACCAAGTCCACAGGTGACAAAAACCATATCCGCGCGTCCAATAGCAGCACGAATGTCCTGCTCACTTTCTTTTGCTGCTTCCTCGCCAATCTGTGGTAAAGAACCGGCACCTAAACCATGGGTAAGATGTCTACCAATCAGAACTTTATTTGGCGCTTCAGCCAACAACAAATGTTGAGCATCAGTATTAAGAGCGATTAATTCAGCTCCGGATATCTGACTTGCGATACATCTAGAAATAGTATTGGTCCCAGCACCACCACAACCAATTACCTTAATGGTTGTTGTTAGGCCTGACAAAACTTCCTCCAACTCACGATCCTTAACACTGCGGTTAAGCGTTTGGCGAGTAAGAGAATCTTTTAAAGCATCAGTTTTTTTATGTGGTTTCATCCTAGCTTTTTTAGCCTTTTTTTCATTTGCCACTACTTCTTGTATAATCTTTTTCATATACTCACCATAACCTCACAACAATAAGCCCCTCTTTATTGTGATTTATATATTTTTTGCAATATTGTAAAAGGAAATCCGGTTATTAAATATTTCCTAAAATCTCAAATAATTTCTAAGGAAAAGTCTTTACTTTTTATCGAATGTGTAAGATATCCAAGCGAAATTCGATCAGCAAAAGAAGCATACTTTGCAATATTATTGGGGGTGACCCCGCCAGATATCTCTATAAGAATGTTATAGTTTATCTGTTTAATTTTTTTTGCAATAACTTCTGCAGATTTTGGATTAAAATTATCTAACATTATTACATCTGCATATAGTTCCGCAGCAGTAAGAGCATCTTTTTCATTCTCAACTTCAATTTCTATTGTTTTACTCCTTACATTTTCTTTAGCCTTTTTTATCGCTTTTTCAACCGAACCCATTATCCTGAGGTGATTATCTTTAATCATAACTGCATCGTAAAGTCCAGATCTATGCTGTTCCCCTCCACCAATTTCAACAGCTCTCTTTTCAAACTTGCGGAAACCTGGTGTCGTCTTTCTTGTTGCTGCTACTGTCACACTAGGATTTATTGGTTTACATATAGCGATAAGTTTCTTTGTCTCTGTAGCAATGCTGCTCATTCTTCCAATTATATTAAGTGCCAATCGCTCGCCTTTGAGTATAGAACGTGCAGGCCCTTTGATCATAGCAACAGTGGTCCCTTTTTTGATGGATTCTCCATCTTTTACAAGATGTTTTGTTTCTGCTCCTGTTTTTTGAAAAACTATTTTTGCTTCTTTTAGACCTGCGACAATACAATCTTCTTTTGCTATTATTTTTGCCTCAGCCTGTTCATTGGTAAACAGAGAATCAGAAGTAACATCTCCGTCTTCTCCTAGATCTTCTTTGAGAAATCTATCGATATCATCCATGATAGTATCATTTATATCTACTTGGTGTTTTAAGGTTTTGGTTATAACATGAAGCTTGGATTAATTGGTTGTGGCGCAATAGGAACAGATGTAGCAAAGGCCGCGGATAAGATGAAAGATATCGATAAAATTTATATGTTCGATATAAAGAAGAACGCATCTAACAAACTTTGTAAATCTCTCAAGAAAGCTGAGATAAAACCTGTAAAAGATTTTTTGGAGGATGTTGATGTTGTTTTTGAAGCAGCTTCACAAGGAGCAGTAGAAGAATATGCTGAACAGGTTGTCAAAGCAGGTAAAGATTTAGTAATAATGAGCGTAGGCAGTTTATTTGATGATAAATTTAAGAAAAAACTTGAAAGAATTGCTAAGGAAAAATGTTGTAAAATATATCTTCCATCCGGTGCCGTATGTGGAATAGACGGCGTTCTATCAGCAAGTGTCGATGGTATAGATGAGGTAACCCTTGTTACAACAAAATCTCCAGAATCTTTAGGCAAGAAGTTGGACAAAAGAACAGTTGTATATGAAGGAAATGCTAAGGATGCAATTAAAAAATTTCCGATGAACATCAACGTAGCAGGAAGCTTGTCTCTTGCAGGTATAGGTTTTGAGAGAACTAAAGTAGAAATTGTTGTAGATCCTGTAGCCACGAGAATTAGTCATAAAATACTCGCACACGGAAAATTTGGTAGGTTAAGGGCCGAAGTAGAAAATATGCCCAATCCAAATAATCCTAGGTCAAGTTATATGGCGTCGCTTTCTGCAATTGCAACTCTTAGAAGAATTGTCAATCCTATACAGATAGGAGCATAGTAAAGGTCATACATTAACAAAGTAAATGTGTAAAGATAAAACATATGTTTAAATAGTAGAAAAACTGAAAAACGACTTTTAGCTCAAACCAAAACTAAATATCTATCTTTTAATTACTCCCCAGAAGTAATTATGAAATTTGAAATAAAAGACAGAGATGCTTCAGGGAGGATTTGTAAGTTTATTACTAAGCATGGAACTGTCACTACGCCAAATCTTATGCCAGTTATAAATCCAAATAGGATGCTTATCACTCCAAAGGAGATGGAAAGGCACTTTGGAGTAGAGGTTGTCATCACTAATTCATATATAATAAATAAGGATGAAAAACTTAAGGAGAAAGCATTAGACAAAGGTGTTCATAAGCTCATAGACTTTGATGGTCCAATCATGACTGACTCTGGGACTTTTCAATCTTACATTTATGGAGATGTAGATGTAGATCCTCTTGAAATCGTTAAATTTCAAAGAGAAATCGGCAGCGATATAGGAACTATCTTAGATGTTTTTGGAAAACCGAATCAAACAAAAGCTAAGGCAGAACAAGGGATAAACGAAACTTTAAAGCGTGCTAAACAAAGTGTAAAATTAAAAGGAGATATGGCGCTTGCTTGTACTGTTCAGGGCTCTATTTATCCAGAGCTTAGAGAGAAATGTGCGAAAGAGCTGAGCAAAATAAATGCAGATTTCTTTCCTATAGGCGGCGTAGTTCCTCTTATGGAAAATCAGAGATATACTGATCTGGTTAGATGCATTCTATCCTCTAAAAAAGGTTTAGATCCATCAAAACCAGTTCACCTTTTTGGAGCAGGGCATCCTCTAATTTTTCCACTAGCTGTTGCTCTAGGCTGTGATTTCTTTGATTCATCAGCATATGCAAAATATGCAAACGACGATAGAATGATATTCTACTGGGGAACAGAAAAGCTTGAGGATATAACTGAACTCCCTTGTGCTTGCCCGATTTGTTCAAAATATACTGCAGCTGAGCTTAAAAAATTAGATAAAAAAGAGAGAACGCTTGAGATAGCTAAGCACAATCTGTATGTCAGTTTTGCTGAGATAAAAAGGATTAGAAACGCAATAGCAAATGGTAGTTTATGGGAGCTTGTTGAGAGGAGAGCAAATTCAAATCCTTATCTTTTTGAAGCTTTGAAAGAGCTCAGGATAAAAGAAAATAAGGGATTTTTGGAACAATTCGAACCTATCAGTAAGAATAAAGCCTTGTTTTATACAGGTAGTCAAACACTTCATCGACCGATTGTTTATAGAACCCATGAAAGATTATTTACGAGATATAAAACGCCTCTAAAAAATACTGTTGTATTACCCGATGGAGGAAAGCCTTACTCAATTTATTACTCTGAGCAGGTAAAGAAGATTCTTGGTAGAAGCAGTGTAAATATTATTGTAGATTCCAATCTTGGACCTGTACCACTTGAATTAGATGAAATGTATCCCTTCGCTCAGTCTGTTTTTCCTGAATTTACAGATGAAGAAACAGAGAAAGAGGTATCAAAGATATTTGATAAGTTCGCTAAAAATAAAAAAATCATCTGTTGGAAAGGAAATGAAACCTTAAAAGAAATAAAAGAGTCTGATAAGGAAAGACTTGATGGAGATATTCATAGGATTTCTGCTGTTTCAGATATGCAGTTTGGTAAAGGAGCAAAAAAAGCGTTATTCACTGGGGAAATCAGGATTGTTAAATCAAAGAAAACAAACAAGATACGTAACATCTACTGTGACGGAAAGCATATCCTCTCCATGCGTGCAAGTGACGGCATGTTTACACTTAAAATGGATGGCGCAAGACTTCTGCACAAATCTTTCAAATATCCAGACCTGAGAGTAACAGTAGAGAAGGATGCGGTGCCATTTATAAAAGAGGGAAAGAGTGTTTTTGCAAAGTTTGTAAAGGATTGTGATCCTGAAATCAGACCATTTGACGAATGCCTTATAGTTGATGAAAAAGATAATCTACTTGCGACAGGTAGATGTCTTCTCAACAGAGCTGAGATGTTATCTTTTGATTACGGCATGGCAGTTAAAACAAGAGAGTATAAATAAGAACATATATTAGGATAGATGTATAGGAGTCTGATACAATGGGCAGATATGGAAGTGGATTTAGAGAGCCACCTTGGGTCATGGGCGCTCCAAAAGAAGTTATGGATTGGGTCGAGGCAAGTCACCCAAGCAAAAAGGAAGAAGACAAACATAAATACGAAAAAGAATTTCTGAAAAATTTACATATAAGATTTGATTTTGATGTAAGCCAAAAAGAAATGGTGTCCCCTCACGCAGGAAATCAGTACCGAGCCGCCACAATGAATATAATGAAAGGTAAACAAGAAACAGCAACCCATCAGGCTTGAGGTGCCCCCTTAATTTGAGTAATACTCCAAAAACCATCAAATTCCATATAATCTCGTAAACCTGCGTC
>Ga0209536_100017949_pt1 | contig 9997 bp, 10 predicted proteins | sample DeeMarSeWOR28_12_FD_187461 | JGI IMG/M metagenome (GOLD analysis project Ga0209536, IMG submission 187461) | Marine sediment microbial communities from White Oak River estuary, North Carolina - WOR-2-8_12 (SPAdes) (version 2) | ecosystem: Environmental > Aquatic > Marine > Intertidal zone >...
TGGGGAAAAATGCTGCTAGCTTCCTCACTACCATAAGGGCCTCCCCAGTCTCGGGATCAACGGCAATTTCGTGGCAATATAACGTAGCGATATTCATTAACGCCTTCTGGACCAACAATAATATGGTAAAGCTCGGAAGGCTTTGAGACCCAGGCGAGGACATGAGCACGTCCATCCTGAGCAATAGCTGCACTCAATTTCTTAACTGGCACATCAAGTAATTGGATTTCCGAACCTAGGCGGACATCAGGTGAGGACCCCTCACTAACGACCATTTCACTGGGACCGGCACAGCCAAAAAGGAAAGAGACAAGCAGGATAATGATCTTGGTTGTTCTCGATACTGTCTCAATAACCATCTTTAGTTAATCCATGTATTGTGCAGACGTTAAAGCTGGTTATCGAATCATTAGGGCGCAGGTGAGGGGGTGCAGGGGTGCAATAACAATCAAAAAAGTAGAAATGAGAATGGGAACTCTCTGAGAGAATTCTCTCTTGTGTCCTGGGATTGTCTCTCCATTTTTGTGATTGGGGCTACTCTTATTTCTATGGCGTACGTAGGGACTAGCTCAATGTGATAGATGTGGAAAAATAAAACGTTCTTATTAATCCCCAGCCCTCACTCACATACTCTCTAAGAAAACCGGAGTGCCGCAATTATTACGGGCTTGTGCTCATCAGATTGAACTTAAGGAGATTCAAACTTGATTGCAATTCCTTCAACTGTTGTGCACGTATAGCAAAACACATTATAGACTGGAATGAAGCCATAAAGGCTGCTAGAAACCGAAAGATTTATCAGGGCATCGCCACCACTTTCTTCAAGAGCGTTGTCTACTGCCGTTTTGATGGTGGAATCCCCCCAGGGTATGATTCCGAGAAGAAAATAACGACAGGCTTTGCCTTTGGCGGGCCCAATCGCTTTATAGGGCTGGGGGGAGGTTAAGAGTGAACCAGGTTCCGCTGTGCTTTTTGCTACCATCCCCAGGTTCCCAGTTGACGTACAGCCTGTTGCAATCAACAGGAGCATGGCTAATGACAAAATTACCTTCTTCATGGCAACCCCCTTTTCACACATTGTAGTCTCTGCCGGGCTGACTCTCGGTCTCACCATGGGTTATGGAGTTTGTGGATGAGTTCCAAAGAGGTAGAGATGCTCTAAAATATACCGGTACCATGGATACATCAATATTATTCTGCGATTTCCGAAAAATACCAAAGTCAGTTTCGGACTAAAACAGCATCAAAGGGGCAAAAAAAAACTATTTTTAATCAGAAAAATCTTTTTTCAAAGATCGCCTCAACCTAGCATGAGAGCATTATTGAACAATCATCGATTTTCAACAGAAATAATTCTAATAGGCTTGTCTTTTTCAAACAGTTTCAGGTGCATCTTTGAAGCTGTCGTGTTCAGTCTAATGAACATTCACGGATCGTATTGTCAAAAAAATAGGAGTTATCGATGAAGATGAGAAATGTGAACGTGCGTCTGTTCAGCGGCAGAATTTGCCTTTCATCCCTTAATCGCCACTCACGGCAGTGGAGAGCTTAATACTACATAGTGGGATGCTCAAAAAGGGGCGTGTCTGTGCATTAAAGTATGGGATGTGAAATTTTCGACAAAAACTACTTTGTCCCCTTGGCCACCGCCGCCCTGAGTTTCGCAGATTGAGGATTGTTGACACCTCCTTTTACAATAATGTCAACCGGACTGACTGCCTTGCCATAATACGCCTCGTTCCACTTGTCGCGAGTAGCAATGACCGCGCCTTCGAGGGAAAAGCCAATGAAGGCTCCTTTAGAACGCGCGAAAGATATGTAATCCGCACTCAAATTCATCGGTGTCGATCCCTCGGCTCTCACGCCTACTGGCCCAGCAGCAACAGCCACATCACCACCCAATTTGAAAGACGACGAATAGAGCGCTTTGATACCTTTGGGTGTCATTATCATTAACACCGTCTCCGCTGCTTGACCACCGAATTGCAAACCAAAACTACCGGAGCCCACGGTGTAAAAGGCCGGTTGGCTCCACTTCCCAGTCTTTTCATCGCGTACTAGGAGAACACCACTACCTCCTGATCCCCCAACAAAAAATGCCCCCTTTATGATTTGTGGGAAGATGAGAATGGCTTTAGCCTCTTTTACGTTGTCACGAAACCAAGACAAGTCTGGATCGGCAATGAAACTCTCAAAAGTGAAACGTGCTTTTTCCACAAGTGCTTCTTGTTCTGCAGCGCTCCCAGCTGATGCCTGAGGAATCGCAAAGACAAATAGTGCTAGCCCGATAACGATAGGATGTAACAGACTTTGTCGAGTTATCATGGAGGCCTCCCTTCTCGCGCTAATTTGTGAGCATGAGAATACATCCAAACCTTAGTTCTTTTCAACCGCCTCTTGATTCTCACCTTCATTGTCCCCTGGTTCCCTCTTGAAATAGAGCCACACAAGGATACCAATAAAAGCAAACACCCAGAGGTTAAGAAGTTTGTCGATAAAGTATTCCAAGGTCATCAAACCACCTCTGATTTAAGAGCTTTTAGCAGACAAACCGTCACCAAAAGCACAATATTAATAAAGGGTAAGGCTGCAAGAGCAATTATACTTTTCACCGCGTCGATACTGTTCGACAGAATCATGACCAGTCCAAGGGCCCCAAGGATTATGCCCCATATAAGCTTCGTCCTTGTGGAGGGGTTCAGGTCTCCACCAGTGGCAAACATGGAAAGTACGAAGGAGGCGCTTACCACACTGGTCACCACAAAAAGAAAGGCTGCCAAAACCGTGGCAGCAATGGTCAGAGTACTGAGGGGCAAGTGTCTCAGCACAAAAAAGGTGGTGTCATTAATGTTCGTCTTCAACACTTCCAGAATCGACGCATCGAGCCTCAGCACTTCATAGAAACCAACGCTGCCAAAAACGCCGAACCAGAAGATAGAGAAAAGCGTTGGCACCAGTATGACGCCTAATATGTACTCTCGTATGGTACGACCCCTGGATATACGTGCAATGAAAACACCAACGAAAGGAGCCCAGGCGAACCACCAGACCATGAAGGTAAGAGTCCAGGATTGAAACCAGGTGGAGACCTTTTCATCGAAGAAGGTATACGTTTTAAAACCATGGGGAACCACACGGGCAAAGTAATCGCCAATTGATTCGGTAATTCCGCTCATCACATAGTAGGTAGGGCCGGTGAGCAACACGAAGATCATGAGTCCGCCGGCGATGGCCATGGCAGTATTGGCAAGAGTTGCCATACCCTTGCTCAGATCTACCATCAAGGGAAAAATGTAAGAGAAACAAAGCACGGCAAAGATCACTCCTGCGAGCCATAGACCAGAATTATCCAGGCCGAAAAGTGACTCAACCCCACTTTGAACCTGAAATACACCCATTGCGATGGACCCGCCGATGCCTATGGCTATAGCATAAATGGCCAACAGGTCACATAACCAGCCGACACTCTTTGTCCAGGTCCGCTGGCCAAAAACCGCTTTCAGGGGAGAGCTCACCAGGTTTGGATAGCCTTGGCGGAAGCTGAAGTAGGCCATGACAAGACCGGTAACGGCATAGATGGCCCAGGCATGCAGACCCCAGTGGAAGCTGGTAATAAAGAGAGCATGTTCCGCTGACCTAAAAGGGTTGGCGTATTCTCGAACAACTTCAAAGTGGGAAAGAGGCTCTGCTGTGCCCCAAAAAAGCAGCCCCACGCCCATTCCGGCTGCAAAAAGCATGGTCAGCCAGCTTAGCGTGGAAAACTCTGGCTCATCATCGTCCTTACCCAGTTTGATCTTGCCGTATGGAGAAATGGCGAGCCAGATACCCAGAATCAAAAGGAAGCTGGCTGAGAGCATGACAAACCAACCACGGCTGGTGAACATGACGCCGGTTATTGATGAGGAGAACTTGGTCAGTCCTGCTGTGTCAATGATACCCCAAATGGCAATAAGGCCTGTCAACGTGAGTGCTGTGAGCAGCAGTGGATTTTTGAACACAATATGACCTTTCGGTTACAGATAAAAATATGTGCTGAGTCCTAGCCCGGTAAGGGAGTAAATTTAACAATAATTGCAAGAGAATAAAAGATATTAATCACTCGCGCATGGACGAGACTCAGGATAGATAGTAGATGCTGAAACTTCTAACCTGTGAGAATAGATACACGATTTCGTTCAACCATAGGTTCGCACCGCTCTGCCAGGTTGGTGGTTGCGCAGAGGTGAGAAAACGATCCCGGTGTCGCGGCCAAAAAAAGGGGCCGGGTAAGGAGAAAGGCAAAAAAACAAGAGGGTCACTCACCCGTAGGTGGAGGGTCATGCCCCTTTGCCGAAATGGCATTTGGGAAAGGTGCATTCGGGACAGTCCTTGCAAAGACCACCGTGACCGAGAAAGGCGAGCTCTGCCTTGGAGATCTTCTCGCCTGCGAGGACTCTCGGCAGCACCAGATCCACCACGGTGATCCGATGGTAGAGACCGCAGGCGGGCACTCCAAGGAGTGGCACCTCTCCAAGGTAAGCCACAAGAAACATGGATCCCGGTAGGGCGGCGGCCCCGTAGTGAATCTCCCTGGCCCCGGCACGGCTAATTCCGTGGCGGGTAACATCATCGGGATCCACACTCATGCCGCCGCTGAGCAAGAGCAAATCACAACCCTGATCCAGCTGGCTGCGAATAACCTGATTGATCACCTCGGCGTCATCTGGGGCAAAGTCCATGGCAACAACCTCTGAACCGAAAGATTTGACCTTCTCGGTTAGTATGGGAGCAAAACGGTCAGAAATCAAACCGTGATAGACTTCATTGCCCGTAATAACTAAACCCACGCGAGCGGATTTTAGAGTCTTCACTGAGAGCACAGATCCCCTCTGCCGAGCAATGGCCGCAGCACGCTCGATGGGAGTCCGTTTCATAACCAGGGGAATCGCTCTGGTACCCGCTACCAGATCACCCCTTTTTACCAGAGTGTGATTGTGGAGGGTGGCGCACATAACCTCGTCTACCATGTTGAAACCGGCCAAAGCTGCGGTATTGACCACCAGAAGACCGTCTCTTTCTGCGAGCAAATTAATTTTTCCCTCCCGCGGACCATCCTTCCAGGTGACACCATCTCCAGCCAGAGCCGTGGCCAGAATGGTTGCCGCTTCGTTTTCATGAATCTCATCTTCGGCCACATCAAGGACGTACAGGTGGCTTTTGCCCAGCCTTTGCAAATGACAGAGATCAGCCTCACACACTATGTGACCTCTGCGAAAGGCAGACCCTTTGAACTCGCCTGGACGGATCTCGGTAATATCATGGGCCAGCTTGCTCCCAATAGCTTCATGCAGTCCTATTTTCTTCAGCACCGCATCGCTCCTACTTCGGTTTAGCCAGTTTAGTCTCTTCGGCCGGTTTAGCCGGTTATCTCCATCAGACTAAAAAAAATAATCCCACCTTCCACGTTCCGCGTTCCGACTTCCGAACTGAAATTCTCCTAGATCATTTCGCTTATGTTAACTTTAACATAAGCTGAATAAAAAAAAGAGGGCAGGTTTTAGGATTGCGGATTTCGGATTCAATGGGGCTGATGGTTAGGAGTAGTCCCTAGTGCAGCAACGATAGGATAAGATCTCGGTATATCTGAGCAGCGACAACTACCTGTTGGAATGAGACGGATTCTTCTGGAGCGTGGGCCTGGGATAGCTGGCCGGGCCCTAGCAAAATCGGTTTTACTCCCGAAGCCCATAGCTGATTGGCGTCTGAATGGCTCGGAAAGGACTGGACTTCCCACGGCTGAGAGTGTTTTTCATAAACAGTTTTTAGAGCCTCAACTACCGAACCCTTCTCCGGAAGCTCATAGCCTCCCTCCACAGTGGCCAACCGCATGGTGGTATCGATGTGGCTGTTTTCTTTACTGAACCGATCCACAAGCTCTTCCAGCTCCAGTGAAATCTCCCCCAATGCGGCTTGGGGTGGCAAGTGAAGATCAAGCCACGCTTCGCACCACTCGGGAACGGCAAATCCCGCCTGGGTGCTCAGAATGTCCCGAATGTTATAGACTCCCTCGGGCCTGTTTTGCACCATGTAGTGTGAGATGTGAATAAGGATGTGGAGCATGCATTCGATAGGATTTTGGTTCTGGCTGGCCAGGGAGGCATGCACTCTTCTGCCTCTAGTGCTTATTTGGATTTCCATGTAGCCGTAACAGCTCATACACGGACGAAGATCTGTGGGCTCTGCAATAATAGCCCAAGGAAAGTAATATTCGTCCATCAATCGCTCAGCACCGTCTCCCTCTTCTTCCTCACCCACCACCATAACCAGAGCCACCGGGAGATGCTGGTGTCCGGCTTCCCACAAACTCAAATAGGCTTCTACCATGGCAGCACAGCCGCCTTTCATATCGGCAGCGCCCAGACCAATGATTAAATCATCCTCTTCCTCATAACCATATTGCTCGAAATCGTAGGCCACTACCGTGTCTAGATGGCCAACGAGGGCGAGCCTGGCATCCCCTTCCGGCGGTACCACAATCAGGTTGTAGCGGCTGTCGTCAACTTCCTGGCGGATGATTGGGAGACCTTTCCGTTTGAGGTGGCCATAAAGGTAGGCAAGGATCTCTTCTTCCTTGCCCGAAGGACTGTAGATGTCCATGAGGCGGCGTAAAAGCCGACGCAAACGCTGGGGATCTATGGAGGAATCTTGCTTAATCATCCTTGCTGCGTAAACGGCGGGACTGGGACCGCTCGTTTTCTTTCTTGCCTTTGAGTTGCTTGAGTTGGTCGGAGAGGTTGAGGGTCAAATAGATGTGTTGTTGCGGATGGCCGAATCCCATTTTCCTAAAAAAATGGAGAGCTGGCAAGTTATCGGCCTCAGTATCCGTCAACAGCATACGCACGCCATCTTCCAACATGAGATCCCGAAAATGTTTAAAGAGCTTCAGGGCAATTCCTTGTCTCTGCAATTTAGGCTCGGTTCCCAACCAGACAAGCTGGCCGTACTTCCAGGCAGACTGGGTTTTTTCTATTGTGGTGCCGAGGACAAAGCCCACAATCTGGTCATCAATCTCTGCCACTAGGCAAAATTCAGAATCGCTCTGAAACAGGCTTATTACCTCGTACTCGTCCCAGGTGCGATAGAGATTCGGCACCTCACGTGCTGTAAAAATTTTTTCACCAAGATGAAATACATCCGCCAGGTCATCGATCTCCATCTGACGAATTACCACAACGCTTTTTTTCTTTTTCTCTGAATCCCCTTCTTCCATGTTGGTTCTATTCCTCTTTGGTTGATTATTTGCCATCCCTATCTTCAGCACTGAGACTCACAGGAGAGAAGGACGCTTCAGAAATATTATCACGCCCATCCTGCTACGTCGTCAAGATTTCCGACCCGGCCATGCATCATTTTTTAATACTCCGCCAGTGCATGAGTTATGCCTAAAATTCGTTACGATTGTGAATAACTCAACGCCAGAGCCGACAAAATTTGGCCAGTGCCTAAATGCAAACAGGAGATGGGATTGTTGCAGCCAGCTGGATGTCCCTTTAGTCCGCAGATTGCGGCAACCTACATTTGTTTGCTAAAGACAGGCCCGGCAGACGGTTGTTCACTCCGGCAATACCGGCGAGGATCAACCCCAGTGCCAGAAAAGCACTCCAGTTGAGTCTTTCGCCTAATAACAGCGAACCCCAAAAGACCCCCGTTATGGGAATCAAATAGGTTACCAGGCTGAGATTGGTGGAGCCGATCCGCGGCAGCAAATAATAATAGAGTAGATAAGCCAGGGCCGTACCCAGAAGAGAAAGGCAGGTCAACGCTGCGACGGAGATAAACGAGGGCGACAGTGCCCAGGGATGATCAAAGACGAGAATCATTGGCAGGGTAAGAAAAGCAGCACAGAAGAGTTGGCCGGTGGCGGACACCAGAGGTGTGATTTGTCTCAGTTGCCGCCCATATATGATTGCAACAGCATAACACAAGGCTGCAGCCATAACCGCTAGCTGAGCTAGTACATCCTTGCCCAACCCTTTTAAAGCCACAGGACCGATGAGTGCCACAACGCCGAGAAACCCCAGCACTATACTGACAATTTTCATCCTGGTGAGACGTTCATCTCCGGTGAACACGTGGGCAAGGAGAACGGTGAAAAGCGGCATGAGTGCATTGAGTATGGCCGCCAAGCCTGAGTCTATGTGGATCTCAGCCCAGGTTATGAGCGTGTAGGGAGCAGCACCGTTGAAAAGCCCCATGAGCAGAAATGTTCCCCAAATCCGACCCCGTCTCGGCATCCTCAAACCCCGTGAGCGCATAACCAAGTAAAGCAGCAATGCTGCCAGGGCTGTACGCCCAAAGGCCACGGAAAAGGGGGGGATGGTAGCCACAGCCACCTTGATGAAAAGAAAGGAAGCACCCCAGATGAGGCTGAGCAGGAGTAGTATTGTGAAGTTTCGCAGCGACATTGTGTCGTATTTCTCCAAAAATCACCCGGTGAGCAAAACAGCATGGAGCATTAGAATTTCGAATTTGTTTCGTCCTCGCCCTATGGAATTCCGCAATGCGGACCAGCCAAAGGCTGGATTCCACAGGGCAAGTGCTTAGGATTTCGAATTTGATAGTAAACCCGCCTTCTGCTCTATGCCCTGTGGTTTACGGCAAACAATCTGTGCAACTGCCCTGGTGGGGTTCTCCCTGATGCCTTCAAAATAATGGAGTATTTCCCAGTCCCCAAATGTTTGCAGCAGTTCCCGAGGATTGAGAAGAAAGTCTGCATTCCGGGGTTTGCCAAACTTGCGCTGTTCAACAGTGAAGGTCTCATATACCAATAGGCCGCCATTTTTTAAAGCTTTTTTTATACACCTCAGTAAAGGGCGGTGCAAATAGCGGAAGACCAGAATTGCACCGTACGTATCTCCTGGTAAAGGGTTAACCCCTGCTCTTTCCAGGTCCACCTGCCAGATCTCGACCCTGGCGTTATTTGCCTCTGCCAGCTTTGCGACCTGGCCGAGACTTTCCGGCGATATATCGCAGCAGGTGACCTCATATCCCCTCTTGGCCAGGAATATGCCGTTGTCACCATTGCCGCAGGCGAGGTCCAAGACCGCTCCCGGTAAGGTCTTCGACAGAAAAAGGTCAACATGCTCAACCAGCAATTTGGCTGGTTTCAAAGCTCTTTTCGCCCAAGTCAATTAATCATCTCTTGCAAATTTTACTGTTATTCTGATACTCTCAATCATATAAAAGAAGCCCTACCAACTTTCAAGCTTCCTATTTGCGTGGCAACTTTTTTGAGGCATCTTTCGAGTGGATAGAAAATTTCCGGGAGATTTCTAATTATTAAACACCGCCTGCTCATGCGCTCATTCAGTAAGGCAAATAATCTTGCAGGAGGAACGTATTCTTCAGAGGGTTTTTCTTTGATGCTATACACTGTTTAACACCCAAGTAAAAGTCATAAGAAAGGAGGAGGCAAATGATGAGAAAAATCGGTTTAATACTGGGTGGTCTCTTATTGATCTTCGCTGTAACCGCATGCGAGGTAAAGGAACCTGAAAAGGCGGAACCACCTACCCCTGCCCCTGCAGTCACCAAAGAGGGTGGTACCCTTGTCTTTGGCCGCGGAGGGGACAGTGTGGGACTTGATCCGGCCTATGAGACTGACGGCAACTCTTTCATGATTTGCGACAACATCTTCGAGGCCCTGGTCTTTTACCAGGATGAGTCCACCGCCTTGGAACCTGGATTGGCCGAGTCCTGGGAAATTTCACCAGACGGCAAAACCTACACTTTCCATCTGAGAAAAGGGGTGATGTTCCACGATGGCACTCCCTTCAACGCTGATGCCGTGGTTTTCTCAATCGGCCGGATGATGAAAGAGAGAAAACTCAGGTTCTTCAGCAAGGATTGGGAGGTGCCACCCCAGGAACGCCCACCCGAATACTGGGTGTCCATGGAGATGGACGACACGGTTGAGTCCATTGAGGCAGTGGATGATTACACCGTTGTTTTCAAGCTC
>Ga0209536_100017950_pt1 | contig 9997 bp, 13 predicted proteins | sample DeeMarSeWOR28_12_FD_187461 | JGI IMG/M metagenome (GOLD analysis project Ga0209536, IMG submission 187461) | Marine sediment microbial communities from White Oak River estuary, North Carolina - WOR-2-8_12 (SPAdes) (version 2) | ecosystem: Environmental > Aquatic > Marine > Intertidal zone >...
GTCACGCTTTATTGCTTCTGCTTCGCTTCGGCTTATGCCGTCACGCTTCATTAGCGTATTTACTATGCTTTCTCTTTCGTACATTTTTGTCCTTTCGTTTATTTTTACTCTTTCTCCCAGTCGGAGATAAACTTGTGGCATTGATCAATGTTTCCAGCCCCTCTAAAGGTTGAGTTGAGCTTGGAACCTCTCCCGATTGTCGCCCAATCGATAGCATTGGCTTCATTGGCGAAAGGTCCGAAAGCCGCAACCTCTTCCCCTTCGCTTGTGTTTACGCTCAAAAGAGCGTATATTTTATTTTTGTTTTTGTTTTTCATAGGTAAACGGTTACAGCCCGAACAATCGGACGCCAAAAGAGAGATCATACTACAGAATGAAATGCAACAAAAATTTTCACTTTTTTTCTGGTAAATCCTGCAATAAATGCATAAACCATTGATTAAAAGCAATTTGCAAAGGAAAATTTTTTTCACTCATTCTCGGAAATCAAGTTGCAAGGGTTTTAAGTCAATGCTACAATACGAGCGAAGCGAAGTGATAAGACTAAATGACATTGGCAAGGTATCAAATTTGCCTTAATGCAAGCAACTTGCAATTCAACCCTAAGTTGATTGAATAAATTCAACCCTAGGTTGAAAAATCGTTTTTAATCTTTCTGAATACCTTGACAAGGGTAAGTGGGGAAAATGCGTTTAAAGGCCATTAGAGAGCCTAAAAACGGTGTTCAATGGTATCCGCTAAATATGCTTGGAAATATATCAGCAAAGCGAAAAAAAGATATTGACGAAATCGAAAGCTTTCTATATTTGCAACGCAAATGCAAACAACTTGCAATAAAATTTAATGCAACTTACTTGCAATAAGGGGAGGAGGGGGTTGAATAGCGACTCGCGTCGCACGTGTATTATCATAAACTGCCCCTTTAAAAATTGTTGAACTCAAGGGTTTTGGACTTGACTTTACGCAAATAGTTTGCGATAAGAGTACGTGCAAGAAGATCATCCAGATCAGACACAGAGGTTAATTAAGGAAGAGCTTTTGTCTGATATAGACATTAAGATTAAGGAATTTGTAAAGAGTTCTGAGCTTGATGGCGTTAAGGCATTAGAGAAGTACGATCCTGAGAAGGCTGCTAAGATACTGTTTTTGAGTGCTAGTGGCAAGACTCAGACTCAATTAGTACGCAAGTACGGATTTAAGAGGGATACTATTGTTAGGGTACTGGCTACTTATGCGGATCATCTAGGCAAGTGGAGAGAGCTTGGTGGTCAGTTAGCTTCTTATTCTTATTTGAACATTAGTTCCTTAGAGGAGGACATGGTACAGAAAGTACGCGAAGACATGGAGTCAGGTGAACTTAAACCTACATTTAAGGACATTAAGGATATTAGTATAGCTAAGGCTAATTCAGCTAGGGAGGCTTTGTTGGCTAGGGGAGAAGCTACAAGTATCAACAGGGAGGAAAAGGTTTACACTGACGAGGACTACAAGGAGCTAATGGAGAGGGCTAGAAAACAGATGGCTAATGAGGCTATACCTGTGGATGTTTGTGAAAAACAATAAGTTGTGATACCCAATCAAACTTCATGCAGCAATGATATACAAACGGACTTAATAAAGAATGAACGGTAAAGGCGATAGAAACAGGACTGCTGACTGGGATAAGTTTTACGATGGGTACAATAGGATATTCCGTCCTAAGGAACCTTTTTACACGGACATCAAGAAGTACGAAAGTAGATTTAGAGGGGGAAACATAGATTCGACTCAGGGGCAAGCTTCTGAAGACGTGGGTGCGAATCCCACTTCCTCCACCATTGAAACAAAGCCTTTTAAGGCTGACCCTATTAGGCACGATATAAGGCGAGTTATTTAATGAATCAGAACCTTGAGTTAGTTCAGAAGTCCTTAGATACCATTACTCCAGGGTGGAAAACTGTTTTAGTTGCTACCGTTACGGAGAATGGTTTCGAGTACGATGTTTTTAACAAGATGGAAGAAGAGTACTTCCAAGAGAACCTAGCTATTTTATTGGCCTTAGTTGCCAAGAAGTCCTTACAAGAGCTAGAGAGAATAGACTGGGCGAGCAATTAAATTTACTGAACATCCTTTACTAGTTCCTCCTACAGCAGAGGAAATTATCTGGCTGTACGAGAACGATCTTAATCTTCTTAAAGAGCTACACAAGGCTCACGAAAGTAGGATTAAGGCATCTGAGGACGATCCTATTCGTCATGGCTTCAACTTGCCTGGATGGGAGCGTATAAAGGAAGGGTTAAAGGAGTACAACGAGTGCTTGGTCCTTGGTGGCAATAGGTCCGGTAAAACTACAGGGTTCGCTAAGATTGTCATGGAGGCAGTGACTGAGAGCAACGATGGTCACTTAGTGTGCTTTAGTCAGAACGAGGATACTTCCATTAAGGTGCAGCAAGCAGCGATATGGGAGATGATGCCCAAGGAGTTCAAGAAGAAGACTAAGAGCATCGAGGGGTACATAAATTACAGTATGCAGAACGGGTTCACTGCTAAGAGCTTTATCTTTCCCGATACCCGTACCCGTGTAGACTTCAAAACTTATACTCAGTTCAGCAACAACCAGACTATACTTGAGGGTTTTGAGTTCGGTTTTCCTGATCCAGTTGGCCTGAATATAGGGGCTTGGCTAGACGAGTACCTTGGAGACGCTACGCTAGTAAATACCCTTAGGTTCCGACTAGCTACTAGGGATGCTAAGATGGGCATAGGCTTTACTCCGATTGATGGCTATACTCCCTTTGTGGCAGAGTACCTGAAGGACGTACAGACGTTACAGACTCGTTATGGTTCCTTGATAGATAAAGACGTTCCTATCAAGCAGTACAGTCCATCTAGGGATGCTTCAGTGGTTTATCTGCACTCGGACGAGAACCCCTTTGGAGGCTACGAGCGTATTGCTAAGGATCTTAGAGGCAGACCAGAGGAAGAGATACTTGTTCGTGCTTACGGGATACCAGTAAAGAGCATGACTTCTTTGCTGCCGTTGTTCAACACAGAGGTAAATGTTTTGAACGATGAGCCGAACAAGTACGGGATGTCCTTCCCTGACATATCTGACAAGCACAGGTACACTTGTTATCAGGTAGTTGACCCAGCAGGAGCCAGGAATTACGTAGCGTTATGGGCAGGAGTAAATGAGAAAGGTGATGTGTACATCCGTAAAGAATGGCCTGACAGGGATTATTACGGAGAATGGGCGATATTCGGAGATCCTAAGTGGCGTTACGGTCCTGCATCGAAGAAGATAGGGTACAACGTACAGGGGTACGTGGACTTATTTACAGAGATTGAGGAAGATCTTGGTATAGAAGTATTCGAGCGTATAGGGGATAGTAGGTACTTCGCTAAGGAGAACTCTGATAACGATGACTTGTTTACTGAGTTCGATGATTGTGGGATGACCTTTATTCCGTCAGATGGCAGAATGGAAGAGATAGGAATTAGTGCAATAGACGAGTGGTTCAGCTACAACCCTAATGTACCTATAGATTCAGCTAATCGCCCCAGGTGCTACATTCACCAAGACTGCGGAAACTTAATAGACTCTTTAATTAACTATAACGCTTCTGGCAAGGCAGATGAACCATTGAAGGACTTCTTTGACGTTATTCGATATTTGCGAATGGCGAATGGAGGAGACGGTCCAGACCACGTACTTTCTAGAAGCATGATGACAACACGTTCAGGATTAGGATATTGATTATGGCTAAAGTAAAATTAACTAAACTGGCAACTCAGTTTGCTAAAGACTTCGATTCATTTCTTGAACTGGCTAAAAGCAAGCTATCTGCTGATATGCTTACTGGCAAGGGGAAGAATACTTGGGTGGACGAAGAAGGTCAAAAGATACTAATTGACTGTATGTTCGTTGAGGAGATTGTTCCTAAGCATTACAAAGGCAAGGTGTTAGCTGAAGCTCCTAATCCTAGCTACGTGTTTGCTTACATAGATGAAATTAAGATGAAGGTTCCAGTTGTTATTGCCAGGAAGCACAAGGGAAAAATGAAGGGCAAAACAATAACGATTGAAATGATAGAAGATGTCAGAGGACGAAGCTATAGACACGTTGCGTAATATGGTTCTTGACCAAAATTTTATAGATGAGCAAGTAGATAGACTGCTTGCTTGGGAAATCTTTGTACGCACTGTTAGAGGCGAAGACCAACAAGACATACCACCATCAGAATTGTGTGATAGAATAGGTGTACACAAGTGGTACATTAGCCACCTTCTAGAAGACATTAAAAGCAGATTTTATGCAAAGTGATTCAGTTTCAGAGTCACTAACCTACGTTAGTGCTGAACCAGATATAGAGTCCCTTCGTTATGCCTACGACCAATCAGTGGTTGAGCTTGAAGCGTACTTTGATCTGTGCAGAGAAAGTTATGATGAACGCCGTAATTGGTGGCCTGGAAAGAGCAGAGATCTTCGTAAGCACGGTGCTGACGCTTTCCCGTGGGAAGGAGCATCTGACATGGAGAGCCATGTTATTGATGAGCGAATCACTCGCCTTGTATCCCTCTTTATGGCTTCTTTGTCTAGGGCTAACATTAGGGCTTTCCCAGTAGAGGTTCAGGATGTAGGCAGGGCCAAGATAGTTTCTAACTTCCTTAAGTGGATGATTTCCTCTGGGTACATTTCCCGTTTTAATAGAGAAATGGAACTAGGGGCTAATTACTTGTTAGAGCGTGGATTGCTTATCAGCTACGTAGGTTGGCACTCAGAGGACAGGAAGTTCCTTCAGAGGCTGGACCTTAACCAGATTGCCCAAGTTAGCCCTCAGTTAGCGGAGATGATTCTTTCTGGGCAGAACGAAGATCAGATGGTATCTATGCTGCAACGCACGTTTGATGGCGTTACAGTTAAGCGAGCAAAGAAGGCACTAGCTGAACTAGCGGATGTTGGATCTGCTGAGTTGCCAGTTGTTCGTCGTCAGGTAAATGCTCCAGAGGTAAAAACGCTAGCCCCTGACGGGGACTTTATTTTCCCTCCGTATGTTACAGATCCACAGCGAGCGCCTTACTGTTTTTGGAAGACGTACTACACTGCTCAGGAGCTAGAGAATAAAGTATCTACGGATGGGTGGAATGAAGATTTTGTTGATCTGGTTATAGACAAATACCGTGGGGTAAATATAGACTCCATTGAGCGCGAACAGGAAGGCCGTAGATCACTAAGCCTTACCGACAACGCTTACGAAGCTGAAGAGCTAATAGAAATAGTTTACGGATTTCAACGTCTAGTTGATAAGGAGGACGGCTCCGAAGGAATATACTGCACAGTATTCCACAAGGAGTTCAGTGGCAATGGTGACGTACCTGGGTACGCGAAGTTCGAGTTGCTTAACGGCTACGAGGATTACCCAGTAGTAGTTACTAAGCTATCTGAAGACAGCAAGCGACTGTACGACACGATGACTATCCCAAGTCTACTCAAAGGAATACAGCAACAAGTCAAGATAGAACGTGATAGCCGTATCGACAGGAATAGTCTTGCCACCGTCCCTCCAATTTTGCACCCAGTAGGCCAAGCTCCTACAGATTGGGGTCCAGGAAGGTACGTGCCTTATCGCCGCAAGGGAGACATTGAGTACGGGCCTACGCCTCCGTACAATCAAGGATCTCTTGAGATAGAGAAAACAATGGAGAGTCAAGCGGATAGGCTTGTTGGGCTAGATGAAGTGTCTCCTATTTCGCAGATTAGGAAGCAGTTCTTAGTGGACAAGTTCCTTAGCCACTGTGCTGAAGTTGTTTCGCAGTGCTACCGTTGCTTCCAGCGATTCGGCCCTGACCAGATATTCTTTCGGGTTACAGGCGTACCTGACCCACAAATGTTTAACAAGGGGAACGCTGATGAGAACTTCGACGTTACAATTAGCTACGATGTTCTTAACACGGACCCAGAAAAACAGGAAAATAAACTAAACCAGATGGTTTCCCTCCTACAGCTAGACCGCAACGGGAGGATAAATGTAGATAACTTGCTAACATTGATAGCAGGTTCAGTTGATCCAGTGTTGGCTGATGGGGTTCTTGAGCCTGTTGAAGTTGCACAAGAGAAACTACTTAAAGATATTACAGATGACTTATCGAAAATTTATGCAGGAATCGAAGTTCCAGCGCGTCCGTCAGGCGCTCAAGCAGCTCTGCAAGTTATTCAGCAGTACAGCCAGCAGCCTGATGTCCAGAAGCGTTTACAAGAAGATGAGGCTTTTGCTGCTCGTCTTCAAAAATACGCTGGGCAGTATCAGTTTGCTATACAGCAAGCTCAGAACGCGCAAATAGGTAGGATTGGGACACAACCAGCGCAAATGGGTGGGGTACAAACTCAGAATATGCAGCAGTAATGAACATAGAAGACGACCTAAAGACCCTATCTCACCACGAACATTTTGCAAGATTCATTCAGCTTATTGACTCTCTTCGAGAAGAGTGCATAGCTGAAATGCACGAAGCTAACACAGAGAAGCTTCAACAACTTTCGGGACGGATAATTACTTACGACCAGATTCTGCAAATGGTTAATTGGCAGAGTCTTCAAAAGAAATTCTCATCTGTCCTATAGCACAAAAAAAGTGTGCTATAATTAGGCTTCGCCATCGCTCGGCGTTAAGGAGTGGAAACAATTATGTCTAACGAAGTTATCACGGTTGACGCTGAAACCGAACAAAACTCAGTGGAAAATATATCAGCGGAGGATTTTGTCATCCAACGCTTAGAACGACTTCAAGGAGGACAACCTGAGAACACTCAGGAAGTTCAAGAGGAAGAAGTTCTAGAAGAAGCGGTTGAATCCGAGGAAGAAGTTATTCAGGAAACTGAGAGCGAATCTTTCGAAGAAGAGACTGGAGATGTTCTTTCACAGTACAACTTAGATGATTTATCTGAGGATGAGCTTAAAGATCTTGCTGAAAAGCTTGGTAGTAGAGCTGTAGCTCGCTTTGGCGAACTTACGGCTAAACGCAAAGCAGCAGAGGAAGAGCTTGAGAGAGTAAAACAATCATTACAACAAGATCCTTTGAAACAGGAAACGGAAGATGTCCAAGACAATCCGTTTAGCGATGTTCAGGATATTAAGTCATTACAAGAAAAGGCTAAGGAGATAAACGATATTATCGAATGGGCCGAAGATGTTTTATTTGAATCAGACGATTACTCCGCTCATGACGAAGTTACTGAGCTAGATGGCAAGAAAATGACTAAAGCAGAAGTAAGATCTGCTTTAAAGAATGCTCGCAAATCTAGGGATCTTTATCTTCCCGACCAACTAAAGAAAGTCCAGAGGAACGAAACTGCTGAATCCTTGAAAAAGGAACTTGGCACTAAAGCTCTTCAGGAATTTCAATGGTTGAAAGAAGAAGATAACGAAACCAGGAAGGCGTTTTTTAGCATTGCTGCAAACAAAGACTTGCAGAAGGTGTACAAACAATACCCAGTGCTAGGAGCAGAACTTCCTTATATGCTGGCTCATGCAGTAGACAGTATGTACGCTCGTAGAAGTGTACCCAGTACTACTTCAAAGGCAACAGGCAAGCCCAAGATTAGTCCTCCCAAAACCTCTGTTCCTTCTTCTGCTATGCCAGAACAAGGTCAGCGTAAGTCTTCTAAGGTACTACAAGATCTTACTTCACGCTTTAAGAAAAGTGGCAAAAAAGATGACTTCATTTCATTACGAACCAAACAATTAGCTAGAAAATAAAATGGCATTCTCAAACACATACGATACGACTAATCCTGGTTCTGGTGTTTCCAATCGCGAAGACTTGACTGATGTCTTGACTATCCTCGCTCCTGAAGAAACTCCAGTCCTTTCCTCTGCTTCCAAGCAAAAAGCATCCGCAACATTCGTTGAGTGGACGGTAGACGCTTTGTCTGCTCCTTCAACTGCTGGCATCCGTGAAGGTGCTGACGTTACTACGTTCACCGATAAGTTTGCAGGCCGCGCTCGTCTTGGAAACTACATCCAAAAGTTCCGCCGCGACTACCAGGTTTCTGATCTTCAGGAAGCTGTTGACAGTGTTGGACCCGCTAAGATTGCTCAAGCTGAAGCTAAAGCTATCCGTGAAATAAAGCGTGACATCGAAGCTACCCTCTGTGGTACGCAAGATCGTGCTGCTGAAGACGGATCTAGCACTGCTTACGCTTTGCGTGGTCTTGGAGACTGGATTGACTCCGCTGGTCCTGCTGATGTTCCTTCGGGATTCCGCACTCCTGCTGACAGCATTCACGCTGCTGCTGAAGGTGCCTTCACGGAAACTGTGTTGAATAACCTCATCACTTCTATTTTCCGTGAAACGGGAACCACGAACAACCTCACGATGGTTGCTGATACTGCTGTTCGCCGCATTATCTCTGACTTCGCTCGCACTGCTGGCGTAAGCGGAACTGATGCAGACAGCGTTCGTACCGTTAATTACAACGGTGAGTCCGCTCAGATCAAGTTGAGTGTTGAGTTCTATCAGTCCGATCACGGAATGGTTACGATTGTTAATGGCAATCCTGACTGTATGCCTGACACGACTAACAAGGACTACGCTTACTTGCTCAATCCTGAGTACTACGGCATCCACGAGCTTATCCCAATGGGATCGACTCGCCTCCCGAATCAGGGTGGTGGTGAGCGTGGCTACGTTGATTGCGCTTTGACCCTCGGTGTTTACCACCCACAGGCTCACGGTAAGATCGAAGAAGTAGCGTAAGCTTTTTGATCATATACTTAGTTTTAGGGGAGGTTGGGCCAATCCTGACCTCCCCTCTGGCCTCCCCCTTTTTAAAACATGGAAATAATTACTAAGCTACCAAGATATTCGGACGGGGAAATAAATAAGGCTTTCATGAAAGAAATCCATACAGGTTTCAAGATGGAGAAAGCCAAGGAGCAAGATAGAATAAATCAAGCTGCTAAAGAAGCCAAAACAAACGTAGGAAAAACTCATCCAATCCTAGGTAAGTGCGTAGCTAATATGCCTGCTCGTGATTATTTTAGATTAGTAAATAAGTACGGACACGACACTGTGAACAGTAGAGAGTTCTTACGATATTTTAATAAAAAGTTTCCTGAGCTAAGTCCAAATAGAGCTTAATGCAAGTAAAGTACAACAGAGACTTATACGACTTAATATCAGCTTTAGCTGGAGTATCTTCATTTACTCCAAACGAAAAGACTCAGCTTCTTAATTTTGCTAAACGCAGAATGTACGAGGCGTACCAAGCTACTCCAATGTGGCCTCGGTACTTAGTTGTAGGTGAAGAGAGGACAGTATCTAGCTCTGTAATTGCGTTTACTCAAGCAAGCAAAAACGATATTGCTGAGTTTATACGCATTCACCGGACTCAGCCTTTCCTTAGGAACTCTGCTTTAGAGTTCGAATTTTTTGTACAGTCAGATGGCGCTCATATTCTTAACCTAACAACTGCTGATGCTGACTCTGCGTTTGTTACTTACAAGAAGGAGCTTACTGATATTCCTAGTACCTGGGATCTTGATGGAGACAAAAGTACTCAAGAGATTCCTTTAGAATTTTTTTACTACGTTGCCCACAGTGTTTATGCTGACTTCCTTAGAATGGATGGACAGCATGACAAGGCACTAGTTGAAGAGCAAGTAGCTGATAAGTACCTAGCTAATGAGCTAGAAAAAACCGACCAGGTTATGAATAACAACACGGTCAAAAAACGATTTAATACATACGTCTCTAAACAATCTAGATAATGAACTCAAGAACCTCCAATCTATATATCGGGAACGTAAACCCGAACGGCACTCCAGAAAACTTATCAGCAGCAACTACTGGTGCTGGAGCATCTTTTGCCGCTTTCCATGCAGACACTGATTATGTAGTTATTGATGTCCAAGACAACAATGTAATTGTTACCTTTGATGGATCTGCTCCAACTGCATCTAATGGTCATCTTCTTGTAAAAGAACAAGGCCTCATTGTGCTAAGCAAGAACGCCGCTA
>Ga0209536_100017951_pt1 | contig 9997 bp, 9 predicted proteins | sample DeeMarSeWOR28_12_FD_187461 | JGI IMG/M metagenome (GOLD analysis project Ga0209536, IMG submission 187461) | Marine sediment microbial communities from White Oak River estuary, North Carolina - WOR-2-8_12 (SPAdes) (version 2) | ecosystem: Environmental > Aquatic > Marine > Intertidal zone >...
GGAGGACGGGTCGGGATGGGCAGCACAGCGAGGGGGCGGGAGCCTAGTGGTGTGGTGACTTGAGGAGTCGGGCGAGCGGGTCCCGCTCGCGAGCACGCCTGTCGCGACCCGTCCTCCGGGGATCGAGGTTCGCGGTCCGCGGATCCTCGATCCGGCCCTGCGCTTGAGGCACACTCCTCGCGTGTCAACGGTCGCCGGCCACGCTCCGTCCTTTCCCAGCCGCCGCGAGGTGATCGAGCACGTGCGCGCGCTCGGTCGGGAGGTCGTTGCTGTGATGCCCATTCACTATCCGCGGGCGATGTTGCGGGCGCATCGGCTCCATCCGATCGAGATTTGGGGTCCTCCTCGAGTCCCGCGAGTCGAGGGCAGCCGGCACTTTCAGGCCTATACGTGTGACATCGTGGTCAAAGCGACCTCGTTCGTGCGCTCGGGCGGCATCGCTGGCACCAAAGCAATCCTCGTTCCGCACACCTGTGATGCGCTGCAAGGCATGGCCTCGGTGCTCGGTGATTTTCTCCATCCCGAGCAACGCGTCCTGACGCTCTATCTGCCAAGGGGCCGTCGCACCTCCGATCGTGACTTCTTGCGGGAGGAGCTGCAGCGTCTGGGCGCCAAGCTCTCCGAGGTCAGCGGGCATCAGCCCAGTCGGGCGGACTGGATGGAAGCGTTCGAGGCGGAAGACGCGGCCGACGCCGCCCTGGCCGACCTCTATCGGCGCCGCGAGCGGCTGGCGGTTTCCGACCGGCACTTCTATCAGGTCATCCGCGCGCGCGAGTATCTGACCGCCGAGCAATTCTGCGAAGCGGCGACTGCGGTTCCCGAGGGAAACCGGCCGCGAACTGGCGTCGGTCTCATGATCTCGGGAATCGTGGCAGAGCCGCTCGAGCTCTTCGACCAGATCGAAGCCTTGGGGGCCCACATCGTCGGTGATGACTTGGCTTGCGGGTTTCGTCGGGTCTATTCGACCTCCATGCGCAACGACCCGTTCGAACGGAGCGCCAGCAGATTGCTCAAGGGTCCGCCCGACCCGACTTGCGGCACACCGGTTCGCGACCGCATCGAGGCCCTTCAAACCCGAATGCGCGCGCTCGGCGCGCGAGGGCTGCTCGTCTACGATCCGAAGTTCTGCGAGCCCGAGCTGTTCGACGTCCCGCTCCTGCGCAAGCATCTACACGAAGCCGGCTTTCCCGTGCTGCACGTCGAGTTCGAGATGGGCGAGACACTCCCTCATCAGACCCTTTCCCGCATCGAAGCCTTCGTGGAGACCCTGTCATGACCGGACGTGAAGCTCTCCCTCACTACGTCGAGTCGACTCGCCTGCAGCACTTCGTCAACTACGAGGTGGTCGGCAAGTCCGCGCTCCGAGTCCAGCGTTGGCGGGATCAATGGAAGCTCGCCACGAGGCGTCCCCGCCCCGACAGCCCGCTCAGTCCGCCCCTACGTTGTGTTGCGTACATGAAGGAGATCATGAGTCGTCACTACCTCGAGGGACGGTATGCCGCTGGTGTTCGCAAAGTGGCTTGGGTGACGAGCGGCGCGCCCACCGAGCCCCTTCAAGCCCTCGGCTATTTCCTCGTTTATCCGGAGAACCACGCGGCCCTCTGCGGGGTTCGCCGAAAAGCGCAAAGCATCGCCGAGGAGGCAGAGCACGCCGGTTGGTCTCGCGACATTTGTTCCTACGCGCGCACCGACATCGGTTCGATGCTGTCGGGCAAGACACCTGCCGGGCGGCTCCCGCGGCCCGACGTCCTCGTGTGTTGCACCAACATCTGCCAAACCGTCCTGCACTGGTACCGGGTGTTGGCGGACTACTTCGGTTGCCCGCTCGTTCTGATCGACACCCCGTTCTTGTTTCACGAGGCGCATGAGCACGAAGTGGCCTACGTGAAGCGCCAGATCGAGGACATGATCTGCGTGGCCGAGGAAATCGCTGGAAAGTCCCTCCATGAGAAGCGCTTTCAGGACGTGATGGCCAACGCGCGGCGCGGGGCGGAGCTCTGGCTCGAAATCCTGAACCGCTCCCAGCACCGGCCCGCACCCATGACGGCATTCGACGGCTTCATCCACATGGGCCCGATCGTCGACATGCGCGGCGAGGCCGTCGTCGTTGCGTACTACGAACGCATGCTGGCCGAGCTCGACGAGCGCATCGATCGCGGCATCGGCGCGATCAAGAACGAGCGGTACCGAGTGCTTTGGGACAACCTCCCCATCTGGTTCAAGATCGGTGATCTTTCCAAATGGCTCGCCGAGCGCGGTGTGAACGTCGTTGCTTCCACGTACACCTACGCCTGGGGCGAGCTTGCACCGATGATCGATCCCGATCATCCGCTCGACTCCATGGCCCGGGTCTATCTTCATCCCATTTTGAACCGCTCGACGGGGCACAAGCTCGAGTCGATGAAGCGGATGGTGGACGAGTTCGAGCTCGATGGCGTCATTCTGCATTCCGATCGCTCCTGTAAGCCCTACTCGCTCGGGCAGATCGATCAGCGTGATCGCCTGGTCAAGAAGCTCGGGGTTCCAGCGCTGCTACTCGAGGCGGATCACAACGACCCACGCGACTACGCCGAGGAGCAAGGAAGCAATCGGCTCGAAGCGTTCGTGGAAACGATGGAGGCGAGGGCGTGAGCCACGTTGCAGCGATCGGAATCGACGCAGGCTCCACCACCTGTAAGCTCGTGGCCGTCGACCGTGACGGCGCAATCATCGCTTGGCTCTTGGAGCCGACGGAGCCGCGAGTGGAGATTCAGGTGAGGCGGATGCTCGACGCGCTTCGCGCGGAGATTCGAATCGAAACGGCGGTTCCGGCGATCGCAACCGGCTACGGTCGCAAGCTGATCAAGCAGGCCACCCGCAACCTCACGGAGATCACGTGCCATGCCAGGGGGGTTTTTCGGGATTTGGGACGCGCCGGGACGCTGATCGACATCGGGGGTCAGGACAGCAAGGTGATTCAGATCGGCGAGGACGGCCGGCCGGTGGACTTCATGATGAACGACAAGTGCGCTGCGGGTACGGGCCGGTTCCTCGAATACACCGCCGCGCGCCTCGGCGTTCCCATCGAGGCTCTCGGGAAACGCGCGCTCTCGGTCAGCTCCGAGGAGCCCATCAGCTCGACTTGCACAGTCTTCGCGGAGTCCGAGATCATCTCTCTGATCGCGCGGGGGGCGGAGCCCGACGCCATCCTGCGAGGTCTCCACCGCTCGCTGGTCGGACGTGTCGTCTCCATGGCCCGCAGCGTGGGCATCGTGCCCCCGGTCATGCTTTCGGGAGGCGTGGCCCGGAACGAAGCAGTCCGGACCATGATCGCCGAGGCGACGGGCGAGGATGTCATCGTCCCGCGGCAGCCCCAGCTCATGGGCGCATACGGCGCCGCCCTCTTGGGTAGCGCTGCCTAGCTCGAACGCGCAAGATCACCTCCCGATGGAGATCTGGAAGGAGTTTCGCTTGGAAGCGGCCCACATGCTGCCAAACGTGCCCGACGGGCACAAGTGCAAGCGATTGCACGGCCACTCGTACCGAGTCCGGATATTCGTCGAAGGGGAGCTCGACCCCACGCTCGGCTGGGTCGTAGATTTTGCCGACATCGCGGACGCCTTCGAGCCGTTGCGTCTTCGGCTCGACCACTACTATCTCAACGAGATCGAAGGGCTCGAAAACCCAACCAGCGAGGCGCTGGCACGTTGGATCTGGCGCCGGCTGCAGCCGACGCTTCCCATCCTGAGCCGCGTCGAGGTTGGCGAAACGTGTACCTCCGGCTGCGTCTATCGTGGCGACTGAGCGGGCACGACCGCAGCGCCGTTCATCTACACCCGATTCTGAGCAGCAGATGACGGCCGCTGCTCGGTCTCCCGCTCCATCGAAGGCCTGAGGTGCTCGGGGAGCTCGTCGCGGCGGAAGACGTCGTCGAGGTTCTCGGCCCGTCGTATGACCGCTGCACGATCTCCGGTAACCAGCACGGCCGCGGGACGGGGCATAGCGTTGAAGTTGCTGGCGGACACTTCTTGGTAGGCGCCGGTGTCGAGGAAGGCGAAGATGTCGCCTACTTGCACCTCGGGCACTCGCACGGCGCCAAGCAGACGATCCCCGTAACAGCTTCGCCCCACCACGTCGGCTTTGATCGTCTTCGGTGCGTCGAGCCGGTTCGCGACACAGTAATCGTGGAGATGATGCTCGAAGCGTCCGCCCGTCATCCAGAACTCGGAGGTGTCGATGGTCACGAGGTTCCATCGGATCGGCGATGTCATCGTTTTGGTGGCTTCGACCGTGGTCAGGTGCACTCCGGCATTTCCGTGGATTGCGCGTCCGGGCTCGAGCTGCAGCGTGATGCCCTCCGGGTCGATCCCGTGCTTCGGAAGCGCGTCGAGCAGCGCCGCGGTGGTCGCCGCCCCGTAGTGCTCGATGCTCGGGGCAACGATGGTGTTGGGATGACCTTCGATGAGCGTCAGGAGCTTGTCGATCACGCGATAACGAGCGTTGGCCCCGAGGTACTTCAGGCCGAGCGACAGCATGTGCAGCGTGCCGAGCAAGAACGGGTCGCGATAATCCGTGGCTGCATTGTGCGGGTCTCTCGGAATCGCGAATCCCCCACCGATGCTGATCTCTTTCGGGCGGTATCCGCCGAGAGCGGTACAAACTCGACCCATGTCGCGCGCGTACGCGTGCATCTGTGCTTCCCAGTAGCGAGTGGAGCGATGATGCCGTCCGTGATGCGCATGAAAGCCGACGACCTCGACGTTCGGGAGCTTCATCACGCGTTTGCCGGCCTCGATGACCTCGTCGATGGAAAGGCCTCCCTTGTAGACGAGCGCCACCAGATCGGTCGGGACCATGCCGTCCGATGCAAAGTCGCTCTTCTTCACGAACTCCGAGATCGCAGGCCGGATTCGAAGGCGAACCGAAGCGGGCTTCGGTAGCGTCGGCGCCAGCTCCTCGAGGAACGCGACGTCGCGCAGGCTGTCGATGGTGAGCCTCGCGCCCACCTCGAGCGTGCGGCGGATATGCTCCTTGCTCTTGGGCACCCCGTTGACTGAAATGAACCTCGGGTCGACTCCGGCACGGAGGGCGACGTCGAGCTCGCCTGCCGAGTAAATGTCGGCGCCGCAACCTTCGTCGGCGAGAATCCGCTGAATGGCGAAGATCCAATTCGCCTTGGCGGCGGGCATCACCTTCACGGGGCCGGCGGTCCAGCCCTTCTCGAAGGCGTCGCGGAAACGGCGCACATTGCGCCGAATCTGATCCTCGGAAAACACGAACAGCGGCGAGCCGAACCGCTCGACCAGGTCGGTGCTTGCGAGCTCCTCGACGAACAATACGCCGTCCCGGTTGCTCAAACAGTCATCGATGCTTGTGCTAGCCATGATCCGCTCCCTGGAAGGCCTCAAAAGCCTTCAATTACTGACGGTGAATAATTACGTATGGACCCATCCACCTGATCCTGTAGTGGTATGGTGCGTGGATCCCCGGGGCCCGGCAATCATCGATTTCGTGGAGGCAGCGTACGATCTGCAGCCCGAGCCGAGCGACTGGCTCGCAGCGCTCATGCGAACCGGGGCGCCGATCCTCGATTTCGGGCTCGGAACGTTCGCACTGACGCTGGTACGGCCTCCGAAACCCGGCCCGGTGGTGATCGAGCACGCGCAGCTGGAGCTGGCCCCTGCTGGTCTGGCCGAGCGCCTGGCGCGTTTGCAGGGCGAGCTCGACATGCGCCTTCTCTGGCCGATCAGCCGGCCGGGAGTCCCAAAGACGCTGAGCGAGGTCACGCGAGACCATGCTCCCGGCGCGTTTCAGCATATCATGCGCCATTTCGACTTCGCAGAGGACGGCCTCGGGGTGTCTGCATGCGGACCGGGCGGACGTGGCATCTATCTCATCGTGCCACTTCCGAAGACGAGAAGCCTGACGCCGCGAGCGCGAGAGCGCTGGCAGATGCTGGCGGCCCACCTCGGAGCAGGATACCGGCTGAGGCACGCAGCGCTGTCCGCTTCGGAGACGTCCGGGACCGATCTGCCTCACGGCGCCGAGGCAGTCATCGACCCGTCCAGCTTTCGAGTGACGGATGCCCGCGGCCCAGCCAAGTCGCGGGGCGGGCTCGACGCGCTGAGAGAGGCGGCACTGGTGGTCGACCGTGCGCGAGGGCGGATGCGCAGCACCGAGCCGGAGAAGGCACTGGAGCTTTGGCGCGCTTTGGTCCGCGGCCGATGGTCGACGATCGATTGGTTCGATTCGGACGGACGCAGGTACGTGCTCGGCGTGCCCAATGCGTTCGGGGTGAGCGACCTGCGCGGGCTAACCGAGCGCGAATTCCAAGTCGTCGCCTACGCGGCTTCCGGCCAGATCAACAAGATGATCGGGTATCACCTCGGGATTTCGAAGGGCCGCGTGTCTTCGTTGTTGGGCTCGGCCATGCGCAAGCTGGGGGTGAACAATCGCGCTCACCTCGTTCGACTGTTTCGCGGTCTCGACTGCGGAGTCGAGCCAAGCGACTGAGCCCAAGACCCCGCTTAGGATTCACCCGCGTCGCCGATGCGGATGGTCACCTTGCCGAGGCCTTTTCCACGCGCGACGACTTGGTCCCTGGGCTTCAAGAAGGCCGTGGTATCGCTCCCGAGCTTGGCCTCGAGCTTCGTGAATCGGCTCAACCCGAGGAGCCCGCTCAACCGCACCAGCCAGCGCGGCGTCTTCATGGCGACTCCCCCCGGTGTCCCGGTCAGCACGATCGTTCCCTTCTCGAGCGGCGTCTCGGGGTACTTGGTCTGGATGAAGCGAAGCATTTGGCGCGGCGTGTAGATCAGATCGTCGGTCGATTGCGTCTGCCGCACCTCTCCATTCACGATCGTCTCGATCACCACGCACGGAATCGTATCCTGCTTGGCTTCGTTTGGGACCCACGCCCGATCGGCCACCGGCATGAATCCGGGAAAGCTCTTCGATGCGCCCCAATAGTCGTGTGGATTGGGCTGTCCGTCTCCCAGAATGGCGAGCGTGCGCGCCGATAGATCATTGGCGATGAAGAAGCCGAGGCGTGGCACGAAGCCCGCGTCGTCGAGTGAACGCGGATCGATGTCCTCGAGCAGCACGAGGCCCATCTCCACCTCGTAGTCGAGCAGCGGAGAGATCGCGTCGTACTTTCGTCGAAGCGTCTCTCCGAGGCCCGGTTCGACGCTATCTGCGGTCTCGCAAAGCGCATCTGTGTCGGGCATGGCGACGGTGGCATCGGTCCGGACCAGCGCCCTCGGGTCCTTCCGAAAGACCGGTGGCATGGCCTCTGGGTCAAAGGCTGAAGCCGTCTCTTCGATGTGCCCCGCGTAGGAGAGCCCGATGCCGAACGCCTGCGGCGGCGCTTCGAGAGGGACATAGGAGCCGTTGCCGAGGTCGTAGCATTGGAGGGTCGCGGGCTTGGGCTTGTGGGGAAGCGGGCGCCACAGGTAGTAGCCGAGCGCTCCCACGACGAGGGCCAAGAGGATACCGACGACGGCTGCAACCTTGATCATGAGCGCGATGTCCTGGCAACGCTTGTACCAGGATCCCGGGGGCAATCGAAATGGCGAGGAGAAGCCTGTTTTTTGCCTGTTCGAGGCCGTTGCAGTTACCTAGGCCCGAGAATCCGCATGCGCGTAAGCCATCGCCCTTTCCTGCCCCTGGCCGTGCTGGGGCTCAGCCTACTCCTGGTGAGCTGCTCGATCACGCGCGTCAAGTGGCGCATCAAGACCAACGACGAGATGGCCGACGGCAAGGAGGCCTACTTCGACGCGCCGATCGGCCGCACCGAGCCCGAGCGGCCGCCCAACATCATCGTCTTGTTGGCCGACGATCTTGGTAAGTACGAGGTGTCGGCATACGGGGCCGAGCACATCGCCACCCCTCACATCGATCAGCTCGGCGCCGAAGGGGTCATCTTCGAAGAGGGCTACGTCACTGCGCCCACCTGCGCCCCTTCCAGAGCGGGGATCATGACCGGACGGGTTCAGAACCGGTACGGGTTCGAGACCCAGATCATGGAACACTACCCCACGAATTGGGTGGAGTACATCTCCGGCCGATGGATCGTCGACACGGGCGAGTTCGTGGTGAAAGCCAAGCCCTCGTTCCCCTCGGAATGGCAGGCCCACAAGCAAGGCGTTCCTCCCACCGAGATCACCCTTGCCGAAGTGCTCAAGAAGTACGGCTATGCAACGGCGTTGATCGGCAAGTGGCATCTGGGGGTTTCGAGGAAGCAGGTGCCGCTCGCCCGAGGCTTCGACTACCAGTACGGCTTTCTCGGTGCGTTTTCGCTCTACACCCCCGAAAGGAACTGGCCGCACGTCATCAACCACGAGCATCAGTCGTTCAGCGCGCAGCATCAGTGGAACATGGGCCGCCGCGACGAGGCCCGGGTTCTCTTGAACGGCAAGGAGATACGCGAGGAGCAGTACCTCACATACGCATTCCGGGACCGGATGAAGGAATACATCCGGGAGCACAAAGACGAACCGTTCTTTCTCTACGCGGCGTTCAACGCGCCTCACGTCCCGTTTCAGGCGCCGGTCGAATACTACTGTCGCTACAGCCACGTCGAAGACGACAACAAGCGCGTCTACTATTCGATGATCTCGGCGCTGGACGATGCAATCGGGGAGGTCCACCAGACCATCAAGGACGTCGGCATCGAGAACAACACGCTGGTCTTCTTATTGAGCGATAACGGGGGCGCTTCGTACACGGGCGCCACCGACAACGGTCCGCTCAAGGGAGGCAAGCTCACGCAGTTCGAGGGCGGGATCAACGTGCCCTTCATGATGAAGTGGGCAGGCACGATCCCGGCCGGAACACGGTATGCGCATCCGGTCTCGTCGGCTGACATTTTTACCACTTCGGTAGCTGCCGCCGGTGGAGTTCTTCCAAGCGACCGTGAGTACGACGGGGTGGATCTGATCCCCTACGTCACCGGACAGAACGAAGGCGTCCCCCACGAGCGGCTTTTCTGGCGCGCCGACCACATTTGGGCGATTCGCGACGGCAACTACAAGCTGATCTTGAGCACGCGCGACGGCTGGGCCGAGCTCTACGACCTCGAGGTCGACAAGTCCGAGCAGATCAACCTGAAGGAGCAAATGCCCGAGCTCTACGAAAAGCTCCGCGAGGAGCACGAGCAATGGCAGAAGGAGAAGCTTCGCACGAAGCCGATGTGGCCGCGGATCATGGACAAGAAATTCGTGCTCGACGGCAAGGAATATCTCTTCCCGGCATGACCATGCGAGCACTCCGAATACCACTGCTCGTCCTCGTCTCGGTGATGGCCCTCGCGGAACCCTCGAAGAGCGCTGCGCAGCAGCCCAAGATGGACATCAAGCTCTTCGCCGGCGGCAGCGGCACGACTTACGTATCGATGCTCGAAGCCGGTCGAGAGCGGGACACGTTCGTGGGGTGGCAGGTCGGGTTTGGAGCGAGAGTGCACCGGCGGAAATGGTTTCTCGAGGGCCTGCTGTCGTTCAATCGCTGGGCCTTTTCTGGATCAGCAGCGATTGAAGGATTCGACTACTTCCGAATAAGAGGGCGGGTAAACTCGTTCGAGCTTCCCATCAACGGAGGATATATTCCTTACCAGAACGCCTACTTCAAGCTCTTCCTCTACGCGGGTTACGTCAATCATTTCAACACGAAGATCTTGGCTTCGGTGTCTGCGCAGGTATCCGGGGAGGATCCGTTGAGCTTTGACACCAAGTTCAGACCCAAAGAGATCGATCTCGCCATCTACCAGGCGCTTGCCCGGTTCGGCATCAACTTCGACCTCGCCATGTTCAACATCGATTTCAACTACTCGATCAGCATGAACAGCGCGACCAGCACGTCGTACCGGACCGGCTATCATCAGCTTCAGCTGAATTTGGCCTACCTCTTCTGAGCCTGCCGCACCTCGCCTAGTAGACGTACGGGATGAACAGATACGGGACTTCCTCGCAGTAGCGATCCCAGTCGTCGCCGTACTTTCTCTTGCACCGAGCGATGTCCCGGC
>Ga0209536_100017952_pt1 | contig 9997 bp, 5 predicted proteins | sample DeeMarSeWOR28_12_FD_187461 | JGI IMG/M metagenome (GOLD analysis project Ga0209536, IMG submission 187461) | Marine sediment microbial communities from White Oak River estuary, North Carolina - WOR-2-8_12 (SPAdes) (version 2) | ecosystem: Environmental > Aquatic > Marine > Intertidal zone >...
AACCGGTATCGTTACACCATTCACAACAAAAATAGGAAGGTTCTCCATTACGTTTCGCAGTCTGTAATAAAGAATCCTCTGTAAGGCATGTGGAATCAATACATACGTCCCGGGATGGATCTGTGCCGGTGTCTGAAAGCCCTGACCATCCCGGTGCAACCGGGAGGGATTAATCCAGCTTTTCCCCGGTTATGGGTAGTTCGCCTTCGATATTGCCGACCGTACCTGTGTATTTTTCCTTATCCATGGTCAGGGTAACCTTCAGCAGATCGTAATCCGGCTGCAGCTCAAAATAGAGCACGTTGTTATCCCTGATTTCAACTTTGGTCAAAGAATAGAGGTTCCCGTCATCTGCCTGCACCTCACCCGCCAGCTGATCATCCTTCTTTTCGAAAATCAGTTTACCTGTAAGCGCTCCCTGGTCCGTGGTTACCAGGTAGCTCCAGGTACCTATTACATGTTTCTCCTTCAGCTGGGCTGGTGCCTGCAGGGCGAGCCCGAGCATGAACACGGCAAAGATAAATTGTTTCATGTTGTGTGGTCTGTTGGTTGTACTGTCAGAAATAGTTGTGATACAATAATACATGATCAGCAGATAAAATCGATCATAATCTTTCCATTTATTTGAATTGATGATGTAAAACAGGTGCAAAGATAGCTGCAGCGCCTCTGAATTCATTTCCGGCCGTATACTGGACAACATATATCAAGTGAGTTTTTCAGACATTACAATGATTAATTTTGGCATTAAATGAACCGATCATGAGATATGCATTTGCCACCATCATTGCCTCTTTTACAGCATTGCACGTATTTGCCCAGGAAGACCATGCTGAATTCATTGAAGGTCCCTTCAGTTCGCCCCGGGAGGTGACCGAAACCTGTCTTCTGTGTCACGACGGGATCGACCAGGAGATCATGGCCACCAGGCACTGGGACTGGATCGGGGACGGGATCGGCAAGAAAAATATCATCAACAACTTCTGTACGGCGCTGCCCTCCAACTGGCCCCGTTGCACCAGCTGCCACATCGGATTTGGATGGGAGGATGATTCCTTCGATTTTACGGACGGGAACAACATTGACTGCCTGGTCTGTCACGACCGGACGGGCAGCTATAAAAAGTCCCCCACAGGCGCAGGAATGCCGGATCCTTCGGTGGACCTGGTCCTGGTAGCCCAGAGTGTGGGAAGGACTACGAACGAAAACTGCGGGGTCTGCCACTTCAATGGAGGCGGCGGAAGGGGGATCAAGCACGGTGACCTGGATATAACTATGTGGCAACCTTTTCCACTCCTTGATGTGCATATGGGTGAACTGGAATTTACCTGTTCCGATTGTCATGCAGGTGAGAACCACCGGATCCTGGGTGCTGGTCACGGCTCCCTGGCCTCGGGGAGCAACCATATCGGATGCCTCGACTGCCACGATGAGAAACCCCACACAAGAAAAGTCGTCAACGACCACGTGAGATCAGTGGCGTGTGAAACATGCCACATCCCGGAAGTGGCCAGGGAACAACCCACTGTAACCTGGTGGGACTGGTCCACAGCGGGACAGGACAAAACCGTTCCTCCGGATCAATACGGGATGCCGGTCTATGAAAAGAAGAAGGGTGACTTTATCTGGCAGAAAAACCTGGTTCCGGAATACAGGTGGCACAACGGACAGGCGGATTATTACAGACACGGTGAGTCGTTTGAACCTGGAACCACGGTGGGTTTGAACCGGCTCAAAGGAACCATCGGGGATGAAAGTGCCAAAATATTTCCATTCAAGGTGATGCGGGGGAACCAGATCTACGATACAGAGAACAATTACCTGATCCTTCCCAAATTATTCGGGGAGGGCGGTTACTGGTCCGACTTTGACTGGCACAGGGCCTCCGAACTGGGAATGGCGGAGCACGATCTGGCGTATTCAGGAGCGTACGGTTTCACACAAACAGAGATGTACTGGCCCCTGGCCCACATGGTGGCACCAGCAAAGGAATCACTCACCTGCACCGATTGCCATACGAGAAAAGAAACCAAACGCCTCGACTGGGAGGCCCTGGGATACCCTGATGATCCCATGAGCTCAGGAAGCAGGTTCGAAGAGTGACCTGAATTGTTCCAAAGCATCCCGATGTTGTTATCTTTGGGGAAAAATCCGATTCCTATGCAAACACAAATCTTTACGCTGATCGCCGCGATGTTATCACTGGCCATGCCCTCCATTGCCCAGACCGGATCCCTGTTCAATGGAAAGGACCTGACCGGATGGAAAATCTACGGTACTGAAAAATGGTATGTGGAAGATGGATTGCTGGTATGTGAAAGCGGTCCGGATGAAGCGTACGGATACCTGGGCACAGAAAAAGAGTTCAGGGATTTTGAACTGACCCTTGAATTCAGGCAGGGTGCGGACGGTAACAGCGGTGTTTTTTTCCGATCATCCATCGAGGGAACACGAATTACCGGATGGCAGGCGGAGGTGGCACCTCCCGGCAGCAATACCGGCGGCGTCTACGAATCCTATGGCCGGGGATGGCTGATCCGGCCCGAGCCCGAGTTGGACAAACATTTAAAATTTGGTGAATGGAACACCATGAAGATCAGGGTGGAGGGAGACAAAGTGGAGACCTGGTTAAACGGACATAAAATGATCACCCTGGAGGATGAGAAGATAGGTGAAGCCACAGGCATCATCGCGTTGCAGATTCACGACGGAGGAGGGATCAAGGTTTCCTGGAGAAATATTGAGATCAGGGAGCTGTAGATCACTCCCGGTAATTATTCGAACTGCCTCTAACAGGAGGATAAAGATCAGCTGTCTGACCTTCCTCCAAAAAGGGCCAGGTCACCCGGACTGAAGGTCCCCCTGGCAAATTTGGCCTGATGCCAGTAAGGATAGATCAATGGAATTTCGCTGATGCTGTTCAACCGTTCCACCTCATCATCCGTCAACCGAACGGAGGCAGCTCCCAGGTTTTCCTTCATCTGATCGAACGTTCTTCCTCCGACCACAAGCGTGGCAACACCCGGGCGTGTGAGGTTCCAAGCCAGGGCCACCTGAGCAGCGGTGACCTGACGCTCCCCGGCGATCTTATTCAGTACATCAACAATGTTCCACAAACGTTCTTCATCGCGAACAGGCGGCTCCGTCCAACCCTCCGACATCCTGGTTACGCCTGCAGGCTTCTTATCCCTTGTATATTTGCCGCTCAGCAGGCCCCCGGAGAGCGGGCTCCAGACCATCACACCCACCCCCTGGTCAACGGCTATGGGAAGCAATTCATACTCAGCCTCCCTCGCTTCCAGGGTGTAATGGATCTGCTGTGTAATGAACCGAGGAAGACTCCTTTCCCGGCTGATGCCGAGGGCTTTCATGATATGCCAGCCGGAGAAATTGGAACAGCCTGCATACCTGATCTTTCCCTGTTGCATCAAATGGGAGAGTGCTTCCAGCATCTCTTCCATGGGTGTTGTTCCATCCCATTCATGCATCAGGTAGATATCGATGACATCCGTCTGAAGTCTCTTCAGACTTTTTTCGCATTCGCGCATGATATGGAACCTGGAGAAACCACTGTCATTCGGGCCCTCCCCCACCGGCATCCTCGCTTTCGATGCAATCATCAGATCATTGGGCCTTTTTCCTTTCAGTACCTCTCCGATGATCTGCTCCGACACCCCAAAGGAGTAAATGTTTGCCGTATCGATCAGGTTCACCCCATGGTCCAGGCAGAGGTGGATCATCTCTGCAGCCTCTTTTACACCGCTGGTTCCCACTTTGGCGAACCGCTCCTTTCCGCCGAATGTCATGGTGCCGAGTGTGAGAACGGATACGCTGAGTCCGGATCTTCCAAGATACCTGTATTCCATCATGATTGTATTTTAATTAGCCTTTTCGGATGCTGATCCGGTAAATTACAAAACCATCCGGAAAGGGCCATGCGCATCATTCCTTAAAAAGTAGTATTTTGCGGCCGGAAATCGTTTTATGCGATCAGAAAGCGGGGATTTTTTCATGGCCTTCCTGAGTAACAAATGCCTTATTTACATCCTTTTGTTATTTGGACTAATTGTTCCTGCACATACACAGTTCAAAAACATTGGGGTTCCCGAGGTTGTCAATATCAGTAGGGAATCCTATGGCGCGGATGCTCAGAACTGGTCCATCATTGAGGATGACCAGGGGAGCATTTACCTGGGTAACAATGCGGGTGTGCTGAAATTCAACGGGGAGAGATGGTATGTGTTTCCGGTGGAGAACCGTTCTATTGTCCGTTCACTCGCTACCGGTGAGGAGGGGGAGATCTATGTGGGTGCCTATAATGAAATAGGGATGCTGGATACCCGTTCAAACGGGGAGCAGGCGTATCGTTCCCTGAACCACCTGATTCCTGAGGACAACCGGAATTTCGATGACGTATGGAACATTTATTCCACCCCTGAAGGTATTGTTTTCCAGAGTCTTGAATACCTTTTCATTTACCGGAACGATTCGGTGCGAGTGATTCAGCCTGCCGAGCGTTTTGGATATGCCTATTTACTGGGAGATCAGATTTATGTTGTTGAAAAAGGGATCGGACTGCGGGTGCTGCGTGATGGAGGGCTCGAGACTGTCTCTGAGGATCCGATCTTCACCACCGAGGAGATACGGGCACTCTTTCTGCTGGAAGGGGATATCATTATGGTAGGCACGTTGAACCAGGGCTTGTTGCTGCTGTCCGGAGGAGAATTGAACGAATGGGAGACGGAAATATCGGAAGAGCTGAGACAATACAAACTTTACACAGCCAGTTTATACCGCGATAAATTCTATTTCGGCACCATCCGCAACGGGCTCTATATCTGCGGCCTGGAAGGAGAACTACTGCAAAACCTGAACCGCTCCAACGGATTACAGAACAATACCATCCTCTCATTACACATTGACCGGCAAGCCAACACCTGGCTGGGGCTTGACAATGGAATTGACTATTTGAAAACAAGTCTTCCGATCTCTTTCATCAACTATAATTTTAACATCGAAACAGCCTATGCTTCCGTTGTGCACCAGGGGAGGCTCTACGTAGGGACCAACCAGGGCCTTTATACCAAAAGGCTTGATGACCTGGGCAGGGTCAATGACATCAAGTTTGAACTTGTGGAGGGTACCGAAGGACAGGTGTGGAACCTCTCTGTTCACGATGACCAACTGCTGTGCGGACACCACAATGGTGCATACCTTATCGAAGGTTTAGCTTCTACCCTGATTACCCAGACAAGAGGGATATGGAATTTCCACAGGGTGCCGGGAAGGGAGAATCTGCTGATCAGCGGAACTTATGATGGTCTGGTCACCTTTCAAAAGAACCGGGATGGGAGATGGGCATTTCGCAACGCGATCCGGGGACTGGATGTCTCTTCCAAACAGCTCATTGTGGAAAACGACTCCACGCTCTGGATGAGTCACGGATACCTGGGCTTATATCATCTGAAAATCAACCGGGCCTTTGAAAGTGTAACTTCTCTGAAAAAGTATCACCAGAGCGGAGGGCTGCCTGACACCCTGCCCTATTTGCTAAACATGGCCAGGGGACAAATACTGATATCTGCACAGGATGGGATCTATCAATATGATTCAGAGACAGAAGCTTTTGATCCAAACCCCGGCCTGAACCAGTTTTACAGCGATCTGAACCTGATCTATCTGATCAGGGAGGATCCAGACGGAAACCTATGGTACTCATCAGAACAGGGGATGGGAGTCTACAGGCAGCTTGAGGATGGGACCTACTCAAAAATTACCAGGCCTTTCCTGAGCCTTCAGGAAGCACTGGTATCTTCTTTCGACAATATTTATGTCTACGATCCGGAGAATGTATTCATTGGCACGCAGAATGGTCTGGTCCATTATGATCCCACCATATCGAAAGACTATTTCAATGACATTTTCGTATTTATCGATGAGGTCGCCATCTCCACCCATGAAACGGATTCCCTCTGGTACTTCGAGGGGAACGAATCATCCGGGGAATTTGGCCCAGGAGAGGCATTCAGGGTACCTTTCCAGTTTAATACCTTTTCATTCTCTTTCCATTGTACGGACCTGGAGAACGCGGGCCGTGTGGAATATAGCTTCCGTCTCAATGATTTTGACATGGGCTGGTCAGCGTGGAGCAGATCCGTGGATAAGGAATACACCAACCTGCGGGAGGGCAGCTATTTTTTCGAGGTCAGGGCGAGGAACATCTACGGGAACATCAGTGAAACGGACCGGTTCTACTTCTCCATTTCACCTCCATTTTACCGTTCCTCCACTGCATTTGTTCTCTACCTCGTTTTCCTCCTGGGTCTGGCAGGCCTGCTGCTGCGCATCTATTTGAGGAGGATAGAACATGTGCGGTCACAGGAAGAGACCAGACAGCTGGACGCTTTCCGTGAAAAGGAAGCCATCCTTCAGGAAAAAAGGGTAGCCGCCGAGAATGAGGTGACCGAGCTGAAAAATGAGAAGCTGGTGGCAGAAATGAAATACAAAAACAAAGAACTGGTAAACTCCACCTATCACCTGATCCAGAAGAATAAATTCCTGAATTCCCTCAAACTGGAATTGTCCAGCCTGAGCAAAAGTGCCAAAAGTGATTTTGTGGAAAAGGAGCTCCGTAAAATAAGCAGGAAAATAGACCGGGATTTTCACAACGAAAGAAACTGGGAGGTCTTTGAACGTTACTTCGACGAAGTACACCAGGAATTCCTGGACCGGCTCAAGGCAAAACATCCCGGGCTCTCCCCCACTGAACTGAGGTTATGCGCCTATCTGAGGATGAATATATCGAGCAAAGAGATTGCCCCGCTGATGAATATATCGGTCCGTGGAGTTGAAATCAGCCGGTACCGCCTGAGAAAGAAACTGAACCTTCCCCACAATACCAATCTGGCCTCATACATAATGAGTATATAGCTGATTATCTATCTGATATACAATTTTTCCTTCCCTGCTAAACCCGATCTCAAATTGTGATCTGATGTAGTGATGATGTAGTGTTCTTCACTGATTGTTGTATCAGAGAAGAACTGGTTTTCTGGTTTTCTCCCCTGTTACTTCGCATATTCGCCCACCTGAGCGCAGAATGCGCAGCACAAAATATGATGCAAATGAAGAAATATGGTATCAGCCTGTTGGTATGGATCCTTTCGCTGGCAGCATTTGGCCAGGATCGGGAGGTGACCGGCAGGGTGACTTCTGCTGCCGATGGAGAACCCCTGCCGGGCGTAACCGTAATGATCAGCGGAACCACACAGGGGACCATCACCGATATTGACGGCAGATATTCGCTTAGTACCGGAGAAGAAGCGGTTCTGCAATTCACCTTCATAGGGATGATGCCCCAGGAGATCACGGTAGCAGGGCAATCGGTCATCGATGTCTCCATGCAAATCGAGACCACCGATCTGGATGAGGTGGTGGTGATCGGTTACGGAACCATTAAGAAGAAAGACGTAACCGGTGCGGTCTCCATGGTTGATTCAGAGACCATTGAAAATCTGAGACCGGCGAAAATCGAACAGGCCATGCAGGGGACGATGGCAGGGGTGAACGTGACCATGCAGTCGGGGGCCCCCGGTGCAGGGCTCGACATCAGGATCCGGGGTGTCTCCACCAACGGCGATGCTTCCCCTGTAGTAATCATAGATGGCTACCAGGGGGACCTGAACACCCTTAATCCAAACGATATTGAAACCATCACTGTGCTGAAAGATGCCCAGGCTGCCATTTATGGTACAGTGGGTGCCAACGGGATCATTTTGGTGACCACCAAATCTGGAAGGAAGAACTCGCCCGCCAGGGTTACACTGAACAGCTCCTTCGGACTTCAGGAAACCACCAGGCAGCTGCAGGTGCTGAACGCGACTGAATATGCGGTCCTTCTTAATGAAAGCTATGCAGCCAACGGACAGGAGCTGCCTTATCCAGATATCTCGGGACTCGGCGTTGGAACAGACTGGCAAAATGAGATCTTCTCCACCGCCCCCGTATACAACAACGACCTGACCGTCTCAGGTGGAGGGGAAAGGATGGTTTACTCCCTCAGCGTTTCCGATCTCACCCAGAAAGGAATTGTAGGGGGTGACAAAGCAAGTTTTAAAAGGAACACGGCCAGGATCAATACCGGGATCGACCTGACAGACTGGATTCATTTTGAGTCCTCCCTGATGTATACCTATCTGACGAGAACCTCATTCAATGACTTCGGACTGGCTTCGGTCCTTTTCAATGCCCTGAACATGCCCTCCACCCTTCCGGTTTATGACGAAGAGGGCGAATATACCCTGGCACCCTCCAACCTTGGCATTGAGATCATCAATCCGCTTGCACAGATCGACAACACGCATAACGACTACAATCTCAATAAGTTAAACGGAAATTTCGGGCTCGATTTCACCCTTACCCCCAAACTCAGGGCAACCACCAGGATCGGCTTCAATACTACCCATGCCGACTACAAGTCTTTTTCCAAGATTGTGGATTACGGGGGTAAAGTGTTCGATGTGACCCGCAGCAGTGTGTACCAGGGGAGGGATAATTTCAACGATTATACATTCGATGCCTTCATTACCTACGATAATGTCTGGAACGGTTCCCACCATTTCACCGGCACCCTTGGAACCACTGTTTATAAGAGCTGGGGGGATAACCTCAATGCCACCGGATTCGACATTCCCTACAATTCCTGGGAATTCGCCGATATCGGCCTGGCAAACGGACTCAATACCACCAAAGCCACCGGCTCCTGGAACTACGACCAGCGCAGGCTTTCCTATTTTGCACGACTGCAGTATGACTACCTCGGAAAATACCTGCTTTCAGCCATGCTCAGGCGCGATGCCTCCACCAAGTTCGGCCCTGACAACAGTGTTGCCTATTTCCCTTCAGCGACGTTCGGCTGGATCGTTTCCGAGGAAAGTTTCATGCAGGATATGGAAGCAATCAACCTCCTGAAGTTAAGGGCAAGCTTCGGGATTCTGGGATCGGACAAGATCGGCGACTACCAGTACATATCGCAGCTCAACGGGGAAGCTACCTATGTTTTTGACGGCGATCTGGTTTACGGAAAAGCCGTGGGACCCAGTCCCAATCCGGCAGTGAAATGGGAACAGTCGGAACAGATCGATATCGGGTTGGACCTGAGGCTCCTGGAGAACCGGATCGATATCAGCACCGATTATTTCATAAAAACCACCCGGAACCTGCTGATTGGGAATATTCCGGTGTCGGGGATCCTGGGGATCGCAGCTCCCGGGGCAGCGGGACCCACCGCCAATGCAGGTACGGTCCGCAACAGCGGATTTGAAATGGCCATCGGATACAAAGGGAACATCCGCCAGCTCTTCAGCTATGGGATCAATTATAACCTCACCTACCTCAGCAATGAAGTACTGGAGGTAAACAACGGCTCCGGCTTTGTGGAAGGGGGAAGCTTCGGTGTGGGTCAGCCCATGCCGGCCCGCATGGAGGTGGGTTACCCCATCGGCTATTTCTACGGTTACAAGACAGACGGCCTGTTCCAGAACCAGGAGCAGGTGGACGCCCACCCTTCACAGGTAGCCCTTGGAGCAGAGGCCTCCCCGGGCGACATCAGGTATGTCGATAGCAACGGTGACGGTGTTCTGAATGCCGACGACCGGACCTACCTGGGGGATCCTATTCCCGATTTTATCATGGGATTGAATATCAACTTCCAGGTGAAGGGATTCGATTTTATTGCTTATGCCTATGCCTCCATGGGTAACGAGATGGTGCGCAATTATGAACGTACCCAACCCAATGTGAACAGACTGGGCTACACCCTGGACCGGTGGACCGGGGAGGGGAGTGGCGATTGGGTTCCCAGGGTTACCACCGCAGCCACCTCCAACAACATTTTCTCCGATTTTTATGTGGAAGATGCCTCTTTCGTGAGGCTGCAGAATATGCAACTGGGATACACCATCCCGGAGGGGATCAGCCAGCGCGTCAGGATCCGGAG
>Ga0209536_100017953_pt1 | contig 9996 bp, 17 predicted proteins | sample DeeMarSeWOR28_12_FD_187461 | JGI IMG/M metagenome (GOLD analysis project Ga0209536, IMG submission 187461) | Marine sediment microbial communities from White Oak River estuary, North Carolina - WOR-2-8_12 (SPAdes) (version 2) | ecosystem: Environmental > Aquatic > Marine > Intertidal zone >...
ACTTGACTACTTGCAGGGAGATGTAGAGAACACTGCTGAAATCTTTGAATCACAATGGGCAGAAGCTGAAGCACAAGACATATTGCCACTAATGTTCACACAGATGGATGCGCTACGTGCAACCATTGAGATGAACCGTAATGGTATGCGTGTTGATTGGGAATATGTAGAGTCACAGCGTGACCACTATGCAGGAATTTTAACAGTTGCACAGGAGACAGTGAAGACATTCGCACCTGATCTAGATACAGCTAGCCCTAAACAACTATCATTATATTTCTTTGGTGGTGAGGAGAAGTATGTAGAGCGTGAACTTGTAGGTCAATATAAGAACGGGAAGGATAAGTATAAGAATGTAGAGAAGGTACGTAAGATTGTAGGTAAGTATCCACCTATTGGTGAGATTGGTAAGAGTGGCTATTATTCAACAGATGATAGTGTACTGAAACAACTTGCTACTAAGGGTGATGAGATTGCTGATACGCTACTAACCATTCGTGAAGCAAGTAAGATTAAAGAAACCTATTACGAAGGACTACTATCGTTAAGATTCCCAGACAACAACATCTATCCAAACCTTAATCATTGTGCAACTAAGACAGGACGCTTATCATCAACTAATCCAAACCTACAAAACCAGACTGATGCTGGTGACGTTAAGAGGGCATACATTAGCCGTTATGGTGCTGATGGCAGTATATTAGAACTTGACTACAGTCAACTAGAGATGGTAGCATTAGCCTACTTAGCCAACGACACTACCCTCATTGATGATATTAATAACGGTAGGGATATGCACAGAGAGTTATATAAGGAGATGTATGGTAGGTATCCAACTGATAAAGAACGGAAACCTTTTAAACGATTTAGCTTCTTACTCGTTTACGGAGGAGGAGTTACTACACTTATGGCGCAAAGTGGTTGTGATAGAGCAACTGCTAGGAGATTTATTAACACGTTCTACAGTCGATACAAAGGAGTTAAACGATACCATGAAGACATAGTTGCAAAAGCAGAGAAGAGTTCTGTAGTGAGTTATATCCCTGAAAAATCAGGCCCGGTATACACTTACTTTCACAGCAGTCCTACAGGTAGACATTACATTTTTAATAAGTATGCAAACGAATATAAAGGGGGTCTGTCATTTAGTCCTACCGAGTTGAAGAATTGGCCTATCCAAGGGTTTGCTACTGGTGATGTAGTGCCTATGATGATTGGTATCTTATTGCGTAACTTAGACAATGAAGGGTTAACACCAGATGTAAAACTAGTAATGACTGTACATGATAGTGTGGTGCTAGATGTACCTACACGACTACTTGACAAGTGTGCTATACTAGCCAAGCAAACGTTAGAGAGCGCACCTCAACATTTGAAAAGTGTGTTCAACATTGACTTTCCATGTAAGCTGGGAGTAGGTGTTGAAGCTGGAAGTAATTGGCAAGACAAAAAGGAAAAAGTATTATGAGCTATACCATTGAGAACATCACAACTAAAGAAGTAACTACTAAGTTTGGCCCTAAGCCTGCATATACAATTCATGCTGGCGGTGAGCGATTCAGCTATGGGTTTAAGAAACCTACCTTTGCAATTGGAGACACCATTGATTTTCAATATACAGAAAATACTTATGGTAAGAATGTAGACCTAGCAAGTGTTCGTATGCTATCTAAGGGTACAGGTACACCTGCTGCTCCTGCACCTGCTACAGGCGGTTCTAAGCCCTCCTATAGCCCTCCTGCTAAGGTGTTTCCAATCCCACCACTACATGGTGATCGTGCCATTGTTCGACAGAATTCTGTAACTAATGCTACTAAGGCAGTGGCAGATATGCTTGGTAAGACAGAATACTCTGGTTCTATGGAAGACTATGCTTCTGAGATTATCCGAGTAGCACGTATGTTTGAAGCTTATTCCTGCGGTGATCTAGACCTAGCTAAAGCTGAGGAAATGTCTGAATGAAAAATGTAAACACACTTGTAGATGACATCTTCAAGCTAGTGGAAGGGGGCATTGCCCCTGCTACTAGTAACAATAATGTGAGTGTTAGCTACGACAAATGGTTTAACCAAGAAGAACGTAAGCGTGAGGAGAAGGTGCTATACTTTAGTGAAGTGGGTGACCCTTGCCCACGTCGTTTATGGTACAAGTACAATACACCTAATGCTGGAGCTAAGCCTGATGGTCGTAGTTTACTTAAGTTTTTCTATGGAGATATTCTAGAAGAGTTAGTATTGAATGTAGCCGAAGATGCTGGTCACAGCGTAACAGGTAAGCAAGATAGGGTAACGTATGAAGTTGGAGATGGTTGGGTAGTTAGGGGTCGTATTGATGCTATCATTGACGGAGTACCAGTTGACGTTAAAAGCGTTACCAAATACTCTGAAGAGAAGTTTAAAAACAATTTAGTGGACGATCCCTTTGGCTACTACCAACAACTTAATGGCTATGCTACTACTCTTAATGCTGACAATGCTGGTTTTCTTACTATCCAAAAAGAATTAGGTCATGTAAACTATTACCCTATTGAGGTTAACAAAGGATTGTTTAAGCTACAAGCTGAGCAAGCTGTTGAAACTGTATCTATGGGGTCACCTAATTCAATAAAACGACTAGAAGCCGTCCCTGCAAGTAAAACCAGTAAGAATAAGAAGCTATGTACAAGTTGTTCTTATTGCAATTTTAAGAAGGAATGCTGGCCTGAGATGCGTACATTCTTGTATGCTAGTGGCCCAGAGTTTCTAGTTGAAGTAGTAGATGTGCCACGTGTTATGGAGATTACTAATGAAAGTAATTAAAGAAGCTTGGGTATTGCAAGACATTAATGACGAAAATATGTTTAAATGTATGCAAAATACTACTACACCTAAACTATATGCATCTAAGACAAGTGCTACTAAAGAGGCAAAGTATCAAGAGCATAACCAAATATGTAAGTATCAAACTGTTAAAGCATTTCTAGTAATTGAACAAGACGAACTACCTTTTTAAAACATACAATGAAGATACTAGTAATACCAGATGCACAAGTTAAAGAAGGAGTACCTACAGAACACTTGACATGGGCCGGTAAAGCAATTATTGACTACCGACCTGATGTTGTAGTAAACTTAGGTGACTTTGCTGACATGCCATCCTTATCAACGCATGATGTTAAAGGGTCTAAATACTTTGAAGGATTGCGTTATAAGAAAGATGTGGAAGTAGTTAAGAAAGCTATGCAACAGTTTCTTGAACCACTACGTGAGTTACAGAGTAAGCAGAAGAAGAACAAAGAGAAGGTGTATAAGCCTCGAATGGTTATGCTGCTAGGTAATCACGAGAATCGTATCAATAGAGCAGTTAATAACAATCCAACCCTTGAGGGGTTAATCTCTACAGAAGACTTATGTTACAAAAAAGATTGGGAAGTACATGAATTCTTATATCCTGTTTTTATTAATGGTGTTGGTTTCAACCACTATTGGCCTGTTGGAGCAATGGGCAGGGCCGCTGGTACTGCTGGGGCTATTATTAGTAAGCTCCATATGTCTTGCATTGCTGGTCATCAACAAGGTAAACAAGTAGCGTATGGTAAACGTGCAGATGGTAAATCTATTTGTGCTATAATCGCCGGTAGTTATTATTTACATGACGAAAGTTATATGGATCAGTTAAGTAATAAACATTGGCGAGGATTAGTAATGTTGAATGAGGTTAACGATGGTCATTTTGATGAGATGTTCTTATCAATTGATTACTTAGGGAGACGGTACGGTGAACTACAACGATAAACTATGGAAAGTAAAACAATTTATTGAAGAGAACTTTGATGACCCTACAGAGTTAACAATTGCACTAGGACTATCTATTGAGGATTTTATTAACCTATTACCAGATGTTCTAGTTGCAAACTATAATAAATTTTTTGAAGCATATGACCATACAGAAGAAGACTTTGATGAAGATGAGCCGTTCGACTTTATCCTTGGAGAAGATTGGGAAGAATAAGAAGCGTGAAGTTATTAATAACGAGCGTACTAAAGATTGGAAAGCACAGGTAAAAGAATATGAACAAGGTAAGTCTGATATGGGCCACTCCTGACGGTGAGGATTTGGTAGCTTACATGGCACGTGTAAGTAATCCAGAGAATCAAAATAATAAGACTACTGCACCTAAGTTAATCAAATATTTAATTGACCATAAACATTGGTCGCCATTAGATATGGTTGACATGTGTGTTGAAATTGAAACTACACGAGATATAGCACGACAAGTGTTACGCCATCGCAGTTTCTATTTCCAAGAGTTTAGTCAACGTTATGCTAAGGTTGGTGAGTTTGTAATGTCTGAACCACGTATGCAAGATAGTAAGAATAGGCAAAGTAGTTTAACAACTGACGATGAGTACATTCATGCTATGTGGAATAAAGCACAAGACGATGTTATTTCAGTTGCAACTAAAGCGTATAATGATGCCTTATCTAAAGGAGTAGCTAAAGAAGTAGCACGTAAACTATTGCCAGAGGGATTAACTATGAGTCGTATGTATATGAAAGGAACTTTACGAAACTGGATTCATTACATTGATGTACGTACAGATGTATCAACTCAAAAGGAACACCGTGAAGTAGCTGAACAATGCAAAACTATTTTGTTACAATGTTATCCTACATTAAACCAAGTATGGAACACTTAATAGTAGGTGCAACAGGGATTGGTTATTTAATTGTAGGTGTCCTACAGTGGACAAAAGGTGAGACTGCAAACGGCATGATATGGACAGGATATGCCTTTGCACAAGTAGGGTTATGGTTAAATCTTAAATGAGGAATATATGGAAATTGTAAAACGTAACACTTTTGATGACGCAAATATTACTAAAATTAGTAATGGTTATGTTGTAAAAATACGTGGACGTAATAGTTCTGAAATTTGGACTGCTGAGGAAATCTATTGCGTAAGTTTTGATGATGTAGTAGAAACCGTTGAAAAATTCTTTAATCTGGAGCTTATTAAGTGATGTATGCATGAGTATAATACACAACGATGGTGAATGGACAGAGGGGCGCTATCGAAGTTTCATTACTAGTACGCTACGTGGTGGAATGCGTAGATGGCCCCCTAAATGGAAAGCACTTAAAGATGCAGAGCTAGGTAGAAAAACTAATAAGAAGACAGGTAAACTAGCTATGCATTACAAGTGTGCTAGTTGCCATAATGAATATACATCTAAAGACGTACAAGTAGATCATATAGAACCAGTAGTTAATCCAGCTACTGGTTTTGTATCTTGGGATGTATACATTAGTAGGATGTTTTGTGAAAAACATAACTTACAGGTATTGTGTACAACATGCCATAAAGTTAAAACTAAGGAAGAAAAGAATGACTCTAACCGAGTATCAAAAAGTAGTAAAACAGTTTCTACTGCCAGAAGCACACGACAGGGAGTACCTAGTGTACGGTCTAGGAGCAGAGACGGGGGAAGTGTTGGACGTGCTAGCAAAAGCAGTACGGGACAATCGAGGTCAAGTTCCACAAGACCCCCTAAAAAAGGAACTAGGTGATGTGTTATTCTTTGTAGCTATGATTGCACAATGGTATGGCATGACTTTAGATGATGTTGCTATTAGTAACGTAAACAAGCTACGTAGTCGCAAAGAGAGAGGGGTCATTAAAGGAAGTGGAGATGACCGATGATCTTTAGCACCATTTATAATTTAGCCAAGAAAGATAATAAAATATGCTGTCACTTGCATTTAGATTTATGACAGGATTTGCAATAGGTTTTGAATTTGCTCCTGCACCGGGAGTTTATTTCAGCGCATACCTATGCATTGTAGAAGTAGCACTATATAACGAAGAAGGATTAGATAATGAATAATATGGGTATTTATGAGACATTTATCGCTAAGAGCCGTTACAGTCGATTCTTAGATGATAAAAACCGACGTGAGCATTGGCCTGAGACAGTAGAGCGTTACGTAGAATTTATTGACAATCAACTACGTAAGAAGAATGATTACGTCCTTGCAGATAAGCTTAAAGATGAATTATATAATGCAATTCTAACCTGTGAAGTTATGCCCTCCATGCGAGCAGTAATGACTGCTGGTGAGGCTTTAGATCGTGATAATACAGCAGGGTATAATTGTTCATACCTACCTGTTGATGATGTTAAATCATTTGATGAAGCCATGTACATCTTGTTGTGTGGCACTGGTGTTGGATTCTCTGTTGAGAGTAAGTATGTTAACAAGCTACCTGAAGTACCTACGCAACTATTTAATAGCGACACTACTATTTCTGTATCTGATAGTAAAGCAGGTTGGGCAAAAAGTTTACGTCAACTCATTGCCCTATTATATTCGGGTGAAATTCCTAAGTGGGATGTATCCAAAGTACGTCCAGCCGGGGCACGTCTCAAAACCTTTGGCGGTAGAGCTAGTGGGCCAAAGCCACTCACTGAACTATTTGAGTTTGTTACTAATAAATTTAAAGGTGCGGCAGGTCGAAAGCTTACTAGTTTGGAATGCCATGACATTATGTGCAAGATTGGAGAAGTCGTGGTTGTTGGTGGGGTACGTCGAAGTGCAATGATTAGCCTAAGTGATTTGTCAGATGATAGGATGCGACATGCCAAAGCTGGACAGTGGTGGGAGCGAGAAGGACAACGAGCCCTTGCAAACAATAGCGCAAGCTATAATGAACGACCCAGCGTTGGGGAATTTATGTCAGAATGGTTGGCATTGTATCAATCATACTCTGGAGAACGTGGCATTTTCTCAAGAACCGCAGCTAAGTCTACTGTTGCTAAACATGGACGGCGAGATAGCAACTATGAATTTGGGACTAATCCATGCTCCGAAATCATCTTACGTCCGTATCAGTTTTGTAACCTTACAGAAGTGGTCGCACGAGACACAGATGATGAAGCAAGTCTACAAAGAAAAGTTAGATTGGCCTCTATCCTTGGCACTTTCCAATCTACTCTTACGGATTTCCCATATCTAAGGAAAGTCTGGCAGAAGAACACTGAGGAAGAACGTTTACTAGGTGTATCCATTACTGGTATCCTAGATTGTCCATTGTTAAATGGCATTAATGACAATGGTCTGTCATCACGTCTTGAATCGCTGCGTGACTTAGCCATTGCTACTAATAAGGAATTTGCTGATGCGTTGGGAATCCCCCAGTCAACTGCTGTTACGTGTGTTAAACCTTCTGGTACTGTTAGCCAGTTGGTTGATAGCGCCTCTGGTATTCATGCTCGCCATAGTGACTATTATATTAGGCGTGTTCGGAATGATAATAAAGACCCTATTACAGAGTTTCTAAAGGGACAAGGTGTGCCATCAGAAGCTGACGTAATGAAGCCCCATGACACTACCATCTTTAGTTTCCCTATGAAGAGTCCTGAAGGTTGTGTTACACGAGATGAGTTGGATAGTTTTACTCATCTAAAGTTGTGGTTAACTTATCAGCGTCATTGGTGTGAGCATAAGCCATCCATTACAGTGTATGTCAAAGAACATGATTGGCCTGCTGTAGGTGCATGGGTATGGGAACACTTTGATGAGATTAGTGGTATTAGCTTCTTACCTTGGGACGGTGGTACTTATAAGCAAGCGCCATACGAAGAGATTGATGCTACTTTATATAACGAGTTAAAATCAAAGATGCCTACAACTATTGACTGGGAATCATTTATTGAAAATACAGACAATGTTGAAGGTGCTCAACAACTTGCTTGTAGTTCGGGTGTTTGTGAAATCTGAAGATGAATTACTAATAAGTGAAGCGTTAGCAGGGGATAGCAAGAGCTATTCCTTGCTCTTTGCTAAATATTGGAAAAGAGTGTATATGTTTCTTAGGAGACGTATACACGATAACCATCTAGCAGAGGAACTTACTCAAGATGTATTTCTATCAGCGTTCAAATATTTACGAACATACAACAAAGAGTTAAGTAGCTTCTATACTTGGTTGTGTACCATTGCCATCAATACAGCCTCTAAACGGCCCTACAAGGCGTTAAATTTAGAAGTTGAGGGGTACACTAGTGTTACACCTGAAACGTTGTGTGAAGGTACTCAAGAGTTAACACAGTTGGTAGAAGACCTTAGAAGTTTACCAGATAAGCAGCAACGTGCTATATGGTTAAAACTGTATGAGGGAATGTGTTATACTGACATTAGCAATATGCTAGGAGTTAGTCCCGGCTATGCTAAGAAACTAGTACATCAAGGAAAGAAACAGTTAAGGAATATGCATGACAAACGACGATAGCTACAAAATGATGGAAGCATTACGGCGTTATTTACGATTAAAGGTATACGAAACTAATAAACAAGTTGAGATAGTATTGCAATTTCGTACAGAGGATGGTAAGATACATCAGCTATGTAATAGCTTTATGGAGAAAATAGATGGAAGTAACCGTACTTAAAGAGAACGAAGATGGATCAGTAGATGTGCAGCTTGACAACATCGAACCACGTATGTTACAACTGCTAATGCAAGAAGGACTAATTTCTATATTAACTAGAGAAATTAAACGTCTTGAAGAAGAAAAGAAAATTCCAGCTTTACTAAAGGAAAAAGTATGAAATACGAAGAAGTATTATCAACACAATATGGTGGTAATCACTACAAAGAACGTGCCGTTCAACCTTGGGAAGTATGGGAAGCGTATGATATGAATGGGTGGGAAGCTAGTGCCCTTAAATATCTGTTACGTTACAAAGATAAGGGTAAACCTATTGAAGATTTGTATAAGTGTTTACATAACGTGCAATATCTAATTGCTAAAGAAGAACGTAAACAAGCTAATACTAAGTTTAATAGCGATGTTATTAGTAATATGGTTGGACAACTAATAGATTGAAAAAGGGGCGCTAAGCCCCTTATTTTTACTCTTTAATTTTCTTCTGTAATAAAGAGTATACTTGAGCCACTGTACGTGGCTTTTTTGTTTTTGAGTCGTAGAATATAGACCTGTTAGCTCTTACCTGTGCCTTGTCTACTACATCTCTTGCTAGCTTTCTAGGCGGTGCTGTAAGGAACTTCTTAGCTCCAGTAATTCCTAGAAAATGTGCAGTGTATAGTTGAGTATCTGTAGGTTCATTACCTAGTGCCTTAGTTAATAATTCCTTATTATCTTTAGCATGCAGCTTAGCAATTTCTCTAGACTTAACTGGGTCAAATCTATCTTCTAGAGTATATTGTTTTTTATGCCGTTTAGTTAATTCTTCCCATGTATTTTCAATAAACTGATAGTGACCAGCAGCACTACTAGTCTTAGCTTTAGCTGTAGCTTTACCGCTACTCTCAGCCATCTTAAGCCTATCTAAATAACTATCTAAAGGGTCAGGTGTTGTCTGTTCTTGTTTAGGTTGTGCTTGTACTATAGGTGTAGGTTTAGTAGCTACTTCTTGTGTAGCTGGTTGCCCTACACCCATAAACTTTTGAAAATCATCCCATATTCCCATATCACTGCCCCATAACATCAACACCATCAGCCTCAAGCTGAGATATAGCATCATCAATTGTCATACCTTTTTCACGAGCAAATCTAGCTACATCAGCCATATTAGCAGTGCGCTTATTAGTATCTTGTGTTGTATTAGCTGCCCCACCTGCATCTGATCTAGTTTGTGCAGCTTTTACAGCTTGTTGTATGCTACTAAATGCTGGATAAGTTTTACCACTTGCTAAAGCATTAGCTACTGCTTCTTCTTCACTAACTTCTTGACCTTTCCATAATGATGGAATATTAGTAGCACGACCATTGTTTAGTCTTGGATCAGTAACAGTAATTGAAACCTCTGTAGAATATGTACCATCAGCATTTAATCTAGCAGGATAACCATCATGTGTTTTAGCATTTGCATAAGGACTAGCTACAGGCTTGGCTTCACTTGAGAAGAATCCTGTGTAAGGTTCATTGTTATTAATAATGTTACTAAATTCTGTACCAATTGCTTTAGGGTCTTCTTTAGTTAACATTGAAC